>Ga0157370_10000866_pt1 | contig 38387 bp, 45 predicted proteins | sample C35metaG_FD_113463 | JGI IMG/M metagenome (GOLD analysis project Ga0157370, IMG submission 113463) | Corn rhizosphere microbial communities from Kellogg Biological Station, Michigan, USA - C3-5 metaG | ecosystem: Host-associated > Plants > Roots > Rhizosphere > Soil | place: USA: Michigan... | reverse complement strand
GAAATTAATTATTCTAATTTCATGTGGGTGTCATACTATCCTTTGTTGACCTACGACATCTTGCCTGTTACTATCGTCATACAATTCGGTTAATATTATGGATGGTTGGTTGGGTTCTTGGAAAATGTACAAGCATATATTAAGTTTGTACATTTTTAAATTGGAAGGAAAATATATGACTATAACAAACCTACAGCAATGGGTAGCTGACGACTGGCGTAAGCATTCAAAACATCAGCCAACAGTTGAGCTACAGCTTTTATATATTATGGAAGAATTAGGTGAAGTTGCCGAGGCTATCCGTAAACAAGATGGCAAAAAAGACCGCAAACAATCTGAAGTCGACCTTGGATCGGAAATGGCCGATTTAGTTATATCTATAATGACTCTCGCAAACCACTTTGAAGTAAATATTGAAGACGAAGTAAGGAAATTTCAAGATCGAATCTTAAAGCGCCATAGTGAAGGCTACTAGACCTTTCCAGAATATGCACCCTTGTTCCATTTTAGTGCGCTAAGTACGATTGCGCGCAATACATCGAGAAATTACCCCGATTTCTCGATGTGCTTCAGATGGGCTGTCGCTACCATGCAATAGATTATTGTAGTTGTGTACCCCAAATCTTCCCCTAAGAGTATTTGGATCTGCAGCTTGCTCTATATTCCAGCTTCCAACCTGTTTCCTCCAAGTCTCGATTGCCCCTCCTTTATCAGATAACAAGATGAGACCAACTGTTGGACCAGCAGTCATAATACCAACAAATTCCGCCCAGCGGCTCGGCATGTGGAGGTCTTTTTCAGGCGGACGCCGTCTTTGGTCCTCCTTAGCTTTGCCGATATAGAACTCTTCTATAGCAATAGAATCAAATACAAATGAGAACTTTAATAGTATACTTAAATCCACAATATTACGCTCAAGCGTTTCCTCGGCACTGCCTTCTATAAGTTCTGTCCTCATAGAACTTGCGACATTCGGCCTTATCATAGCCAGAGTAGCCCTATTCGTTGTAATCAATTCAATCATGCGGCTATCCCTTAAGAGATCATGGATATTATCCTCAGACGTTACATTCTTCATATCCGTGATCCCGTATTTCTCGAAAGATAAACACCGCCATCATAATCAATGAGACTGCCCGTCATATTCAGTTGCCTGTTATTAAACATAAAGTCGAGTAATGCGATGAGACCCTCTACGGGTTCGGCGGTATTTTTTTGAAGTAAATACCGATCATAATACGTATTGCTTGGGTTAATATGAAGTGTTGGTCCAGGTCGTATAGCATTAACAGTAGTGTAAGGTGCGAGCTCCACAGCTAGAATCTTTACTATATTCTCAAGTGCAAGCTTTGATAGTGAGTAAGAGCTGAAATTTCTTTTAGGATGTGAGATACCCGAGTCACCAAATACGATTACTTGAGAAGAGGAACTTAATGTAATGTTTTTACATATATACGCGAGCGATAAGGCATTACATTGGAAATCATCATAGTATTGGTCTAAAAGTGCATCGGTGTCGGTAGCATCGGAAGTGTACGTCGAAGAGAAAAATATAACACTGTCGAATACGATGCCTGAGACATCTTCAATAAAAGCACGTAAACTATCCTTACTTTTTAGATCTACGGAAAATTCACGAACAGCTTCATTGGCATGACGGGATGTTTTATATATGACATATTTACCGCCCTCTAACTGTGCAAGAAATCGCATTGCGATCTTTGACCTCCCGCCAATGACAAGTAATTTTGAACGGCGCACTCTATAACTCACCATAATTTAAGAGTTTTATATTTTTTCTTACGATTTCCATAGGAAGCCCCATTGCTCCCGTATACGAACCTTCAAAGCTTTTAACAAGCGTAAAGCCTGGTGCGTCAAGAAAGAAACCAAGACCCGCATTTCGCATGGTAGCATCGTTACCCCTCATGAGCTTTCTGATAGTCTCTTCATCAAAGTCGATATAACTAATTGAGGTACTGGACACATCCGTTATTGTTTTACCGCGATATGTCATCGAGATACCTGTTACGGCTTGGATAGTTTTCCCAGATTGTAACAAGCATAGTTCGATCGCTTCTCTTGCTGAGTCTGGCTTATGGAGACGCTGACCGTTAGGTAGGATTGCCAGGGTGTCTGCAGCAATCACTAAATCATTCCGGTGCTCATTCCAGACTGCTTCTGATTTTGCTTTGGCTAATATCATAACGACCTGCTCGTCGCTCTTATCTTGATGTGAAGCCTCAATGCTTCGCTCGTCGACACCCCCTACTTTCACCTCAAAGGGCAGGCATGAAGCCTCTAGGATTGTTTTTCTCAGCCATGAGCCTGAAGCTAATATAATCATAGTGACACTCCGTTATTTTTACGAAATTCTGATATCTTACTGTACTCCCAGGGATACCCCACGTATGGCTTTTCATCGAAGTCGATACGAACTCCAAAGCCATCAGGCTTCACGACGGATGCTAGTCTCCACGGACAGTCCTTAGGTGGCGCATAACTCATCCATTCTAAAACACCAATATGTATTTTCGGATCCAAATCCAAATCCATATTCTTTAATTCTGTCGTCAAGTATTCCTGAACGGCCGCAACTGCTCGACCCGTATGATATGGACCATCAATTACCCATAGACTCAGCCCCTTATTTAACAAGTGTTTAATTGCATCGACTGACTTGTCGTCTAAACCTTGTACGATATCAACGTACTCATTCGGACTCCCCAAATCTCGATATGCAGCACTTATACTAAATGAGACAAACGGAATGTCCGCCTCTTCAAATGAAGCACCCACTAGACGCGTGGGTATCCAACCACCTCGTCCAACAGCTATAAGGATTGCTCCACCGGATATTTTTTGCTGCATACTATCAAAAAGTGATCGTGCATGAGAGTGAACTTCAGGATAATCTATCCAGTACCGAGATTTTTCTTTGAACCCCTTACTCATAGTTATACTACCTCATTAAGTTTATTCAACGTATCGACAGGACTCATATCTGAGGTGTCTAGTACAATAGTACGCGACAATACATAGTGCAGCAGATTCATTACAGCTCCGTGCCGCATATTAAATACCCTAATCCTGTCCTCAACCTGTTCGATAGTTTCGGGTCGCGCGACACGCTCGTTGTCTTCAGCTATTCTTCGCCTCACTATCTCTTCTGACGCAGTAAGTATCACCGCACTACTTTCATACGGACGCGTTGCCATATGTGATGCAAGCCACTGCGCCTCTTCGACATGCTTGGGTACACCATCAAGAACGTATGGACTAGGTTGTGTGATGTAGGGTGCTATAGAATTCTGAATTACCTCTAAAGGCCAGACTCCCCCTTTTTCCATCAACAAACGTATGGTCTCATCTTTTTGATGACTCATAGCGCTTCGCGTTATCTCACCTAATGATATATAGCGTACAGGTGTAACTCGCTGCAAATGACTAATAAAAGTTGTTTTCCCCACACCAGTCATTCCCATCAGAATGACATCATTGGTTGCGATAAAGTCATGGACTGGTTGGTACACATCTTGCTGTGCTAGGTAATTATCAGCTCGTTCTTCAATTAAGTCAGCATTGTTATACAAGTTTGGATGCTCCATAAAAGCTTCCTACTTTCTCAGATACGACATGAATTCGTTCTTAGTACTCACATTATTGCGAAATATCCCACTAACGTGACTAGTGGTCGTGTGAATACCCACTCTTTTAACACCTCGCATTTCCATACACATATGTCTTGCTGTTAAAGAAACGGCAACGCCCTTGGGCTGTAACTTCTCATCTAAAAACTCAGCAACTTGCTTTGTTATTCGCTCTTGATTTTGGAGGTTCTTACTAAAATGAGTCAATATTCGTGATAATTTCGACAGTCCAACAATTCTCTCGTCAGGAATATAGGCGATCGTTGCTTCACCGAAAAAGGGAACCATATGATGTTCGCACATGCTATAAAATGGAATTCCTGTTTGGACGATCATTTCATCATAACCCTCGTTCTCAAAAGTGGTAATGCTAAACTCTTCTTTTTCTAAAAATTCTTTCAAAAACTTAGTGTATCGCTTTGGAGTATCGACTAAACCTTCGCGCTCAATATTTTCACCAATTGCAGTTAGAATACCTCTAGCTAACTCTTCTATTTGCTTACCGCTTGCTTCCATGAAACCCCCTTCTTATAATTGTCCGACAAAGGATTTTTACCTGCGTATTTATGCAGATACATGTATATTAGCATATATAGTACATATGTAAGTAGTTTACTAGAAATTACCGCTTGAACATTCGCCCTTAGTTTCGCCACAAGAACCCACCATTGACAAGATGATCACACAAAACATACTCTAAGCTACATATGAATATTATTGAACGAAGAATCGTAGGAACATTGCTTGTCTCGCGTGATAAGCACGTACTACTAGGATATAAAGATCCTAGTAGTGGTGGCACATATTCTAACTGCTGGGTGCTTCCGGGTGGTGGTGTGAATGCAAGTGAAACCGATATCGAAGCTCTCTATCGTGAGATAAAGGAAGAGGTTGGCATGGATATATCGTCGTATAACTCAGTTCTTATCGATGATACACTTAGAGGCGAAAACGTAACAACAGACTCAGTAACGGGTCAGCTCGTGACAACTAAAATGAGATTCTTTGACTACCTTACTCACGTACCTAAGGATGCCAAGGATATTACCGTTACCGCCAAGGATGACTTGACGAGCGTCGAGTGGATACCATTCGAGAAACTATCGCGCTATAAACTCTCTCCATCAACAGCAGCTCTCTTAAAAAAGCATGGATTCATGCCGTATTCTTATGACCGGAATGGGATTTCGAAACTCACATAATTAATGTGGCCTTAATTCCGTATCACGCCGCACCATTTTAGTTGACGTGGGATTGGCTCGTGGACTGAATGCTGGTATTATTTTTATAATGAAACATAAGAAGTTAATTATATGGGGCATCTGTTTGGCTGTGCTCGCCGGACTTATTGGAGCATTCTTTTTACTAGGCGGTGTGCAAAAAGTTAAAGATATTCTTAACCCACCGACAAACCAACCGCAATCAGTGACCGTTGAAGGAAAGGTACTTTGTTTGCCTCACAAGGGTAATAGTGATGTTAATACCCTCGAATGTGCTATCGGTCTGCAAACTACCGACAGTAAATACTATGGACTGAGTGGATCAACTGACAGCTTAACCTCAAGCGAAGGAACTGATCAAAAAGTAAAAATAACGGGAAACCTTGAGCCTCAGAACAGTGATAAATATCAAATGGACGGTATTATTGCCGTAAGTAGCTTCGAATCGGTCAAGTAATGATCTCGCCAATTGATATTATCAATGAAAAGAACCGGCTAACCGGCAAGATTAGTAACCCAGAAGAAGCGAATGAGCATGGCTACTGGCATCGGGGGGCGCATATTTTTGTATTTACTCCGAGCGGACGTGTATTAGTACAACGCCGTAGTCAAACCACCTTACAGCATACGGGCTTTGTAGAATTGGGTGCGGGTGGTTTTGTTGATAGTGGCGAAACGCCCGAAATTGCTGCTGCTCGAGAATTGAAGGAAGAAGTGGGGCTCGTAGTATCCCCTAACGACCTGATATTCTTAGGTACTACGCGCTACAACCATCGTTGGGGGAAGCTCCGCCGACCAAAGATCAGTCGTAGTATCATCTATAGTTACGCAGTTATGCTACCGACGGAAGATGCCGCCCTTACGCTAGAGCACGCTGAGGTGGAGTGGGCGGGATTTATACCTGTCAAAAGTGCTCAGTGGCTTGTTCTGAGGGGCTCTGTTAGGCGCCTAGGACAGATGACACCTATGTATGCCTATTACCGCAAACAGCTCCGTCGGGCCCTGCATGTGCTTGGCATTCGCTAAGCCTGCGGAGCGACCGGCGGTTCGCCTGCTGCAATCTGGTTCGCTTGTTCAGCGACGTCTAGTACTTGGCGTACTTGATCAAGCGTAATAGCAACTGTGCCACCCGCCGTAACTGTCCCGCCAAGCATTTGCTTTGCAATCGTATTTTCGACAGTTCGCTGAACTATACGTCTCATTGGGCGCGCACCAAGTCGGGGATCATACCCCTTATCTACCAGATATAGTTTTGCATCTTGATCTACGGTCACACGTATCTTTTGTACGGCGAGCGTTTTATTAATACCGGCAATAATAAGATCGATCACTTGTACCAGCTCCTGCTTACCAAGCGGTTTGAATGTTACTATTTCATCAAAACGGTTTAAAAACTCCGGTCTAAATTGATTGCTATTAATGAGCTCGTCAATAAATGGCTTTTCAAATTGTTCGAGCTGGTAGCCGCGTTCGATATATTCACGAATCCTATCCGCTCCGGCATTACTAGTTGCAATGACGATAGCATCCCTAAAGCTAACCTCACGGTTTTTGATATCACGCAAGATTCCCTCGTCAAGCATTTGCAACAATGTTGTTAAAACGTTAGGGTGGGCTTTTTCAATCTCATCTAGCAAGACAACGCTAAATGGTTGTTTCATAGCCTGTGCAGTAAGACTTGAGGAATCATCGGCGCCATCGGCTATCAGACGCGCTACATCTTCACTTCGCACGTATTCATTTAGGTCTAGTCTAATAAGTCTATCTTCACCCCCGAAATAGACATCGGCAAGTGCCTTTGCAAGCTCAGTCTTACCAACACCTGTCGGACCCAAGAACAGGAATGTACCAATCGGTCGATTCTCATTACGAACTCCGGCTCTTGCCCGCCTCAGGGCATCACTCACCACACTTACTGCCCTCACCTGATTGATCATGCGTTTATGAATAAGGTCTTCAAGGTTAAGTAATTTGTCACGCTCGTCTTGACCGTTTGCAACGCCCACTTTAATGTCCATCGTCTTTTCAATAGTGTTTTGGACCGAGTTCATCGTGACCAAACCACTTTCAGCATACGATGCCGCCGATTCCATCAACTTAATAGCTCGTCCTGGCATAGAAAGATCATGCACATAACGCTGGCTCAACCGATATGCTTCTTTAAGTGCCTGATACATATAAGTGACCTTACGCTGGTATTCGGTTGTAATAAGCTGATCCTCCATTACAGCCAGCGTCTCTTCTTCATTTGCCTCGCCAACACTCACACGATTAAGAGCATTAATGAGCGCTGAATTACGTTGACCAATCTTAAGGTATCGCTGCTCATCCATTGTTAATATGATCCGGAGTCGCCCAGCCTCTAGAATTGGCAGTAATACATTCGTTAGGTCTACAGAGCCAATACCTTCTTCAAAAAACAGCTGCGCATTATCGAGACATATAATAATATTCTTCGCACCAAACGCCTCTCCCAACACCTGCATTACTAGATTCTCCAACTCTCCACGCCCAGGTGCACCGGCGATAAGTGCAGCAGAGTCGAGTATAAATACTTGGCGAAATTTAAGACTCTCTGGTAGGTCAGACTCTGCATCAAGCAGCCGCTCAGCAAACGCATGAACAATCGTGGTCTTACCAACGCCTTCACCACCAACCAACGCCACGTTCTGGCGACCGCCAGAGCCAAATGTTTGAATCATCTGGTCGAGCGCTTGAGTATGAGCTTCGAGATCAGCTGAAATCAAACCACCATGAGATATTTGTTCGCTGATATTCTGGCCAAAGCGTGTTAATAGAGGAATATAACCGAATGACCAGTCACGGGCGATACCACCGGTACGGCGAGGTTTGGTGTGCTTTGTAATTAGATCACGGATATGCTGTTGCCAACGAACACCATGTAGTAAATCCTCGTCGTCAAGTTGCATATGCGCAAGGAGGCTCTCGTAGTCTGGAAAAATGTGAACAAGCGCAACTGCCAAAACACTGCCGGTGAGATGTGGTACACCTGTTTTTTCACGAACGGCCAATGCTTCTTCCCAAACTTTTGGTGTCATACCTGGATCCTCTGATGAGATATCCTGCAAAAACTTTGCCGTAATACCAAACCGTGCGCCGAAAAAATGTCCGCTCGAAACACGCCCGACCGCGGTTGCTATATGACGCGGCGTGGGGTTCTTAGGAAGTTGTCCTAAGATATCGCCTGATATAATATCGTCAATCGTTTTAGGGTCTCTAGGACTAGGCAGATGATGCAGTTCGTGATCGTACCATTCCTTAAACATAAAAGGCGCAGCCGCAAAACCAATAAGCAACCACCCGGCGGACGTATGTATAAAAAGAAGTCCGACACCAGTTAATACCATTAAAATCGCAACGATCAGCATAAGACGCAGCCATATACCACGAATAGCCGCACCAATTCGAGCTTTTTGAGCCCGGTTACTGCCATAGATTAGCTCTGTTGAGATCATAGTGTCCACCCAGCGCTTACCATCACAACACCAACAAGTGGCAAGAGCGGCACAACACCCCATAGCACTAATAGAGTAACACCAAAAATAGCATATAGAGCTAGTGCCACACTACCAATGATGATCATCGTGAGACGAATCATGCCGCCAATCATGCGAGAGATTAGCCTATCGGCAAATGCCCTCATTTGCACGCCGAGTGGACCGCGCACTTTACCGGCTGATATCTGTCTATACGGTGAAAAGAGCGTTCGAAGTAGCAGGTCTATAGAAAAATAATCGAAGGTGCTCATGAGTTTATCGCGCAGCATTCGAGCACGCATGCCCCAGCCTCGGCCGTACCACCATCCCAAGATCCCAACAATAAACATGCCTCTATTGTAACGCACGCGTTACGGTTACGCTATAATAGACCTATGTCAAAACCTTATATAGCATTACTCGGCAAGGCAGTTCGCAAGATTGCTCAGATGCGCGGCGGTGGCTCTGCCCTTCCAGGACTATTTGTCGAAAAGATCGACCCTTCCTTTATCAAACGCACTCTCTCTGAACTGCCTCAGGGTATTGTCGTAGTAAGCGGTACCAATGGTAAAACCACTACAACAAAAATGGTTGTAGAGCTTCTCCAGAGCCAAGGACTTAAGGTCTTTACTAACCGAACAGGGAGTAACTTTACTCGGGGAGTAGCTGCTGCATTGCTCGGTGAGATAGATAACCATGGCAATCTAGATGCAGATATAGCCGTACTCGAACTTGACGAAGCCCATGCCGTACATTTCGTAAAGACCATCGCACCTCGCTACAGCCTGCTACTTAATGTCATGCGTGATCAGCTTGACCGTTTTGGAGAGATCGATGCCACCGCCAAGCTTTTGACTCATATTGCGCTTGCTACCACTGAAACAGTCGTTCTTAACCGCGAAGATCCGCGCGTTGCTGCCATTGCTAAAGTCTTGAACAATCAAAAGGTTAGCTATTTTGGTCTAGCACCCACCCTTACGGCCCTATTTCCAAATGACGACGATATGCGCTCGGGTAGTAAAAAAGTAGGTTCAACATTAGTGGCTGACGTTGTATTAAAAAGCCTAAAGGACCATACGGCCGATTTTCAACTTGATGACCATATCGTCTCTGCGACACTAGAACTCTCTGGCGTCTATAATATTTACAATGCAGCCGCGGCTTTAGCACTTGTGCGTACTATTGTAAAAAACGATTTAGATGAGACAAAACTTCTCGATGCCCTGTCTAAGGTAACACCTGCTTTTGGTCGCGGTGAAACCATTACTATTGGTGGTCAACCGCTCGAACTCGTATTGGTTAAAAATCCGAGTGGCTTTCGTCTAAGTCTTTCATCGTTTAAACCGGATGGAGTTGCGACTATGATCGCTATCAACGATAATTATGCCGATGGTCGCGACATGTCATGGTTGTGGGATGTCGATTTTGACAGTCTACAGCCCGGTGGAGTATTGGAAGTAAGCGGCGTTCGGGCCTACGACATGGCATTACGTTTACAATATGATGAGGTTGAGGTTTCACATGTCTCGATCGATCTAGCTGAGGGTTTACAACAGTTCATCACAGATGCAAGCACTATGCCTAAGCGTATCTTTTGTACTTATACAGCCATGCTTAGTTTACGCCGAGAGTTGGCTAAAATGACTGATGTGGAGACGATATCATGAACAAGGAACTCACCGTTTTACAACTATATCCACGAGACATGAACATCTATGGCGATTGGGGCAATGCTCTTGTTTTAAAGCGTCGAATAGAGTGGCACGGATACACACCGAAACTACTCGAATACAATCCTGGAGATGTTTTTCCTACTGAAATAGACATTATTGTGGGTGGCGGCGGTCAGGATTCGGGACAGGACACTGTCCAGCAAGACCTTCTTGCAATTGGCACACAGCTCCACGATCTTGCAGACAATGGCACGCCCATGCTTATGATATGTGGGCTCTATCAACTATTCGGTAAGTTCTTTAAAACTCAAGACGGCCATGCCATTGAAGGTATTGGTCTGTTAAATATTGAAACACATGCCGGTCCTGAGCGATTAATAGGCAATATCGTCACAAAAAGCGAACTGTTCGACGAGATCATTGGCTACGAAAACCACAGCGGCCAAACTTTCCTTGGTAAGGACGTGGAACCACTCGGTAAAGTCATAAAAGGTGCCGGCAATAACGGCCAGGATGACACCGAGGGTGCTCGCTACCATAATGTACTCGCCAGCTATTTGCATGGCTCACTTTTACCAAAAAACCCTGCCATTGCCGACTTTTTGATTGAACAAGCGGCTATAAAAAAATATGGCGACTTTACGCCAACCGTTATTGAAGATCGCTTTGCAGCACTCGCCCGAGAGATAGCCCTAAAGCGGCCACGCTAATCCAAATTAAATCATGGTCGGGGTGAGAGGATTTGAACCTCCGACCTCACCGTCCCGAACGGTGCGCGCTACCGAGCTGCGCCACACCCCGACATATCACCTACTATACACCTTGAAGCTTTTTGATGTCAGCAATGACTTGCTCACCATGCCCCAGAGGAGTAACACGTCCATACACCTTTACAACTTCCCCATTCGGATTAATGATAAATGTCTTACGCAGGACACCTTCTTGACCAAACATCTTTTTGCCCCAAGCACCATAAAGATCCATGATGACATGTTCTGGATCTGTTAACAGTGTGAAGTTAAGTGAATGTTTTGCTTTGAATTTTTCGTGGCTGCTTGCGTCATCGCGACTAATGCCTACGACTTCCGCGCCAAGCGCCGTAATATCATCACGAGCATCGCGTAGACTACACGCTTCGGTTGTACATCCCGGCGTCTCATCCTTAGGGTAAAAGTATAGAACAAGCCACTTCCCTTTGTAGTCGGATAGCGAGCGTGTAACACCTTCGCTATCTGTTAAAGAGAAGTTTGGTGCTGCGTAGGGAAGATCGTTTGTCATACATTTAGTATACTATTTTTTATACAGTGTACACAAAGGACGTATTTATTCAGCAAAAACAAAGGCTGTATTGTTACAGTTTAGAAGAATGAAGGACACAGCTACCATACCCAAGGCAACTAGTTCCCGCATTCTTGCGCTCGACTATCTTCGCGGGTTTTTCATCATTATCATCATCAGCGATCATCTATGGCGATGGCCTAATCTATTTGAGCTGCTGAGTGGTCGGGGTGAACTATGGTCATCTGCGGCCGAAGGATTCGTTATTATTTCCGGTCTTTTGGTGGGCTATATTCGTGGCTACAAGAACCGCAACCAACCGCTTCTTACAGTAAGCAAGAAACTCATCGCCCGCGGTATCATGCTATATGTTTGGATGATCATTACAACGCTCCTTCTTGTTTCCGCTTCCTGGCTTCTAGACTTCGAAGGCAGCATGGCGTACGTCCCAATCCCTGAAGATCATTGGAGTGAGCTTATTCTTAGTGTCCTGCGGCTCGACTATGTCCACACACTCACCCACTTCCTCTATCTATATGCGATATTCCTTGTCATATCTCCGCTTGCTATATGGCTACTCCGCAGGAGCAAATACTGGATTGTAGCGTTGGCTTCCATGGTAATTTGGGCGTTTGGGATTCGGGATGGTATCGAATGGATGCAGTGGCAAATCCTCTTTTTCATACCAGCCGTAGGCGGATTTTACTTTGAGCCCCTCATAAAATACTATCGTATGCAATCTAAAAAACTCCGTTATATACTTCGTCTTAGTCTTATCAGCATTACACTATTAACTGTTATCTTGGCTGAGATTAAAGTATTATCGCAGGTTCCAGGCACCTACCAAAGTATTTTATTCGGCCGCGACCCCATTACGCTCGCCACGGTTTTCATATCTTTCTTGTGGTTTCTAGGTTTGCTGAGCCTATTTCAATATCTTCTACCCTGGCTCAAAAAATGGCTCGGCTGGCTACTTCTTACTTTTGGCGAGCGCTCACTTACCGCATACATTCTTCATATCGTGCCGCTCGTTCTCTGTGCATTATTATTTAAAGCCACAACAAATATCTTCGTAAACACACTGCTGTCGCTCTCGTGCATTCTCTTCACCTGGGGATTACTAAAAATCCCTTACATTAACAAAGTTATTCCGCGCTAAATGTATCAACACTCAGTGGCCCGTACGACTCATGATTCGTCTGCAACAAGGTGGCAGGCATAGTCAGCTCTGCTTTGTCATAATAGACATAGACAAGTTTATGACTATTGGCTAGTTCTTTAGACGGATGCTCTATCTTTAATGGGCTATCAGAAAGTGGCGCATAACCACCTTTTAAGACGGCATCCTGGCTATAAAAGCGGACTTCGCAATTTGGCATATAGTACGAAAGCTCAATGGCAACATACGGATCGGCCGCAAGAACAGTACTATCTTGACTGCAATCGATCGCTGCAACGGCTTGTTTAATAGCAGGCTTCTGGAGTCTTTGATAGTTATAGTTACCAACATCAGCAAGATGCCCTACACCAAGAAGCAATACAATATAAAGCGCTCCAACCGCGAGTAGCGTCCGTGGCGAAGCCTTTCTTGTTACATATGTCACCGCAACTCCAACAAATAACAATGCGCCAATTATAACGTGTGAGATATATCGTTCTACGTACATGGGTTTTAAGAGCGAAACGAGTGCAATAAGAGCGACCGGTACGAGTGTGTAGAGGGCAAGAAGCCAAAGATACATTCGCTCCTTCTTCGTAGCAAGTTGAAACGCCCTCACCGCAAAGACGCCGCATGTCATTAGTACGAATAACGTAACAATCGAAGTAAATCCATCCAATTGCCATGTTGGGCGGTAGATAAAGGCGAACGAGACAATACCACTGAGGTTATCGATGGTCATTGTTTGTGAGATTGCCGCCAATGCCCCGTTAGTAATTTGCTGGATAAATTCAGGAATCCATGGCAAAAATAACAATACGCTCCCAACAAATGCAACAAACCATGGTGTTTTAATTATCGGCTTCTTTTCTTTGTAAGCCTTCCAGGCAAGCCAGGTAAAATGAGCAAACCACAAAAGCACCGTGTAGTATAGTGTGTAAACGCCAATCGCTACAAGAAGGGCGTACAAGGCATATAACTTCCATTGACGGTTTTTAGACCGAACTTCAATCGCTGATACCAAAACATAAGTAGCTGCAATGCCGATAAACGAAGCGACGGCATACATTCTAATTTCGAAGCCATATCGCAACAAAAGTGGTGAAAGCGCTGCAAATGGTAACGCCATAAGCGCTGCTCGAACACCGAAGAGACGTTTTACTAGCAATCCACCAAACAACACCGCACCGCCCATCGCAAGAACGCTCAAACTACGAAGTGCTAATTCACTCCATCCGAAGACGCTTGCCCATCCCTTTAGTAGCAAGTAGTAAAAAGGGGGATGCGTATCCATTGCTGTCAAATGGATTAGGTTGATAACCGGCTGCTTAGCGAGCATTATTGAGTAGGCTTCATCAAACCATACGCTTTGCTGCAAACCAATGATAAGACTTATAAGCATAGCGCCCACTACAATAGTAAGTAGGACCGCCACAAAATGTCGTTCTAGCTTGCGAGATCTGAAACGATCTACCATCGTTTGTATCATACAAGTATCGTACCGTTTTTAGAGAAAAAATACCACCTCCTTCCATAAAACCCTAGAAATTTACCTTGCTATAGAGTATAATCTCTCAAGTAACACCTATCGGGGTGTGGCGCAGTTGGTAGCGCGCGCGGTTTGGGACCGTGAGGCCGAAGGTTCGAGTCCTTTCACCCCGACCAAGAATTTATTTTATACAGTATGCCGCACGGCATACTGTATTTTTATGTATGATACATTGCGTAACCATAAATAGTATGTTAAAGTATTGTTTATGATAACTGTCAACATTAGCCATAATTATTTGGATCTCGTCTCTCGAGGCTATGTTGCTAGTACTTTCTCTTTCTTTGGTTTCTTTGCTGCCTAGCAGCAATATTTTTCTATACCACCATTTCTACCCAACTATTATTACTCCAAGAAGAGAAGGATTCTATTATGAAAATGCATATCCAGCCTATCAGCGATGAGACCCTAGCGGCTTACTTAGCCATCCCAGATCTGACTAACTCGCAAGGCCCACATGCTATAAAAATGGTTTACGAAAAGATCCTCGCCTATATGCGTTCGACACAGCCACAAAGCGATATTCAGGTGCATCGCAGGAATCCGATTGTATCCCTTAAAGATAACTACGACGCTTTGCTTATCTCAAAAGATAACATAAGCCGTTCATCGACATACACGCATTATGTGGATGACGCGCGTATTCTACGCACCCACACAAGTGCGCATTTGCCTGGCATATTACGTGAATTATCTAAGCGTAGTGGCTGGGATGATGTCATTATTCTCCTTCCTGGCCTTGCATACCGCCGCGACGTCTCGGATAAAAAACACGTCAGTGAAGTACACATGCTCGAGATGTGGAGAGTTGTTAAGAATGCCTCGAACAAACCAATTACAAAAGATGACTTGCTTGCTGTCGTTAAGGGTGTGGGTGCGACAGCCGCTCCTGGCTGGCACCTGCGCATAGAAAATTCACCACATCCTTATACGAATCAGGGCGTAGAAGTAAACGCGGTTAATGGAGAGAGCGATATTGAGATACTTGAATGCGGCCTTATCAAGGACACTATTCTAGCAAATGCCGGCTTAGACCCCAAGATTCACTCCGGCTGGGCCCTTGGCATGGGGCTGGATAGGCTAGTTATGACGCTAAAAGACATCCCCGACGTTCGCTATCTCCGCTCAAATAATCCTCGAATCTCTGAACAAATGACTAATCTCGACCCATATGTAGAGATTTCTAATCAGCCCGCCATAAAGCGTGACATGTCGTATAGCGTACCGCAAAACTACGTTGAAGAAGATATTAGCGCAGATATTCGAGAGGCTTTAAGAGATAAGGTAGATACACTCGAAGAGGTAGAAATACTAAACGAAACACCGTATAAGTCACTTCCGGCTATTGCCCGCGAGCGACTTGGCTGTCAATCTGACCAGAAAAATGTATTAGTACGCGTTACGCTTCGGCACCTTGAGCGAAGTATAACAAATACGGAGGCGAACGAAATCTACGAACAGGTCTATGAGAGTGTTAATAAAGGTACTGCCGGCTATCTTTAGAGATGCTATTGGTCATCCTTACCAAACGTCTGTTCAATATAACCAGTTCGGCCATGCGCCCAGTGATCAATCACTTTCCCGTAGTGTCGATCGTTCACTCCAGCTTGTTCTTTCGTAATCAGAGCATACTGATCAATTTCGGTCGCCTGTAGGATTATGCCATTCAGCATCGATTTTGTGAGAGGTGCCTTAAAAATAAATTGGTAGGTATCGGCAAAATCACTCTTTCGGTTTACTACCGCCACAAACTCTACCTTTGACTCATTTATTTCAATTCCGACTTCTTCAAATGTTTCGCGAAGGGCGGCTTGTTTAGGTGTTTCACCTGCGTCAACGATACCACCAGGGAATGTCCAATATGGCTTGTAGTTAGCCTTCACAACGAGCACCTGGCCAACTGAGTTTTCTAGTATGAGGGTTGCGCTAGAAACGCGTGAGTGCTGCGCTTCTAGCCAATGTTTTTTTGAAAGTTTTTTCCCGAACAACTTCATGGATGCCACCTATTTTGCGTATTCTATAGCACGTGTTTCTCGTATAACATTTACCTTAATCGTACCCGGATATTGCATAGTGCTTTCAATCTTATTGGCGATATCACGGGCAAGTTTGATTGCAGAAAGATCATCAATAGACTTAGGGCTAACAATCACACGGATTTCACGACCGGCACTAATTGCATACGCCTTATCAATACCAGGGAAGCTCGTTGCGATGTTTTCAAGATCGCGCATACGCTCCACAAAGTTCTCGGCACTAATGTTACGTGCACCTGGACGAGCAGCAGAAAGTGCATCGCAAATACGAACAATGATTGCCTCTGGAGTTGTTGCCTCAATATCATCGTGATGTGCCTCAATAGCGTGAACGATACGCTCGTCCATGCCATTTTTACGCGCAATTTCAGCACCAATATGGTGATGCTTACCCTCAACCTTATGTGTTACCGCCTTACCAATATCATGCAAGAGGGTAGCAGTTTTTGTGATTCGAACATCGGCACCAATTTCCTCAGCAATAAGACCAGCCATATGTGCCATTTCAGTACTGTGCATTAAGACGTTTTGGCCGTAGCTAGTACGGAACTTTAACTCCCCCAGCAGACGGAGCATTTCTTTTGGAATACCAGCAACGCCAACTTCGCGCGCTGCGTCTTCACCGGCACGAACAACGTCTTTTTCGATTTGCTTTTCAGCCTTTGCCACGACTTCCTCGATACGGCCAGGGTGGATACGGCCATCTTTCATAAGCATTTCAAGTGTCAGCCGAGCAACTTGGCGACGAATAGGATCAAAACTTGAAAGTACAATCATTCCCGGTGTGTCGTCAACTAGCACATCAACGCCCGTAGCACGCTGCAATGCCTGGATGTTGCGCCCTTCTTTACCGATAATACGACCCTTCATTTCATCATCAGTGAGCTTGATAGCAGTGACAGTACGCTCCGCAGTCACTTCGCTACTCATGCGCTCCATAGCACTAACGAGAATGGTTTGCGCCTGCTCTTCGGCGTCTTCGGTTGCTTCGTTTTGAAGCTTTGCAACGAGGCCAAGAAGATCATCTTTGATGTCACGCTCGGTCATCTTCATGAGCTTATCGGCAGCATCTTGTTTTTTAAGGCCAGCAATTTTCTCGAGCTTCTCCTGCTGCCGTGTACGGATTTCACGGATCTCGCTTTTAAGTGATTCGACTTCGTCTTCTTGTTTGCGTAGTCTTTCGGCACGCTTGTCGAGTTCATCAAGCTTTTTATCGAGACTTACTTCACGTTCGGCTAGACGCTGCTCGACCTTTTGCATTTCCTTACGACGCTGGTTTTCAAGCTCAAGTGCTTCATCCTTTGCTTTTAAGACAATGTCGCTCGCCTTAGTCTTTGCTCGTGCGATTTCTTTTTCTGCGGTATTTTTACCCGCTGCTTCCCGGCGCTTCTCATAAACAACCGTTCCGCCCATACCAAAAACAACCCCAAGGATTGTGGCAATTATTCCTTCTACCATAGTTATATCCTTTCTCCTAAGGATAGCCCCGCCAAATAATCAATTGTGTTTCGTTTATAAAGCAAAAATAGGACTACGCTGGAAATTCAAAAAGTTTCAATACGTCCATATTTTGGAACGTAATTTTATTGTAGCGCTTTTTACGTCAAGCCCGCAAGCGTATTGCTATTTGCGTGGTGTTGTAATATTTGCTTCAGAACCGTAGAAGGGAAGTGCAATGCGCTCGTTTTGGCCGTTTTTTAGCTTTTGCAGCGCTTCAGCCTGCCAGTCCTCGCCCACACCACTCACAATAGGAATATGTTCAGAATCTGCGAGCGTATTCAAGACCGTAAGCCCTATTCGTAAGCCTGTAAAACTTCCCGGCCCAGCGAAAGCACCTATCCCAGTAAGATCGCTAAATGCCTTATCTTGAGATTCTAGTTGGTCATGTAGGTATGCTATAAGTCCTTTAGCAAGCTGACGATCAGCCTGCCATTCATTTTCATAACGGACATCACCATCGACAAGGCTTAGTTTACATACTCGTGTTGAAGTATCGAGTAATAAGATCATGCTAGCCTCTCTAATAGCTGTGTGCTCTTTTCACCACCAGCTTTTAACTCTAAAGTACGAGCCGTCTCCCTCGGTGAGGCAATAGTTATAGAGACACGATCAAGAGGCAAGGTACCTCCCACGATTTCTGCCCATTCAATAATCGTTACAGTTTGCGGATCCTGCACCGCTTCGTGCAGTTCGGCCGCCATTATTCCGGCATCTTGTAGACGATAGAAATCGTAATGTGCCAATGAGATACCCTTTGGAGTCTTATACACTCGGCTAATCGTAAAGCTTGGACTCTGGACGTCATCATCCACTTCCATGCCAGCGGCGATGCCCTTAGTAAGCGTTGTCTTACCAGCACCTACATCACCGATAAGTTCCAAAATTTCTCCACCACCTAAAAGCACGCCCAGCTTTTTGCCAAACGCCTTCATTGCAGACTCGCCATTGACCTCTATAATCATAGGCTCTTATTATACCATTAATATATCCTATAAAAATGAACATCGTTTCTACGCGAATATGGAACTTTTCCAGAGCATCGCGTACAATAGAGCGTAAGCATTATGCGTATTTCTGATGCAACTATCGAAACATTGCTCACCCGAAAAGGTATTAGTAAAGAGCAAATCTCCGATCTTAAAGAAGAAGGGGTACGTTCAAGGCGCCTATTGCAGGATATTGTCATTCAAAACAGTATCATGGATGAAAAAACTCTCGTCGAAGCATTTGCAGAGTTTGCCCAAATTCCTTTTGTTGAGATAGATCCAGATGACATTACTCAAGATGTCCTTAATAAAATCCCCGAACGTATCGCGCGTCAATACAATACCATTCTCTTTAAAATTGATGAAAACGGCACACAGTATCTTGCCATGGACGATCCCGATGATGTTCAAGCCGTAAACTTTATTGAGAAACAAATTGGTGAAAATATCAAGTTACATATTGCAACTCACAGCAATATTCTAGCGTGTCTTGAGAACTACCGCGGTGATGTAAATAAGGAGCTGACTCAGGTTATTGACGTTCAGCGACAGGGGAATGGGGAAGAGAACCAGACCCTTACAGAGGCAGATGTAGCCGAGGACTCCCCTATTGCCCAGACTGTTAATCTGCTGCTTGAATACGCCATTCGCTCTAACGCAAGTGATGTCCACATCGAGCCTCGCGAGGATTATGTCCAGGTCCGTTACCGTATAGATGGTGTACTAAAAGAAGTCAACCGACTCCCCCGCAACGTTATGAACGCTCTTGTAAGTCGTATCAAAATTCTTTCTAACCTCAAAATCGATGAACGGCGTGTTCCACAAGATGGTCGCTTTAAGATTAAGGTTGGAGGCAAGCAATACGCCCTTCGTGTTAGTACCCTTCCTGTAGTGGACGGCGAAAAGATTGTCATGCGTATCCTGGATGAATCCAACCAAGCGATAACCCTTGAGGATCTTGGATACTGGGGTCACTCGATCGATGTCATTCACCAAGCGCTTACCGAACCAAACGGTATGGTACTTATCACTGGGCCAACCGGATCTGGTAAATCTACGAGTCTCTTTAGTATCCTAACCATACTTAACACACCAGATGTCAATATCTCAACTGTTGAAGACCCGGTGGAGTATAAAATCCCTGGTGTCAACCAAACCCAAACCAATGCTAAGGCTGGCATGACCTTCGCTAGTGGACTTCGTGCACTTCTTCGTCAAGACCCAAACATTATCATGGTTGGTGAGATCCGAGACACCGAAACGGCCAACTTAGGCATTCAAGCAGCCCTTACTGGACACCTCGTGTTCAGTACGCTTCACACTAATAATGCAGCGACTTCCCTACCACGTCTCCTTGATATGAATATCGAACCATTCTTGATCGCCAGCACCGTTAAAGCCGTCGTAGGACAGCGACTAGTGCGACGCCTCTGCATGACCTGTCGTCAACAACACACACCGGATCAAGCTGAGATCGATACCGTCATTCGTTTGTTTAATCTTCGCCCAGGTCAATCATTTAGCTACATTCACGCTCTCGAACAACAGGCAAAAGAGCAGCATATCGGTGGCGATGTGCCCCTTAGCACGGGCGAAACATCTATTGTCAACCTCTGGAAAGCCTCGCCGGACGGCTGCGAAGAATGTAATCACACAGGCTACAAAGGGCGAATTGGTATTTACGAGGTACTCGGCAATACTGTGCCTATCCAAAAAATGATTATCAGCAACGCAACAAGCAATCAGATTCAAGACCAAGCAATAGCCGAAGGCATGATTACAATGCAAACCGACGGCCTCATTAAGTCACTACGAGGTGATACGACAGTCGAAGAAGTCCTTCGCGTCACGAAAGAGTAGCCCTATATGCCAAAATTTTTATACATAGCTACTAATGACGCTAGTAAGTCGGTTAACGGAACGATCGAAGCGCAGGATCGAGGCGCAGTTATTTCCGCCCTCAACAAACAAGGTTTACATCCTATTAGCGTCAAAGAACAAAGTTCAAGAGCTAGTTCAAAAAATATTAGCCTTTTTAAAAGCGGTAACCGCGTAAAATCCGATGATTTGGTTATGTTTACTCGTCAGCTCAGTGCCATGGTCGGAGCTGGCGTTCCTTTACTTCGCGCACTCAATTCTCTCGAGCAGCACTCGGAAAGTCCAGGCCTTAAAAAAGTTCTTAATGGCATTATTAGCGATGTACAAGCTGGTTCGCCACTTGCCGATGCGCTCGCAAAGTCACCAAACGTCTTTAGTGATGTATATGTAAACATGGTTCGCGCCGGTGAAGCTGCGGGTATCCTTGACGAGATTCTTAAGCGGCTCGCCATGCAGCAAGAAAAAAACGCGACCATCCGTAAAAAAGTAAAAAGTGCCATGACATACCCAATGGTACTTATTGGTATTACTGTTATTGCCTTTTTTGGCTTAATGCTTTTTGTTATTCCACAGATTGGAAAAATTGTCACCGATCTTGGTGGACCAGACGCAAAGCTGCCAGGTCTTACGCTTGCCATGCTTGGCATTAGCGGCTTTATGACAAGCTACTGGTATATTCTTTTTCCAGCACTTGGCGGTGGTATCTTCCTCATACTGCGATACATTAAAACTCCAAGCGGCAAGAATCAGTTTCACCACCTCGTACTTAAAATTCCTGGGTTAAAAACGATCGTAATGAAGGTTGCTGTAGCGCGCTTCGCCCGTACATTCTCAGCACTTATGGGAGCCGGCGTTGCCGTACTGGAAGCACTAGACGTTACCTCGCGCGCAGTTGGTAATCTTGTGTACGAGCAGGCGCTTCAGGACGCCGCAAAACAAGTTAAAAACGGTGATACACTTTCTTCGGTTATTGAAAAAAATAGCCTTTTCCCATCGATCGTATCGCAGATGCTTGCAGTGGGCGAAGAAACAGGTCAGACCGATACCGTCCTCGTCAAGGTGGCTGACTTTTACGAAGAGGAAGTAGATGTGGCAATTGATGGCGTCAGTGCCATTATCGAACCGGTCATGATCGTCTTTATGGGTGGCATGGTAGGACTCATCGCCGCCAGTGTTATGATGCCAATTGCTGGACTCGCAAACCAGATTAAAAGTTAACAAAAAACCAAACCGCTCATGGTATACTGGTAACAAAGTAGAAGTGGGCATTTTAAGTGGCGAAATTATTTTATAAAGACAAGCCGGTAATTGGCCTCGACATCAGTCAAACTGGTGTTAAGGTCATGGCCATCGACTCAAAAAAGTGGCTTGTTTTAGGATATGGCTCAGTCGACCTTGACCCCGCAAAAGTCCAAAAATCTCTTGAGAGCAACGATGCTTATCTAGCCGATAACATAGCGTCACTCCTTACGAGCAAGGTTATAGGCGAGCTGCCAAGCGACCAAGCTATTATTAGCGTCCCGACAAGTCGCACCTTTTCACGCACCTTTACCGTTCCCGCTAAAGCAGAGTCTACCCTTTCAGATGCTGTCGAGATTGAGGTCGATCAGTACATTCCTATACCCATGAATTCTCTATATGTTGATTACGAGGTCATTGAACGACACAAGGACCAGCTGAGTGTTATTATGTCGGCAGTGCCAAAAAACCTTGTGGATAGCTGTCTTGCAGCCGTCCGAACCGCAGGCCTACAGCCCATTATGGTCGAACCGGGAATTAACTCTGTTGCTCGTGTTATTGAGTCCACTGAAGAAGGTCATCTGCCCACCCTTATCGTCGACATTGGACCTGCTAGCACCGATATCGCAGTACTCGATGGGGGTGCTATTCGCATTAGCGGTGGACTCGGCATTGGTGGTAACACCTTTACACTCGATATTGCCAAAAAACTCAATGTTGCCCTCGAGAATGCCCACCAATTAAAGGTCTTGAACGGTCTGAGCGCCGGACCTCGTCGCGCTAAGATCACCGCCGCACTTCAGCCGAGTCTCCAGCGCATAGCTACTGAAATCCGTAAAGTTATCCGTTACTATAACGAACGCCTTAATGATGACCGCAAACTCGAGCAGGTCATTATCGTGGGCGGAGGAAGCAACGTTCCAGGTATTGGCGACTACTTTACTAACGAACTCGTTATGCCGGCACGTGTCGCCAGTCCATGGCAAAAATTGGATTTTGGTAAGTTGCCACAGCCAAACAAACAGTTCCGCCCCCGTTATATTACTGTTGCAGGGTTAGCGAGCGTTGACCAAAAGGGGTTTTGGAAATGATCAATCTTCTCCCGCATGAAGAAAAGCGGCAGCTTCAGGCAGCTCGGACCAATACACTTCTTATCCGTTATAATATTTTCCTTTTGGGAGTTATGGGCTTCATGGGTCTTGCAATTGGTATCACCTACATCTATCTCTCAAACACATTTAATACCGCCGCCCAAACGATACAGTCCAACCAGGCTAACGTAGTACAGTATGCTTCCGTGCAGACACAGGCTCAGCAGTTTCGTGATCGCCTTAGTACCGCCAAGCAAATCCTCGACAACGAAGTAACTTACTCTAAGGTTGTCCTGGAAATAGCACAGCTTATACCAAGTGGTGTAGTTCTTCAAACATTATCTCTCGACTCCGGGACGTTTGGAACACCAACCACACTTACTGGACAAGCAAAAGATTACGCCAGCGCACTCGCACTCAAAGACTCCTTTAGTAAATCTCCACTTTTCTCTGATGTACACTTTCAAACCATTGATACAGCCTCTGGTACAGGAGGTTATCCCGTTACAGTAAACCTCGGCATAACTATCAAAAAGGACGCAGCGAAATAATGAGAAAACAGAGCAATCTCACCGCTACTCGTCTTCGGCTTATACTGTCGATATCGCTATTTGTTATTGCTCTTGCAGGTGGCGTCATCTTTTCACTCATTAACAACCAGCTAAAGTCCTATGCTGTAGACGTTAGCCACAAGATCATCGACGCCAATGCAAGCCGAGACAACGTACAGACACTCCAACGCATTCAGCAAGAACTCACGAACGATAAGGACATTATCGCTCGCACAAACAGCATTGTCGCCGATAGTCAGAGCTACCAGTATCAGGATCAGATCGTAAGTGATCTGAATAACTACGCCAGCACAGCCGGTATAACCATTACAAATATGGACTTCTCGGCTAACTCAGCAACCAGTCCGGCAGGTACAACCACTACTCCGACAACTACAGCCCCTGTGGTTGCAGCACCGGCAGGCGTAAAGTCAGTCTCCGTCTCCGTAACTCTTAAAAACCCCGTTGGATATGGTAATTTCTTGCGATTTGTACGCTCTATAGAAAACAACCTTACCAAGATGCAGATTCAAAAGATTACACTCTCCAAGGGTACGAGCGGTAGTGATATTTCAAGTGACGTCTTAAGCATACAGGTATACACAAAGTAGGAATTATTATGAAAGATACAAAGATCAGTCTCACACTTTCACCAGATGCAATAAAAAAATCTATCCTAGCCTTCCTGCACCGTTTTCATATCGTGCTTTTCGTCATTATCGTTCTCGGTGGTCTTGCAGTAGTCATCTTTTTACTCAACAATGCCGTCATAACGTCCGGGCAAGATAATGGTTACAGCCCAAACGCAAATAGCTCCAGTTTCGATCAAGCGACTATTCAAAAAATTCAAAATCTTAAAACAGCCGATCAATCAGACCCTACAATCAGCAACAACGGCGCACGGACTAATCCATTTGTTGAGTAGTAAGCCAAAAACGTCTATACTAAAGTTATGCTAATCGCTGGATCAAGACTGATCGACGCGCCGGTTATGGGCCTACAGACCGGTGGCGAACTTGCACGTACTCAGCGTGCTATTATCGACCCCCATTCACTTCAGATTGTCGCCTACGAGCTCACAGGACCGCTTCTCAACACTCACCCATCTCTACTTCGAGTTGCTGATGTGCGTGAATTTAGCAATATCGGCCTGATTGTCGATTCTAGCGATGAATTTGTGTCGCCCGAAGATATCATAAAATTAAATGAGACTTATAAATTACAGTTCGATCTCATTGGCAAGGCAGTTACTGATACAAAACGTCACAAACTAGGCAAGATAGATGACTACACTATCGAGACGGCTGGATTTGTCGTACAACAACTAAGCGTCAAACGACCACTCCTTATGAGCCTGAACGACACACACCTTCTTGTTCACCGTAGTCAGATCAAGGAAATTACTGATGCAAAAATTGTCGTTGAGTCAGAGATCAAGCCAGCCGAACCAGTTATGCGCGCAGTACACGACACTTACACCAATCCTTTTCGTAAACCCGCAGGCCCACAGACAGAGCAGAGCGAGCGTCGCTAATCTTCCGTTTCAGCTAAGGCTTGTTTAATATCATCGTATTGAAAACCCTGTCGAGCTAGGTATTGCATTAACTTCATGTCATCTGGGTAGCGATTACGTTTTTTGTTAATGATTTTTTGCAATTCATTCTCATCAGTTCTCTCAGACTCCGAAAGGAACGTATCGATAATTGCCGGAAGTACACCCTTTGCTCTCAGTTCAGCCGTTAGCTTGCGCTGACTTGTACCCTTGGTCGTATTTCGGTTTTCGATCCAAAACCTCGCAAACTTTTCATCATCGATGTAACCTTTTTCAACCAATCTATCAAAAACACGGCTTGTGATCTCCACTGGTATACCCTTTTTTATACCACCATCTTTCGTACGTTGATCACGTGTTTTTTTATATAAGTAATCTCTCACTTCTTTAGCGCTATGGGGGCGCATCAAGCAGTATTCTAAAGCTCTGCTGTATAACTTGCCAAACAAGCTCTCAGTTTCTAAGTTTACGAGCTCTTCCTCGGTATATTCTTTGTTTCTTTGGATTCCCAAGTCAGCTACTTGATATAAATCAAGAGAGAACCGGTAAACGCCATCCACCATGACATTTACGCGGTTCTTATTTTTAGCCTGAATAGAGATCGCGGTAATTTTCATACCAACAACTCTCCTATGCCTCTACGGCTACTTTTTCGCGGACCTTTTTATCAATTTCGTTCAGTACGTCTAGATGTTCTTTAAGATAGGTTTTAGCGGCTTCACGACCTTGTCCAATCTTACCTTCGTTGTAGTCGAACCAAGCGCCAGATTTGCCGACAATACCGTGTAGCACTGCTAGATCAAGTACGTCACCAGTCTTAGAGATTCCTTCGTTATACATAATATCGAATTCGGCAGTCCTAAAGGGCGGTGCGATCTTATTCTTTACCACCTTAACTTTAGTTCGGTTACCAACAATCTCTTCACCAGCCTTAATCTGACCAGTGCGACGAATATCAAGACGCACAGAAGCATAGAACTTTAATGCGTTACCGCCAGTCGTCGTTTCAGGGTTGCCAAACATCACACCGATCTTCATACGAATCTGGTTAATAAAGATTACAGTCGTGTGACTCTTGTTGATAATACCTGTCAGCTTACGAAGTGCCTGGCTCATCAGACGAGCCTGGAGACCCATGTGACTATCACCCATATCACCATCAATTTCCGCCTGTGGAACTAGTGCTGCAACGGAATCCACAACCACAAGATCAACCGCACTGGAACGTACAAGTGTTTCTGCGATCTCGAGCGCCTGCTCACCGTTATCTGGCTGGCTTACCAACAAATTATCTGTATCAACGCCAAGGCGTTTTGCGTAGGCTGGGTCAAGCGCATGCTCGGCATCAATAAATGCAGCCGTACCGCCATTTCTTTGCACTTCTGCAATAGCATGCAGCGTCAGCGTCGTCTTACCACTCGATTCCGGTCCATAGATTTCAATAATGCGGCCCTTAGGGTACCCTCCGCCAAGCGCTAGATCGAGACTAAGTGCACCAGACGAAATAAGCTCTACATCCGCCCTATGCGTGTCACCAAGTTTCATAATTGAACCATCGCCAAACTGCTTGGTAATCTGGTCCATAGCAAGCCCTAGAGCCTTAAGCTTACCTTCATTGCTGGCAGCTTTTTCAGTCACATCTGTGTTGTCAGCTTTTTTAGCCATTATTCTCCCTCTCTTTTACTACTTCCTATTATACTTCTTCTCCGAGTTATTTGCTATAATAGAGGCAATGAAGCGTACATCTGGTTTTACTGTTATTGAAATTATCGTTGTCATTGCGTTCCTTGGAGTAGCTTCCGTTTTGCTACTTTTGCAACGAAATGATCTCTCCGCCGCTCAACGTGATAGCCAACGTAAAACAGCTATTAACGCCATGTATTACAACCTGGAAGAGGCTTATTACGCAAAAAACGGCTACTACCCAGATACTATCAACGAAAGTATTCTCCCTGCTATGGATCCTGCTCTCTTTACAGATCCTGATGGCACAAAGATAAATGATACGAGTGCCGAATACCACTACGATGCGAGCAACTGTCAAGACAGCAAATGCAAAAGCTACAAGCTAACCGCCGATATGGAAAAAGAAGCGACCTACGTTAAGACAAGCCGCCACAATTAGCGATTCTCGCTTTAATCTTCGTACTGAACGGGTCGACCGTTCTTAAATGCTTCGACTGCGTTGTTTAATATAGCAATTTGTTGTTTAGGGTTTGCCGCATATTGGAACGTGTAAGTTGTTTCATCCCCTTCTGTGCTAAGTCGAATAGTCCCGTAGTTAAAAAGTAGCTGAAGTGGACCACTCTGATGAAAACTTGCGTCCTCGATATTAGCAAGGCTTACCGTTTGCTCTTGGCGCGAGAACAAGCCTGACTGAATTTCTTGAATCACACTCTCATTCGTAAGATAGAACTTATTAGCAGAATATATCCAAATAGATACGTAGCAACTCAGTAAAATAGCCGCAATCACAAGTAAACCACCTATAAGCACGGCGCCAAACGGTAGAGGTGAAACAATACTCATTGCACTCATAATAAGTGGATAGTTAATAAGGAGCGAGGCGACCACCGCAACAGAAAACACCGTTAGTACAATAGGTAAAACCATACCAATCGGATGCCTTCGGATGGCACTGACAATATACTCCGCTTCGCTAATACTAAGCGACGGAAAATCTTTAACAGATTGATCATGTTTGGTCTTCAACTCATCACTGATCGTCGGAGCAACAGGGTCTGTCGCACGACTCAAATGAACAAACTGAGGGCCGGGTTGTGGACCGTATGAAGGGTCAGCAGGTCGAGGAGGTGCCGCATACAACGGATTACCGTCAGCATCATAGGCAACGGGCTTAGGTTCTTCTGTTTGTGGTCGGCGCGGAAGATCATCCATATCCATACTGGTATTATATCAACATTTATTGGTTTTCGACCATGACCTTGCCGAGGTGAGTGTACGCTTTAGCCGTTACACGTCGCCCACGTGGTGTTCGTTCGATAAAGCCAAGCTGTAATAGGTACGGCTCATAAAAATCCTCAATCGTGCTCGCCTCGTCACCTGTTAGGGCTGCGATAGTCGTTAGTCCAACTGGATTATTGCCGTAGTTATCAATAATGCTCATCAGCATATTACGGTCGGCCGGGTCTAGACCTAGTTCATCGACCTCCAAGAGCTCAAGTGCCATAAGTGTCGTTTTTTGATCAATGATCCCATCACCGTTTACATCAGCATAATCCCGTACACGTTTTAATAGACGATTCGCAATACGTGGCGTCAAGCGCGCCCGGGTAGAAAGTAGCCGTGCTGACTCGGGATGAATTTTACTCTCAAGTATACTTGCTGCTCGCATGATAATTTTGCCGATTTCGTCGTGCGTATAAAAATCAAGTCGATAGATATGCCCGAACCTATCTCGAAGTGGCGCTGCAAGTGCACCTGTACGTGTCGTAGCACCAATAACCGTAAACTTAGGCAAATCAAGACGCACGCTACGAGCTGCAGGCCCCTTACCAATCACAATATCGAGCTTGAAGTCCTCCATGGCGCTATAAAGCACCTCTTCGACCGCCCGACTAAGACGATGAATCTCGTCAATAAACAGCACATCACCATCAGTAAGATTAGTAAGAATACTTGCGAGATCGCCCGCTCGTTCTATAGCAGGACCAGCAGTTACACGTAAGCCAGCACCCATTTCGTTAGCAATGACATTCGCCATTGTAGTTTTGCCTAGCCCCGGCGGCCCATACAGCAACACATGGTCAATTGGTTCGCCACGCTTTTTGGCAGCGTCGATTGCTAGTTTTAAGTTCTTTTTTAAACGTTCCTGGCCAATATACTCCGAAAAATCACGCGGACGCAGTGATATTTCTACCAGCTGTTCATCCTCGTCTTCATCATGATTACTCGTATCAACTATTCGTTCTACCGCCATATCAGTACTTTCAGTATAGCAGTTTATACTTCTAGGGAATGTTGTTTATTTTTAAGCAAGATTATGAAAAAGATTAGAGGTCTTTTTTCTCGATCTCTTGCTGTACTAAACTACGTAGAATTTCTGCTTTTGTCTTACCAGTCTTTAAAGCAGCCCAACGAAGATAATTGTAGATAGGACGATCAATAAAGAAGTTAAAGCGCATGTCCTTGGTTGAGATGTCGTTCTCGCCAAAGAATTTAGCAAGAATTGCAGGAAGAGTCTCATCATTATATTCCTTATACTGGACCCATCCGTCTTCAACACCTGTGACAAAAGCGTCTTGACCTACCGATTCTTTTCTTAGTAAAAGAACAGGTTTTTTCTGCTGAACAGCAACCGCAACCTGATACCCCACTCCAAAATTCTCGTAGCTAACTTCTGCGACCACTACGTCGGTTTCAGCGATATTCTCAAGGTTTGTTTTATAAATAGATTTCCAATTCGCTTCGCTCTTATCTGTACTTAGCCGATCAAGAGCAATGTTAATCCAGTCACTTGCGAGCGTATGGCCTGACTCTTTTATATATTTAGTGACAGAGTGAAGAGTACTGACGTCATTTTCTAAGCTTCCTCGCGATGTTATAAAATGGACTTTCATTTTCTCTCCCTTTTAAAACCATTAATCTTAAGATATAATATACCTCAGATATTTCAATTTTAATAATACCATACAATGTACTTCCAAGATATCGTCCAAACACATTCATTGTATGTAGGTATAATTTTGGCAATGGCCGCAAACGATCCAAACCACATAACTCTCGAAGCTTATAACAATAACGTAGATTCCTACTTAAATCGAACACCCTCCCAATATGGAGAACCCCATAAAGCTCTGACAGATTGGATAGATAGAGCGCTCTCATACGTGAAACCGAATGGTAGTGTGCTAGAGATAGGTAGCGCCACTCCACGTGATGCGCAGTATATCAGGAATCATGGCTTCACCGTGCAGTGTTCAGATGCCTCTATAGGTTTTGTCAACCACTTGCGGGAAGCCCATGAAAATGCAATCCATCTTAATATAATCCATGACTATAGCCATGCACTTTACGATATGGTTTTTGCAAACGCCGTCTTTCCGCACTTCACTCTTGAAGATACACAAAGAGCTCTTCGCAACATATATAGAAGCCTGAACCCCCAGGGTATTCTCGTCTTCAATGTAAAACAAGGTGAAGGCGATGAATGGGTCAATGAGAAAATGAATGATCGTCGCTACGTTCACTATTGGCTCCCCCATGAGATATATAATGAAGTCATTGCCGTAGGTTACGAGGTCATTCAACTTGAAGATGGTGTAGAAGGTGATCTCCCGACGCACATTTGGACCCGAATCATCGCACAAAAAGTATAATGCAGAAAGAGGTGGTCATGATAATCCATTTAGTAAGTAGCATGCGCCAATTTAATGAGGATATTATCCCCGTCCGTAGGATCGCCAAAATCATAGAGATAAATGGTGACTCAGTTGCGTTCAATTGGTATGATGGCGTTGATGCCCGAAGGCAAGTAAATAAAATCTCTGAAGATTCTTTTGATTGGGGAGAAATTGTTGAATCAAATATACACGCCATAACCCAAGCAGATGCACTCATTTTAGAGGGCTCCCGCTTTAACTACAGCCAAGGTTTTCAAACTGCGATTGCACTCCAGCAAGATAAGCCGGTACTCAACTTATACCGCAAAGACCTGTCCGAGTATAAAGAATGGCCAGATAAATTATTCGTTTCAGGCATTACCCATCCACTCTTTAGCAACAAGGCATATTCAACAGAACAAGAGCTTGAAAAAATTGTAGAAACATTTCTTCAGAAATTCTCAAAAAGGAATCAGGAAATTAATCCTAAATTCAGCCTCGACATCAACACCTACCAAAAATTACAGAAACTTGTAGACGAAAGCCGCAGGAGCGAAGCAAGTACAATCAAAGATATACTATCTAAAGTTCTAAACGAACAGTAACTCGCTGTTGATAAAAACATAAAGATATTTTAAAATATACTTATATGATTATCCAGATTATCGGTAATGCAAGCAATCTTAAGGAAGACCTTCCCTTCTATCACGCTGTCCTTGAGATTATTCACGATAGTGGCGCAGTTATTGCCCGCGACTGGATTAGCGCTGCTCAAAACCGTGTCGATAAAAATATCATCCGAGATGATACGAAAGTCGAATGGGATGATGTCCATAAAGAGAACAGCGAGGCTATCTCACGTTCCGACGTTGTCATTATCGAAGCTACAAACTATGGTTTCCAGGAAGGTTTTTATACCTCACAGGCTTTACAACAAAAGAAACCCGTCCTTCTTCTAACGCGTGAAAACATTCGAGGCAAGCTCGTTTACGGCATTAAACATAAGCTTTTAACCGTCGCTCATTACGATAATCAGGATGATCTTAAAAAAATCGTGGCTAAGTTCGTAAAAGCGAATACCATCAATACAAAAGATTTGCGCTTTAATTTCTTTATTGATCGACAAATTTACGCCTACCTACGTGAAGCCTCTTACGAAACAGGGAAAAATAAATCAGAAATCATTCGTGAGCTCCTTGAGCAAGAAATTGATAAACAGGAACAGGCGTAGTGATCGTCCATCTCGCCGGTAGTATTCGTGAGCCAGAAGTTGATACCACCTACCTTCAACAGATTATTGAAACAATCCATGACCACGGCGCCGTTCTCGCCCATAACTGGTTAGAAGCAGCCATTGCCAGACAGAAAGAGTCCATTGTTATTCCTGATTGGACATCCTATGTTGATGCAAATATAGATGCCACTACGCGAGCCGATGTAGTAATCATTGAGTTTACTCATTACTCGTTTTCGCAAGGATTTCTTATCGCTGCGGCTTTTCAACACAAAAAACCGGTACTTGCCGTATCTCGCCATTCCACACACGGCCATACAGCGAGTGGTATTACTAATCCTCTTTTCACCTACAAACAATACTCAAACAGCACAGATCTAAAGCAAGTTATCAATGAGTTCTTGCACAAGAACACTGTTTACACGCAAGATTTGCGTTTTAATATGTTTCTTACACGCCAAATTTTCAAATACCTTGAAGAAACCTCGCATGAAACAGGTAAAAGTCGCTCAGAGATAATCCGTGCGATCATTAAGCGAAAAGCCGAGGGAAATCATGGCTAGCTTTACCACGCAAGTACACGTAACCGGGAGTGCTCGTAAATTCGAGGATGATGCTGTTTATTTGCAGACTATTATACAAGCTGTGTATGATAATCACGCAATGGTCTTCAGAAACTGGCTTGAAGCAGCTGCGAGCCGAACTAAAAACAAAATCAAAGGCGATGATGTAGATTGGGAAAGTATCCTCAACGACAACCTCGACGCTATTGCAAAATCCGATCTTGTTATCGTTGAAGCCACACAAGCACGCTTTAGCCAGGGTTTTCAAGCATACGTAGCCGCACAGCACAAAAAGCCAACGCTCATCGTTACCCGTACGCAAATTAAAGACCGGTTTATCTCTGGCGTAGAAAATAAGTTTATAACTGTTCGTCACTATTCAACTACAGACGAGCTACAATCTATTGTCGCAAAATTCATCAAACAGAATAGCATACCCGAAAAAGACCTTCGATTTAACATGATCTTGGACCGTCGAATTTATAAATACCTACGTGACACTTCTTACGAAACAGGGAAAAATAAATCAGAAATCGTTCGCGAGCTCTTAGAACGTGACATTGATCGTCGCAAATAATTAGTATCGTTCAAATTCTTCTACCATAAAACTATCCCATATTGCTTACTCTTTGCTGCGTATATTATTATAAGTATGTATTATTTATAGAATATTGTTTACAAGCAATAAATATACATATATTATAAGTATACAAAGTAAGGAGCATAGCATGAACGTAGCCACGCAAATTAGCGGCAACATTCGACCAGGTAACAAGGCGCTTTTTGCGCTCAAAACCATGCTTGCTCATATCGGCATTAATGTGACTCAACCTATCCAGGATGAGTCATTTTTTTATAAGACCAATATGGACGCCGCATGGCAACACTACGACAGAGAGGTGGAATTCTACAAGTCCATAGAAATCTCAGCGTTTCATATTGTCTATAACGATGGTCCTATTAGCAACGAGATCGGTCTTCAAATTCTTTACGCTATGATGAAGGAACGACCTATCCTCATGACGGGTATGCCGTTATTCGCCGATGATCTTAGTCTCTTTATTCGAGATACGCTTACCAAACACGTACGCGAATTTCATTCTATTAATCTTCCTGAGCTCGAGCTTACCGAACTCAGCCGACTGCTTTCTAAACTTAAGCCTGTCAGTTATAGCCTATCTAAAAGCGAGAAAGTTCTTATCAATGCGCGAGTTAAAGATTTCTTTCGTAATTTAGTTGCTAGAGCTACACCACTACAAAAAACAGATTCTAGCGAGACCACCATACCTGCACAAGAAATCTAGAGCAATCGTTTAAAATCTGGGTGGGTTTGTAGAAAATTATATACTTCAGAAAAATCATCAAACGCATGATGATATTCTTCTACCTTATCGAACGGTACAAATGCTCGCTCAAAAATCTCTAGCTGTGGAACATATTCTTTTACGTCCGCTACTCGCGAGACAAAAAGAGGCTGATACGCCTCAGCTGGATATGCTACATTCTCTGGTGATTCAAACATTTTTTTAATTCGCCAGCCACCTATGTGAACAAGATCGTCTAGCTCAACCGCCGCTTCTTCCATAGCCTCACGTCGTACACACTCTTCGGGAGTCTCATCTTCTTCACGATGTCCACCAAGCAACCCCCAACCTCGTTCTGGTCGCGACATCACCAGGGTATTTTCATGAATAGCGGCGACCATACAAGCAGTAATAAGCTCGGTTGCCGGCATATCATCACCTATCTCAAACTGTGCCATCGTGGAATTGTCACTGCCCCAATATAATGTCTTAAACTGGTACATAGAACTAACCTCTAAGCGCCTGTGTCACTCGGTCAGCCGTCGAGAGATCCATCGGTACATTTTCAAGTGCGTGTGTCGCATCGTTAAGGCTATAGCCAAGTGCCATCAACGCCTCGAGAGCCTCGTCGGCATGCAGTAGCGTTTGTGAGGTACCGATGGCAGAAACATCAGTCCTGAGTGCCAGCCCAACTTTGTCAGCTAGATCTACAACCACACGCTCAGCGATACGCTTGCCAACGCCACTTGCTTTGGTTATATAAACACTATCACTATTCGCAATTGCATTGCGCACTTGCTCACTGTCACCCAAACTGAGAATCGAAAGCGCCGCCTTAGGGCCAACGCCTTGCACGGTAATAAGCATTTCAAATAACTTTTTAGCCGCTAAACTCGTAAAACCAAACAACTCCTGCGACTGTTCGCGAATATGGTGATAGGTGTAAAACTTCATCGGCTCATTCAGTAAAGCCCGCTCGTAATCACCAATGGCAACACTTACTTCGTACCCGACACCGTGTACATCAACAATAACGGACGAACCAAATTTTTCAGCAACAACTCCAGAAACATGTGCAATCATAACGTCTATTATGACATACTCAAGCCTAAGACTACTTCCAATCCTTCTTTTTAGCCTGCAGCTTATCTAGTACGCCATCTATCAAATCTTGTTCCTCAAAACCGGTCATATCGAAAGTATACCTTCACAAGATAGACCCTCCCCTAAATGCCTATGGCGTCAAAGGAGTCGTGCCCGTGCCACCCGTCCCAGTTCCTCCGGTACCGCCCGTGCCCGTACCGGTCGTACCACCAGTGCCTGTACTACCCGTGCCGGTCGTTCCTGTTCCTGTGGTTCCAGAACCCGTGCCGCCAGATGTTGTTGTGTTGTCGTTGGTGGTGGTTTGGCTATTTGTGGTTGTGTTTGACGGGTTAGTAGTTGTATCCTGCGTTTGAGTTTGGGGCTGTGTTTCAGTTTTTTGCGGTGTAGAATCACAGGTAGTCGTTGGTAGTGCCGAGGCTAGAAAATACTCGTTGTACGTATTATAACTCGAGCCACTAGCCAAACTACCAGTGCCATAGCAAACAGGTTTCTGAATCACACCAGAAGGTATAGGAAATGGCGTGTTCGGTATACCCTTCAAGGCCGCTTTCATAGTATTGACCCAAATTGGACCGGCCATACCCGAGCCACCATTTAGCATTGGCTGATTATTATTATTTCCAACCCACACACCAACAGCTAGTTGAGGCGTATAACCAATCGTCCAGGCATCGCGGTCGTCGTCAGTAGTGCCAGTCTTTACTGCAGCAGTGCGACCTGAGACCGTCAAAGACGAGCCAAAGATAGGCGCCCGTGCATTGTAGTCTGATAAAATACTTGATATAAGATAAGCTGCCTGCGGACTCGTAACCTGCTTACTCTTTTCATCTGCGGTAAAAATCTTTTGATTATACTTGTCGTTAATCTGCTGAATAAGCGTTGTATCAAACTGCTGCCCTTGGTTGGCAAATGCTGCATACGCATTAGTCATTTGCATCAACGGAGCCTCGGCTGCGCCAAGTGCGAGTGACAGGCCATAGTTTTTACTCGCATCTATACTACTGATTCCCATACGATTTGCTGCCTGGACCGCTTTATCTATGCCAAGCTTTTGTAAAACTTCAACACTTGGAATATTGAGAGATTGACTGATTGCTTGTCGAACCGTTACGTTTCCACGAAACTTTTTGTCAGCATCGAGTGGCTTGTAGCCATTAAAATCAGTTGGTACGTCCTGCAGAATAGTAGCCGGTGTAATAACACCATCAGCCAATGCCTCACTGTAGTAAATGGACTTAAAACTTGAGCCAGGCTGTCGTGCCGTGGTGACCATATTTACCTTACCCCAATCTGGGTTGTTGTAATCTGCACTTCCTACAAGCGCGCGTACTTCACCCGATGTCGGATCGATCGCGACCGCACTGGCGTTTGAACCGCCGTTTCGTTGAATATACGCCAGATGGTCGTTGATGTTACCTTCTATTGTGTGCTGCAGATCAAGATCAAGCGTCGTTTTAACCTGGTAACCCGAGCGCATCACCTGTTCTTCGCCATATTTATCGTAGAGCTGCTGCAGTACCATTTGACTAAACGCTGGCGCTTCACCCGCAGCCTGACTCTGGACGGGCGCATAGGTCAATTGCTCACTCAAGGCTGCCTGCTGTTGCGCTGCCGTGATATAGCCATCCTCAACCATCCGCTTCAGCACATAGGTCTGGCGATCCTTTGCATACGTAGCATTACCAGTGACTGGTGAATACGCATTTGGAGCCGGCAATACACCAATAATCATCGCGCTTTCAGCCAAATCAAGATCCTTGGGCGCCTTATTAAAGTACGTTTTAGCTACAGCCTGAATGCCAAAGTCAGTTCCGCCCCAAAAGGCTGAATTTAGATACATGTCAAGAATTTGATCTTTAGAATACCGCTGTTCAATAGCAACCGAGATCGTCAGTTCCTGATATTTGCGTAAAATAGACTGCTGGTTGGTTAGAAGGGTCGTTCTTGCCAACTGTTGCGTCAACGTTGAGCCACCACCAGCAATACTACCGGAACTTACATCACTAAATAGCGCTCTAAGCGTACCTGTAATTGAAAAACCACCGTGCTTATAAAAGTCCTTATCTTCCGATGACACGACAGCTTGCTGAGCATATTTAGAGATTTGATCAAGCGGTACAATATCGCGATGCTCAGCCCGACCCACACTATAAATCGTCTTACCGTTTTTATCGGTGAGAGCAATACCGGTATTATTACTGTTCATCAGGCGTTCTTGGTCGCCTATATCGTTATAGTAATAAGCATACGTAATAAGCGGCGTCAAAACCAAAAACGCCAATATAGGCGTCCCAATCAACAATACCTTTTTCTTTTTAGATAAACCCTTGAACCAGCGCCACGATCTTTTTGCCGACCGTTTTACGCGAGTAATGCGAGATACTCGCTTTGTATATCTTCCTTGACGGACCATGTACTTATTATAATACGTTAACCTTAAAGAACACTATAGTAAACCACGGGTCGGCCTATTATACCGCAAGAACTATCTGATTATCTGTAATAATTTCTTGCTGGTGTGCACCAATATCCACCGGATATTGGCCGGTAAATACCGACACGTCAAACGATTCAGGAGGGCACTTTGTTGCCATAAGCATTCCCTCAACCGAAAGATATCCGAGCGAATCCGCTCCAATAGCACTACGAATCCCTTCGATCGTCCGACCGTGCGCGATAAGTTCGGCCTGCGAGGGCATATTTATGCCGTAGAAATTAGGAAATCTCACCGGCGGCGAGCTAATTCGTACATGTATCTCGATCGTGCCGGCTTCTCTTAGCATCTCAATGAGTACACCAAGAGTCGTTCCTCGCACAATCGAATCTTCAATAAGCACAACCTTCCTGCCGTTAAGAACAGAGGAGTCGGGAATTAACTTTTCGCGGACAGCCTGTCTACGCGCATCTTGATCGGGTTTAATAAATGTCCGCAACCTACTTAAACGTGCAATTCCATCAACATACCGTATCCCGCTCACCTTTGCGTAACCCTTTGCAGCAGATATTGCAGAGCGGGGAACTGGCACAACAACACAATTCGCCGCATCACCATAAAATGGGCGTTCTCTCGCAAGCTGTGCCCCAAAATCATACCGCATATCCTCTACCGTGCGCCCATATAGACGACTATCACCCCGGGCAAAATATACAAGCTCAAAAATATCTAGTTTAGGATTGGGTTGCACTATTTGCATAGTCTCTATGCCCGTGTCGCTATAAACAACCAGCTGGCCTGGCATGATATCTGTTTGGTCGGTAGCACCAAGCGCATCCAACGCACGGGTTTCCGAAGCAAGAGCATAGCCACCATTAGGTAATTTGCCATACGAAAGCGGTCGAATACCGCACGCATCTCTAAACGCCACTAACTTTCCATCATGTATTGCCACGCACGAAAAAGCACCAATCAAAAGAGGGAAGATGTCCTCCACTGCTTTTGCCACCCCGCTCCCCGCTTGCAAATAATAACTTGCCGCAGCATGAATCATGCCTGAATCATTCAATAATTCGACTCCAGATACATTTTTCGAAACCAAAAAATCAACCAGAGGATCAATCACCGATAAGTTACCGTTATGGGCCAAGGCCCAGTTCGTCTTGGCATCAGCAAACGGCTGGATATGTTCAAAATCAGAGGCACCTCCACTCGTTGCGTATCTGTTATGGCCTATCGCGACCTTTCCCTCAAGGCTTTGCAGGGTAGCCTCCGAATACGCAGCCGCTACGAGTCCCAGCTTTACATGTCGTAGTAATTCGCCCTTGCCGTCCTGCGTTACTATGCCCGTAGCGTCTTGTCCACGGTGCTGCAGTTCCTCTAACATTATAGCCGTAAGCTTAGCAGCGTTATCACTTCCCCATACTCCAGCTACGGCACATTTTTCGGATAGTTCAGCATCACGTCGGACCATTCAAATTCCCCTATAAAAGCGTTAGTGTTTCATGGTATCATGCTTTAGTTTACATAGTAAGTTACTGGCCCCG
>Ga0157370_10000865_pt1 | contig 38427 bp, 34 predicted proteins | sample C35metaG_FD_113463 | JGI IMG/M metagenome (GOLD analysis project Ga0157370, IMG submission 113463) | Corn rhizosphere microbial communities from Kellogg Biological Station, Michigan, USA - C3-5 metaG | ecosystem: Host-associated > Plants > Roots > Rhizosphere > Soil | place: USA: Michigan... | reverse complement strand
TGTGCTCACTGCAGCGTCTATCTCTGCTTCAGAAAGTCCGGCAAAAGGGTTGGGTCTTGGAGGTGGTTCCGCAGGTAGCCCAGGTCTTCCTCCTGCAGCCCCCAAGGCACCTATGCCTGCAGAAACGACCATCGTAAACACAACGTTTTTGGCGCTTTCGGCATGGGTATCCCCGAATGTGGCATAGTGGAAGCATTCTATAATACCGACAGTATAGTTGAGTATGGAAGTGCCGTAGTCACCTCGGTCCCAGGCCCGCACGGCAACGGTTGCCCGTACCGTGGCATAACTCAGGGAAGTGCTCCGGATGAAGGGGTCGGTATGATTGAGTTCGACATTATCGATTAATGCACCTACGGAAGCATCGGAATAATTGTCTGCTTCTGCGGCCTGCCATAAACTGTTGGTGATGTCTGCTGCAGTGGGTTCTGCAGGAGGCGGTGGAGGGGGCGGTGGTGGTGGTGCAGCATGGGAAACCGGAGGGCCAACCGCCCTTCTTCTGACACTTACCCTTGGCGGTGTAGCGGGCGAAGGTGGTTCGATCTCAGGGGAAGATTGAATCGGGCAGGCATCTGCATGGCAGGTAGCGGTTTCTTCGTCCCAAACCCCGCAGGTTTCTCCATCTTTTCCAGTCGGATCCAGTTGCATGATGGGGTTGTTTTTGACGTAGGCATAGCAGTTTATACCACCCTGGATGCCGATGGGGTCACAACTGAGCCATCTGCCCAGCCAGGGCAGGTAATACCTTGAGCCATGATAACCGAAGCCGGTTTCTTCATCGCGTTCCATACCCGTGTAGCGGTAACGCTTGGCCGCTGCTTTGATTGCACTGCTGTTGGCCTGAAAGGCTGTGGTGCCAAAAGGATGGTATTCTTCATAGCTGATCACTTCGGCGGTATCACTGAGTTCTAAAGCTGCAGAACCAAGATGGTTGTGGAGCTGGTAGCGGGTCAGTTGTTTTTCGGTGCCGTCGTTGATGTCGTTGCGGGTGTCGATCAGTGCAAAGCGGTGTTGTTGGTCCATGATGCTGAGGCTAACGCGCTCCAGACCCGTGTTGGTACCGCTGTATTTCTTATAGCGTTCGTAACTGCCGATATAGATCCGTTCTTCTTTTATAGATGGTGTGGCTCCGGCACTGGCGCTGTTTTCGGTAATTTTGCGGAGGCGTTGTCCTTGTGCATCATATTGATACCAGGTGGTTTCTGCAGTCCCGTTTGCCGGGTTTACTTTTTGCTGAATGGTACTGGTGAGTTCTTCTTTGAAGTTCCAGCTTAGGACATCCAGATTAGGCATATTTAGGATAAAGCCATGTTTTGGATGTGCGGTGTAGCTGTAAGTAGTGCTTCCTATTTTGGTGTTATTAAGTCGGTTATTGGTTTTTTCGTATTCGTAGTTTCTGGTCCAGTTATTTCCGGTGGCAAGTTGTGTCATTTGCTGGATATTGCCCACCTGGTCATATTGGTAGTTCTGGGTATAGGCCCGTATGGCCATAGGATCACCCGGGTTGAGTTGCTGAATAAAGGCTTTATCATTCCAGTTGTCTTTGGTGCTGTAATTTAAGGCGGCCTTGTTTTCGCGTCCGGTGGCCTGAATGAGGCGGTACAGGGCATCGTAGGTATATTGCGATACACCATCTGTTTTCTCGTTGCCAAAAAAGGTTTTGGGAACGTTTTTGTCTTCGATATGGGTCACATTTCCTGTCGGATCGAAGGTATAATACCAATCCTGCAATGGATCATTGTTGAGTCTTTTGGATTCCAGCCGGTTGAGGCGGAAGGTTTGGGTGTCGTAATAAAAACGCGTGATGACATTATTGCCGTAAATGATCTTATTACGCTGACCTTTTTCATTGTAATCAATGTCTTTGATGTAGGGTATTTTTATGGCCGATCCGGGTTCTTTGACCGATTGGCTCTGAAGCAGGCCCGTGCGGTTATAGGTGGGGCTGGAGATGCTTCCGTCTGGGGCGGTTTGCTGGGTGATTCTGCCTAAAGCATCGGTTTCTATTTTGTATGTAAATTCTTTAGTTTCCAGATCGTTGTGGAGATTGGAGTCGGTCCAGTTCGCTACGGTTTTATAGGATTTGAATAGTTGTCTGGTGGTTTCTATGGCCTGACCTTTAAAATCGTATTCCGGAGTCAATACCACACCACCGGTATCGTAATGTTTAACCATTTTGCCCCGTAGGTTTTTGCTTTCCGGGCTGGGTTCGCTTTCGCCATAAAAGATCCTTTCAAAAATATGGTTGAGGGGCTGTGGGCCATCTCCGCCAAGGACCTTGCTGTAAAGTGGTCTTTGAAGAACATCATAGAAATAACAGAATTCGTGGTTGCGTTCGTCCCAGGTACGCAAAGGACTGCCCAGGCAATTGGACAGGAGCCAGCGTTGTCCGGCATCCATGCTGTTCTGGTACACTTTATGGCCCAGCATATCGTATTTATACTGCACCACCAGGTTGCCTTTGTTGCTGTTTTCAGGCAGTTCTCTGGCATCGGTAATGCTGCGCAGATTGCCTTCTACATCTAATTTGACCTTGGTGTTGTAGAATTCATCGGCGTTGGTTTGTGGGTTCCGGTTGTGTTCTATGGAAAGTACAGGTCTTCCAAGCGTGTCAAAATGGAGGATGTTTGGTGTGTTGGCGTGTAAAGCGGCCTGATCTGCAGCTTCTTTTTCTTTGATAGGGTCTTTCCCCTGGGCGATCAGCAGGCCATCGATCAGGTGATTGGTTCTGTTGGTATACCAGGGGGAATCAAGGATGGTATCGCAGGTATCATAAATGCTTTGTTTCCAGGAGGAGAATTCTACTTTGGAAAAGGTTTCATCGGGCATGGTGGTTTTGATCAGACGTCCGGGCGGATCATAGTGCATGAGTGGGCTTACACCGGTTTCTACCAGTTCAGCAGCGTCTTCGTAGTGCCAGGTGGGGGAAAAATAGGGCTCGTATTGCTTAACCGGATTGCCTTTGTTGTTGAGGACAGTGCGGCCGTTTCCAATCCAGCGGAAAGGTTCGGCTTGTACTTTTTTCATCACTGTGCTGCCTATGCCGCTGCTGTATTCCAGGCTGATTTGTACAGGGGAATCGGGGTTGTTTTTGAAATGTTGTTCTCTTAGTATCGTGGCGACGACGGTCGGTTTTCCTGCATTTTTGTAGGTGTCAAAATCATAGACAAAACAGGATGTGGCATGGTGCAGCAGCATTTTTGCGGTATTGGTCAGTTGTAATCCGTCTGTGGCGTTGAAGAACTGATTGATCAGAGTGTTTTCTGCAGGATTGCTGAATTCGGTTAAACCGCTGAGCTCATCTGCTTCTGTGCCTTTTCCGTAGACAGCGGTGGCTTTGACCAGGCAAAGTTCGTCGGTAATCACTTCAGAGAGGTTTTGATTGGTGTCGCGCAGACGTTGTGGTGTTAAACTTCGGAAATTGAAGGCTTCAACGGTGGTGGTATTGCCCAGGGCATCTTTCGTTTGTTCTACGAGCAGGTTGTAATTGCCATAATAACTTACTGTAGTGGTGGCGCTATAGGGATCTGTATAGGAAACAGGCCTGTAGAAGCGATTTGCGGCATCGGCTTGGTTTTCAGAGCCGTTGAGGTATTGTGTAATTCCCGACCGGATCCACCAGTTGTTGTCGCCTTCGCTGTGGGTAAATTTGCCTTCAGTTAACAGGGCATCGGTTGCTTTGGTGCCAAAGATGTCGGTCAACAAGTCTGGTGTAAAGGCAAGCTGGTAACTTTCGTAGCCTATGGCCAGTGATTCGAGCTGGTGCAGTGGTAGCGGACCGCTGAGGTTATTTTTGTAATAGGTGCTGCGTATGTGTTCAATACATCGTTTTTGAGGGCTGGCCGGAGTGCTGTCTATTTGTGTATAAGGAATTTCCGTGGCGAGGTTAAGGATATCATTGAAATCGCTTAAGGCAAAATAAGGGCTGGTTTTGCTTAGCCCTTTTAGCTCGAAGGTTTGGCTTTCTGTTTGTAAAGCTAAACGGTAGTTGTTGGTTTCGTTAATGCTGTTGCTGAGTTGGTTAAGCGTGTAAAGAATGTGCGTTTTGTTCTGTTCGTTCTGGGTTTCCACAGGCAAGCTCGCGTCGCTCATTTTCCGCGGATAAACAACACTTGCTGATTCGAGGATATTGCCATATTCATCCAGTTTGATGTTGAGGTTGTGGCTGATCCTGGGATCGTCGGTTGCCCGTTCATAGGCATAGGAGATGGATTCGCTTTCTTTGGAAATGAAAATGGCGTATTTGTTTTGTCCTTTGGGCTGCAGCATTTCAAGAACTACGTTGTGGGTGGTTACCGAATATGGACTGAGCTGTTGCTGGATCTGATCATTATTAGGGTTATTTAATGGTGCATCTAATGCAAAAACTTCTGTGCGTAGTCCCATGCTTTTACAGGTTCTTAGGGCCTGGCACCATTCCTCTCCGCTCAGATGATCAAGGAAACCAGGTTCTATACCCGGTCCAGGCAAAATAGGCGCATCGGGCAACAGGTTTTCGTGATTGGTTACGGTAAAACCTTGTCTGGCCATTTCTTCGTACCAGTATTCGCTGGCAAATTGGTTCAGGATGTTGTCTTTTTGAAGGAAGGCGCCGGTATGGAACCAGTTTTTGGTATAGACAGGTGGTTGGTGATAATCCAGTTCTTCGAGTTGTTCGGTATCCGTTTGTTCTACCATGCCAAAGCCCCGGAATTCTTGTTCGGGGTGATCGTAGTAACCGTGGTGGTATTTATAGCTGCTGCTGAATCGGTAACCGGTAATTTTGTCGAGGGTTTCTGTTCTGGAAACACAATGTACCGGAAAATGCAGTTTAGTGATCCAGGGCCGGCCATTGAGTTTGTCTTCGATGTAAAACCGGGTGGAGGGTGTGTATTCTATGGTTACTTCTTTACCCAGGTTGTTTTTATAGCCGATAAGCAGGTGTGGCTTTTTGCTGTTCATCAGGTCGATATAGCGCAAGGGGGTATTGCTGTATTGGGGCAGGTTGCTGGACCAGACGATGCAGGAAAGGCCGTTGCCGAGTAAATCGGTTACGGTGATATTGGCCTGGTTGTGGATTTCCGGGAAGGCGTTTGTTTCAAAAGGAACATTGTTGAAGCTGTTGCCGCTCAGGTTCATCCAGCAACTGAACTTGTCCCTGCCCAGGTAGATGAGGTCTGTGGTTCCGGAGCCGTCAAGATCGGCCAGTTTGATGTAAATCGGGTTAAAAGCATCCGGGAAGTCGAGGAACGGAGCGTTGTCCATAGTGACTTTGGCTCCGAATTGTCCGTAACCCAGGTTGGGCCAGTAACAGACTTCTCCATTCCTTATCCTTACGATGTCGGTCATTCCATCGCCAGACATATCGGCCAGGAAGATGGTTTGAAGCGGATCATAGAACAGAATGGCCGGGCCTGTTTCTTCGTCTGTAGCTCTGATGGTTCTCTTTGAAGCATCATAACCGTCTTTGCCCAGGGATTCATACCAGGTGAACACATTGTCTTCGGTGATCAGCAGGTCTGGTTTTCCATCGCCGTTCAAATCGATCATGCGCATGTTGAGGTCATCGAGATTGATGTTGAGGCTGTTGAGGAAGTTTTGGAAGGGCTGCCACTGGTCCTGATCGTCGAGTTCGAAATAACCAGAGGGCTGACTGCCCATGCTGACGATTTGTTTGTGGCCATCTGCATTCAGGTCTGCGATTTGAAGGGCTTTACCTAAACCGGTAAAAGAGGGTTTTGGGCTGATGAGCGTGGCATTTTCGAACTGGCCCTTGCCCTGGTTGTGTTTATAGTACCATCCTGTGGCTTGTTCGGTGAGCATGCCGGAGAGGCCTTCGTTAAAGAGGTCTGCAAACTGGTAATTCTGGTCCAGACCTGCTGGGGCATGGGTCAGTTCTTCTGTGGTAATGTCTTGCACTTCGGTGCTCCAGTCATGTTGCTGGTAGTTAAACTCGGTAGAAGGGAGGCTTTTGCTGCTGTAACTGCCGTCTGCTTTTTTGATGTATCCCCGGGCAGTTGCGCTTTTCAGATAGGTGAAATCCCGTTGGCTGCTGGTGTCGTATTGCAGGTCCATGGATTTGATCAGGGCAGATCCACCAGGGAGTTCGTCGAAGTAATGGAACAGGAGGACTCCTTTGCAGAGCCTGGTGGTTCGCAATTCAAATCCGGGTTTGTAATTTGAAAAACTATCGGTTCGGTAGTCCCAGTTGTTTGTTTTTTGGTAGTTGGCGTCGTATTCTCCGTAGTCGAAAATGGTCTGGAACAGATAGTCTGTTTCCGGCGGATAGTTGTCGTTAAGTTTTTTAAAGGGTGTTTTATTGCCGTAGAGCACCTTTGCGAGGTACATATTGGTATAGGTGATCTGGCCGTTTTTAAAGCGGTTTTTATTGGGCAGATGGTTTTTGTCGAAGCCGCTGGCGTCTTCTGGTTTATATTGATAATGGCAGCAATTGCCCTTGTCGTCAAAACTGAATTCGGGCAGCCACTGATAGATTCTGTGTGGGTTTTGCGGGTCTTTAATAACGCTGTTGCTGCTCCAGCCATAGAGAACTGTACTGTTGTTTTTGTTCATTACCCGCCATTTAAAAGCACCTGATGTCTTTTCCATCCAGCGTTCTATTCTTGCAAAAAGACCTTCAATCCTGGGGCGGTAAGAGCGGATTCGGTAGAGACCGTCCGGAGAATCCTGTTCCTTATAGACATAGTTGCCCTCTAGATCTTTCGAAAAGCTCTGGTCAGCTTCCCGCTGGAATTCAGGAACCAGATCCTCTGCATCAGAAAGCAGAAAGGTGTCCGAATCCTGTGGGTCAAGGTACTGTGGTAGCCCCTTGTCTGTTTTTCTCTTGATAGAAGACAGGCTTAAGTCCCATCCCAGGCCAAAAATTCCATTCCCTGCTCCGGAGCTGTAGGTCAGTGTTAAACTTGGCGCCATTCCCCTGGAAGCGCCAACAGGAAGTTCTATGCCAAAAGATGAAGTGCCATTCACTGCATTCACTGTGAATTTTTCGTCAATGCCCTTTATAGCCCCTCCGCCTTTAGGGAGATTGATAGAAGGGATTTCGATAGCGTTAGACTTGGTTTTGCCGCCTTCGGTGTTTAGAAAGTGATTGGCGGAGTTTTTTTTTGATTCGCTGTCCATAGGTTTCAGATTAATACGGAGTGATTTAGCTTATCAAATTTGGTGTTTTTATGCCTGTGTTTGGCAGGGTGTATCTACGTGTTTTGCGCAGGTATTAATACGTGAATTTACCGTTATGAACCATAGAACTTTCTTCAAAAATAGCTTCAATTGCCTTTGTTGTAGTCGTATTGTAGACACAGAGTATCACCCCGTAGACATAATGTAGTAGGTTGATATTTGGAAACAGGCCTGTCTTAATTTGAAATTTGTGAAGGCAATATCGCCAGTGTTTTCAAATGAATAAAGCTATGAACAACAAAACATTATCAATAGTATCTTACATCACTCTTATTGGCTGGCTGATTGCTTATTTTTCAGGTAAGGAAAAAGCCGATTCATTATTGAAGTATCATTTAAGGCAGGCTTTAGGTTTAGCTATTGTTAGTATCATTTTCAACCTGGCACTAAATGCAATATTACTTGCTGCGCCCAGTCTTTCTTTTCTCGGTTTTGCTGGCTGGGCTATTTTGGTGTTTTGGATACTAGGCATGATTAATGCTTCTAATGGCGCCGAGAAACCTGTACCAGTTTTCGGTAAGGCCTTTGAGAATCAGTTTGCCTTCATTGGTTAGAAAAAGCATACCTATTTAACAAGAATACGATGTATATTTTCGGATTTTCAACAAACTATATACCGTTAAAAACGCTTCTCCTACCGGGATGCTCATGCCCAAAATGCGGACGTATCGGTAGCTTGGAGATGACGTTTTTGCAGCAAGAACAAAATGGTGTTGTCGTTCATCGCCTAAACAAAATTTCTGGTAAGCTAAACTGCGGTTCTTGTGGAGCAGTGATTCCGGGAAAAGAATGGACATCTGATATAAAGATCTTTTTTGAAAGGGAAAAACAAAACCTTCCTGTAATTAAGTCTCTCAAAATTAGTGCTTATGGAAAACGGCTGATTGGTGTAGCAATCGGCTGTTTCCTTTTAGTTGGGGCTATCTTTGCCGCAGATAAATTAGGTTTATTGAAGGAGAATGGAAAACAGCCCTATCAGATAGAATCTGAAAATAATGCCCGGTATATTGCACATCCACAAGTGGGGGACATTTGTAAGGTGGTGGTGATGGAAGAACAAGATCCGGACAATGCAAAGTACACGCTGTTTGAAATTCTGGGAATTAATGAAGCTGAAGATCAAATAACCGTTGCTGTCCATAAGAAGAACTCTGCAGACCGCACCTGGAACGATTTGTCTGAGGAACAAACAGATTTTAACAGAAATGAACCATTAACGTTTAGCCTGAAAGACTATAAGTTTTCGTCATTTACAAATGATCAGAATAAACAAGCCAATATCAGAATTAATGTACTCGCTGTTATAAGGTCAAAAAGATGAAAAAGGGATGGATGATATTCTGGGTGCTGTATGCGCTGTTTTTTGCAGTGCCATTTCCTATGATCATGTATTATTCGATTAATAATGAACAGGATCTCAGATGTCTTCAGGATAACTCACCTTGGCTTGCTTTAACGCTGGTTGCTCTATCCGTCGTACTCTGGTTAATTGTTTTGACTGGTTTTTTGAGAAAATGGGTATTCAAGGTTCTGAGCGCTAAAAGTAATATAGAAAAGCTTAAAAAAGAGGGGATAGTCCGCGAAGCTAAAATCATAAGCTCGGCCAGGCTTTCAAAACCAGGCGGGGGGTACGATACTTATGAACTTCAGTTGTCTTTTAAGAACCTTTCTGGAACGGAGATTAAACAGAGAGCGAAAGTGAATGATATTAAGCCTTATGAACGTCGTTTTGAAGTGGGGAAAACGGTAGAGCTAAAAATCGATAAGGATCTCAAACACATTCCGTATTTTGTTTTTTCCAGTTCGGAAGTGCAAATTAAGAAATCTTCTGTGGTTTTGAGTGTATTGGGTTGGTTAGTTGTTGTTGTTTTGGTGGCGGGGTATTATGTGTTTTCTTATCAACACGAAAGCTACGGGATGGGCTGGCGCTTTATGAGTATAGGCCATCCTTTGCTGGTTTGCCCGGCCGTGTTCTTATTTTACAGAGGCTTGTCGGCACTTATTCTTAATTTTAGTATGGAGTTCAGAAAGGCAATTCGTCTTAAGTTTAAAGGAAAAAGAGCGACGGCAAACATTATTAGTGTACGTCAAACCGGAGTATTTATTAATGAACAGCCCAGAGTGGAGTTTAATCTGGAATATACGGATGATCAGGGGCGGTTTCATAAACCTAGTTTAAAAAAAGTGATCAATCTGCTTGAGCTGGATATCACTAAGCAAAAATATATTGATATCTTTTATTTGGATGAAGCTCCGGATCAGGTTGCGATAGCAAGTGATCTGGACGAAATAAACCCTGTATTATGAGAAAATGGAGTGTATTTGTACTATGGATCTTTGCATTTTTGAGTTGCCGGCAAATCTCAAAAAGCATCGATGAAACTCTGAATCCTGTCGATTCGGTTGCAGATAAACAGAAGTTGGTAACTACCGTTAGTACTACAACAAGTACAACTCATTCTATAGTGCACCGGGAGGGAGAAAATATAGGTTTTCTGAAAGATTCAGTTAACCTTCAGCGGGCGGAGGTTTTATTGAAAAAACTGCCTCAGTATATAGGTAAAGAAATATATGTTTACTCCAGTGCTTCTTTTTTTGATGATGGGAGGATCTTTATTGCACTTCAGCACCCCACAAACCCAAAGTATGTAGACAATTATCAATACGAAAAAGGCAAATGGACAGGGCCGAAGCCAGAGCAATTATCGGTAAAGGACGATATTAAGGATAGATTGGTTCCGCTTTCGCTGATGAAATTTGTAAATGTGGCCAGGGTATACCGGAACTACAATGAGAAAGCGTCGGACATTGAGGGTGCAAAGCCGGTAACTCATATTTATCTTAGTATCTGGAACAACAGGGTACAATGGTTTCCGAACAGTATTTCCGGAAGCCGCGAGCGTTATTCTATAGAATTTAATGTCGACGGAACTTTAAAGAGCTTTAAACAGGAGTAATCTGTTAACGGATTGTCCTTTATTGAAGAGCCGCTAATGTTAAGTTAGCGGCTCTAGTGTTTTTAATGGTAATTATTTTTTTTCCAGACTGACTGAAACTCTTGTTCCATCCAGGAAGAAATTTAGTTTTTTAGGTTGTGTGCCCGCCGGAAGATTAAATTTCCACTCGGCCTGGCCCGTAGATTCTGGTTCCGGGTTTGTTGTGCCCGTTGAACCGGAGGAAGGAATTGAAGTGGAATTGTCAAGTTCCAGTCTGGCATCATTGGATTGTACAGTAAAGAATATCTTGTTATCTAATTTGCTTTTATTGGTGATGGATAGATTAAGCGTTAGTTCTGAACCAGTAGATTTACCTTCAGCATCCTGAAGGCTAATGCTTTTGGCTCCAATCACCTTAACGAGTGCTTCACTGTTCTTTCCTAAAATAGCACTGTCTGGGACGGCTTTAAACTCTGTGCTTGCCGGTGCATTTTCTTTTGGAGGACTTACTGTTGTCGTGGTTTCAGTTTTAGTCATTGTGGAATCGGCACCCTGTGCCTTTTTGGAGGAGTTTCCACAAGAAGAGATAGCCGCTGTACCAAGTAACAGCAGGGATAATTTTGAAACTTGTCTAATCATTTTAAGTAGATTTTTAGGTATTTATTATTCTAAATTAATATTAATTCTGCAAATTTTCAGATTTAAACAAATCGAAGAAAACGTAGTTTGGTGAAAACATGAAATAAGATTGTATAGAATTAGGTATCTTTGAAACAATCTAATTCCTTCAAAAATGGTTCAGCAAATTGCGATTGGCGATTTTCTAAGTTTATACGCTTCAATTCCTCTTGTTGATGTACGTACGCCAGCTGAATTTTTACATGGACATATTCCGGGCGCTTTTAATATTCCTCTGTTTACCAATGAAGAAAGGGTTTCAGTCGGTACAACGTATAAACAGGTTGGACGTGAACAGGCCATATTGCTTGGTTTTGATCTGACAGGGAATAAGTGGTCTGGCTTTATTCGGGAAGCTTTAAAGATTGCACCGGAGAAGAAAATTGCAGTTCATTGCTGGCGTGGGGGAATGAGAAGCGGAGCCATGGCATGGGCATTGGGACTTTATGGATTTGAAGTGTATGTGATTATTGGTGGCTATAAAAGCTACAGGAGATGGGCACATAAACAATTTGAAAAAGAATATAACCTGAAGGTTCTGGGCGGTATGACCGGCTCAAATAAAACCAATATATTGCATCAGTTCAAGAGTTTAAATGAGCAGGTAATAGACCTTGAGAATCTTGCACAACATCAAGGTTCTTCTTATGGTACAATGAACCATATGGTACAGCCCAGTCAGGAACAATTTGAGAATAACTTTGCTTTTGAGCTTTCACTTCTGGATATCGGGAAACAAATATGGGTGGAAGACGAGAGTTTGACGATCGGAAAGCGGTGTATACCCAAACCTTTCTGGAATCAAATGAGAAGTTCGCAGTTAATTAATTTGCAAGTGCCACTGGAACTGCGCATTCAAAAGCTGGCTCTGGAATATGGGCAGCTGGATAAAGATTTTCTGGTGGAATGCACCGAAAGGATACATAAACGGCTTGGCCCGGAACAAACTAAACAGGCTATTCAAGCTATCCGGGAAAATCGAATGGAGGATTTTGTAAGCCTGGTACTGGTTTATTATGATAAAACGTATCGTACCGGCTTGGGTAAAAGGGATATGGAACGGGTATTTTCGTTGCCTGTAGCGCAGGATAGCCCGGAGATGAATGCCAGAAAGATATTAGCATTTACAAAAAGCATCATGATTAAAAAAGCCGTATAGGGAAATTAAGAATGGATATAAACGATATAAAACTTACACAATACTCTCATGGAGCGGGTTGCGGCTGTAAAATAAGCCCTTCGGTTTTGGATAAAATATTGCATAGTGCAATCCCTGCAGTGCCGGATACCCGATTATTGGTGGGTAATGATAAAAGAGATGATGCGGCGGTACTGGATTTAGGAAATGGGACAGCACTGATATCTACCACGGATTTCTTTATGCCAATTGTAGATGATCCTTATGACTTTGGGCGTATTGCCTCTGCAAATGCCATAAGTGATGTGTATGCTATGGGAGGAAAACCTGTGCTGGCCATTGCGATTCTCGGTTGGCCGATTGAAAAGCTAGCCCCGGAGGTCGCACAAAAAGTACTGGAAGGTGCGAGGTCTATTTGTGCGGAGGCAGGAATTACATTAGCCGGAGGGCACAGTATTGATTGTCCGGAGCCTGTATTTGGATTGGCTGTTAACGGTATGTTAGATACCAGTTGTCTGAAACAGAATTCTACCGCTACGGCGGGCTGCAGGTTATATTTGACAAAGGCTTTAGGTGTTGGTATCCTGTCTACCGCTCAAAAGAAAGGGATCTTACGCCCGGAAGATGCGGCAATAGCACTAAAAAGTATGGTTACTCTAAACAAACCAGGAGAACTTTTTGGCAGAATGAAGAGTGTTAAAGCCATGACAGATGTAACAGGCTTTGGTTTGCTGGGCCACCTTGCAGAAATGTGTGAAGGAAGCGGATTATCGGCAGTAATTGAGTTTGATAAAGTACCTGTGATTTCATCGCTTCCTTTTTACCTCAGCCAGAACTGTTTCCCGGGTGGAACTCAGCGGAATTGGAACAGCTATGGGGGAAAAATTGGTGTATTAAACGAGTTACAGAAATTTATTCTTGCGGATCCTCAAACGAGCGGGGGCCTGTTGGTTGCGGTAGAAGAAAATGGGCGTCTGGAATTTGAGGAGTTGTTGCAGGAACTTGGATTACCTGCTGTTTCATTTGGTTGGCTAGAAGCACTTGATGAAAATAAACTAATCAGTATCGCTCTGTAGGCGGTTTTCTGCAGATAATTTTATAGATTGCATGGGCAAACATTTATGGTTTAAGATTAATTAATGATAAAAATAAGGATGAAAAAATCTGTTTTAACTCTGTTGATGGTTTTGGGCACGGTAATTTTGGTTGAGGCGCAACAAAAGTTGCCTACAGCCACTGAAATGGCTACAAAAAGCATAGAAGCCTTAGACAAAAAGGTGAAGTTGAATCCAACCCAAAAGAACGTAATTTATAATTACATGGTGGATATGTGTAAAGATCAGCTGGATCTTTCAAAAAAACAACAGGCTGGTACGGCTGGAGAGGATGATATTACACGCTTTTATAAAAGCCAGAATGCTACAAACGCCAGTATTAGAAATATATTAAAAGGAGATCAGCAAGCACAATACGATGAGTTCCTGGAAGAACAGGCACGTGGTGGGCAAAAAAAGAAGAAAAAAGGAAAACACGATAAAGAAGACGAGGAAGTAGTAACAGGTATTTCCGGGTTAAAGTTGCCAAATAACTAGTCATATGGTTGTTGGACTGGGTGGTCATATTCCAACAACAATGTATGGAGATGAAATATTGAAAATATTTCTTTCTGTACTATGTGGTAGTATCCTTGGTCTGGAACGGGAAATCAGGGGTAAGTCTGCTGGCTTCAGAACACTTGCCCTGATCTGTTTCGGTTCCACGATTTTTACCATTTGCTCTTATCTTTTAGGTGTAGAAGATAACCGGGACCGCATAGCGGCCAATATCGTTACCGGCGTCGGTTTTCTTGGGGCTGGTGTTATTTTTAGAAATAATTTTAGCGTTTCTGGCATCACTACAGCGGCATCTATATGGATAGCGGCTGCTCTGGGTATGTTTATTGGCATTGGTGAATTTTTTCTGACGGGCATTTCCCTCATACTTGCTATATTCATATTGTTTGTAATGGACTACATTCAGTTTTGGATAGATGATCGCTTTCAGCACCGCGACTACAGACTGGTTTTTAAAGATAAGGCGGCTTTGGAGCCACTTCGAACCCAAATCAAGGGTCTGAAACTGCAAGCCCGGTTTATCCGGACATCCAGATCTGATGAGCAGGTTATCGTAGAATTCCAGGCTTCCGGAAGGGGTGAAAAATTAAATGCTTTTAATGACTGGTTGCTGGAACAGGGATCTATACAATCTTTTAACTGGTAAATCGATAGGGCTATGGATAACATCATTGAGAGAATTGAAAAGTTTAATGCTGGATTGCTTCCAGACAAAGTTCAATTGAAATATAAGGGGATGGCAGAAAATGCTTTCCGCTTCTTTAGAGGAACTTGTCATCTCTTTTATGATGACCTTAGTCAGGCAAAAGGATTTCCTTCTTCACCTCTGGGATGGATTTGTGGTGACCTGCACCTGGAAAATTTCGGGAGTTTTAAAGGGAATAACAGGCTGGTTTACTTTGATCTTAATGATTTCGACGAATCGATGCTAAGCCCTGTAAATTGGGAACTGGCAAGGGTTTTAACCAGCATATATATTGCATTTGATACCCTTAATTTAGAAAAAGCAGCAGCCCATAAAATGGCTGCTATTTTTTTGGATAAGTACATTGAAGTATTAGGTTCGGGCAAGGCTTATTATATGGATCCAAGAACAGCAGATGGGGTGGTGAGTTATTTTCTGAACAGCGTAAGGAAGCGGACAGAGAAGGAATTGTTAAAAAAGGCTGCCCATATTGATGGCAGGAAAATAACCATAAAAATAGACAATGTTCTGCACTTTAAATTGGAGCAGGGATTAAAAAAGGAACTGATAACACATATTGCTGACTGGTTAATAAATACATCTGCCTGGCCCAATAAATATGAAGTTGTCGATGCTGCATTTCGGGTGGCGGGCACTGGTAGTATTGGTCTTAAAAGGTATATGTTCCTGCTGCAGGGAAAAAAGAATAAAGATAAATTTTTGCTGGTTGAACTTAAGCAGGGGAACCGGTCTTCTCTGGCTCCCTATAATTCTGTTGCCCAGCCTATATGGACTTCCGAGGCGGAACGGGTGATTACGACGAAATATAGAATGCAAAATATATCGCCTGCCTTGCTCAGTACAAGTATCTTTAAGGGCGATGCTTATGTGCTTCAGGAAATGCAGCCTACAGCGGATAAGATTAATTTAACGCTTTTAGCGAAAGACCTTAAAGCGTTTAAAAGTGTGCTAAAAGATATGGCAATTTTGACTGCTTCAGCACAATTGCGCAGCAGCGGGATTCAAGGTTCGGCGATCAACGATGACTTAAGGGCCTTCGCCGCAAGTGCTATGGATTGGAGAAAGCATATCTCCGATTATGCGAGTAGTTATGCCAGACAAGTAAAAAGAGATTATAAAGAATATATAGCTGGTTATCAGCAATTGATTAAAACAACTTAAAACAATAAGAATAAATTAGATGAAACACGGACTTTTAATAGACATGGATGGCGTTATTTATAGCGGTGAAACTTTAATTGAGGGGGCAGATAAGTTTATCGCCGACCTGCTTAAAAACGATATTCCTTTTACTTTTATGACGAACAACAGCCAGCGCACCCGGCTTGATGTGGTGCGGAAATTGAAATTGCTGGGAATTGAGGTAACAGAGAATCACGTATATACCAGTGCCATGGCAACTGGAAAATTTCTTGGCGATCAGGGAAAAAATGGCACAGCCTATGTGCTGGGAGAAGGTGGCTTGTTAACCAGTTTACATGAAAATGGGATTAGCCTGGTGAATAGTGATCCAGAATTTGTAGTATTAGGTGAAGGTAGAAATTTTACTTTAGAAATGGTGCAGCGTGCTGTAGATATGATTTTAGCCGGTGCAAAATTTATCACCACCAACCGTGATCCTTCGCCTAAAAAGCCTGGTTGGAACAATCTGGGGATCGCTGCTACAACAGCTATGATTGAAGAGGCCACAGGCCGTAAAGCTTTTGTTATTGGAAAACCGAGTCCGGTGATGATGCGGTCTGCAAGAAAATATTTAGGCTTGGAAACTGCCGAGACTACAGTGGTAGGAGATACGATGGAAACAGATATCCAGGGAGGGGTCCAAATGGGCTACAAAACGATCCTGGTTTTATCAGGTATTGCACAGAAGGAACATTTAAGTCAATATGCTTTTAAACCGGATTTAATTGTAAGTTCTGTTGATCAGATTGAGTATCCGTTAAAGTGGTGGTAATATATACCACCACTTTTTAATAATCGTTTTTTAATGATCGTCGTCGTGTTTCTTCCATTTATCTTTTCCATGGCCACGATCATTTCCTTTGTCTTTATCTTTCCACTTTCCGTTGCCCCGGTCGTCTGAATAGTATTTTTTGGCTTGTCCCGGCGGCATTCCGTGTGGATGCCCTTTTACAACATAGTATCTTGGATCGTCGCTGTATTTGATGATCTTCTGATTACGGACTTTCTTATATTTTGCGTATCTGATTCTGTCATTGTCAAAGTTACGGTAGGGGTCTCTTCCGTTAACAACCACTTTATAGCCATTGTAAAGATCATATCCTCTGTACCTGGAAGGAAGGGAGGCAGAAAAAATCCATCTGGAGCCTTCACGATAGATAAACTGGCGGTCCGGAATATTGTAGTAACTTTCAATTTCGGGCAGGTAATAGTAATCTACATGGTCATAGCCAACGGGTCCCCATAAGGGTTGTGATCCAATGTTCACATTGACGCTAATTTGTGCTGATGCACGATAAGGCAGTAGGGCAACTATACCAAACAAACCTAATAATAATAGCTTTTTCATCTTTTCTGTTTCATTTGTTGTATCAACGATCATATGATCGTTTCTTTACTTATCGAAAAATGATGCCAAACTATTTCTTACTATGCCGCCACGAGTTGCATCCCTCTTTTTGGCGTAAAAATTGATGTTTGGCAACAAACTATCTATCGAAACGCTATGGCAAAAACAGAATGGGTAATAGAGCCCAACCATTTAACGATCTACCCGGCAAGGATTGTACGCTTATTATCCCTTGTTTATTTTATCGGATTCACTTTGTTGTTTGTTTTTCTTTACACGAGTAATGTTATTCCGGGTAGGGATACTCTATATATTTCTGTCGGATTCATTTTTTTTATATGCATCATTTTATTTATTGCAGGTGGACGTAAAATTGTTTTTGATGGCAGTACTCAGACCATGTACAGCAATGTTTTTGGAATAAATACAAAATCGATCGGCTTTGATGAACTGGCTGCCGTTACCCCTTATAACACGATGGGTGCAGTGAGTTACAGGGTATTTACCAAGGCAAACCGGCATGGAAAAGGCGTGGTGGTGTCGGCTGGTTATTCTAAGCAAAGTAATAAAAACCTGCTTGCATTTATTGAAGAGGTTTTGCCTAAAATTAATGAACTGGTCTTTTCTCATCAGCCAGAAGAAGTTAAAGAAGAGATTCGTGATTTTGAGTTTTTTAAAGAAGAGGCTGGTGTATATACAGTAAAAGATACAAAAACGGCCAATATGATCTTTGGAGTCTTAATGATCGGTTTAACTGGTTTTATATTGACCATACCAGATTTCATGAGTAATGATGAGGGTTTTAGAAGGATACTCGCTACCTACTTTCCCCTGGTTATTGGTGTGGTCCTGATCAATACGTTTTTTTCTTCTATTCGCTTTGATAAAGATCAACGTCAGATCATTTGTACTACTCTTGGAGGAGCCATTACGCGGATCTATTCTTTTGATGATTTTATTCGTTTCCAAATCATACGTAAAACCACCAATTTCATCTATGCGGGCACCGAGGTAAAGGCGCTTATTGAAATTCCTGCTAAAGGTAAAACCAGGGAGATTTTATTGCGGAATTTTAGAGGAACCAAGAAGATAGAGCGTTTTATAGATGAGGCCAATACAATAATGGGAATTATTTAGTTTTCGAACGATTGGGGGTAAAAGGCCAATATTGTTTACAATTCAGAATATAAGGGATACCAATTTCAAACCGATGATGCTTTAATTTAGGCATGAAAAAGCTGTCCTTATCGCTATGTTTGTTTACTGTTTATCTTTTCTCAAATGCACAAACAGCACCTAAACCTTATGGGCCTTTACCTTCCAAAGGCCAGTTGCAATGGCACGAAATGGAAATGTATTGCCTGATTCATTTTGGTGCCAATACTTATCTTGATCATGAATGGGGCTATGGAGATGAAGACCCTAAATTGGTGAATCCAACGCAGTTTGATGCTAAACAAATTGTAGGTGCGGCAAAAGCCGGAGGTTTTAAAGGGATCATTGTTGTTGCCAAACATCATGATGGTTTATGTTTATGGCCAACAAAGACAACTGATCATAATATATCTCAAAGCCCCTGGAGAAATGGAAAGGGGGATATGATCAAAGAATATCAGCTTGCTTGCAACACGCTTGGTCTTAAACTTGGTCTTTATTGCTCTCCCTGGGACAGGAATAATGCAAATTACGGAAAGCCGGAATACCTGGAGATTTATCGCAATCAGCTGAAAGAATTATACACCAACTATGGCCCTTTGTTTACTTCCTGGCATGATGGCGCAAATGGCGGCAATGGTTATTATGGTGGCGCCCGTGAAGTCAGGAACATAGACCGTACTACTTATTATGACTGGGACAATACCTGGGCTATTACCCGTAAAATGCAACCAGATGCGGTGTTGTTTGGTGATGTGGGGCCGGATACCCGCTGGGTAGGTAATGAAATGGGACATGCGGGTGAGACTTGCTGGGCAACTTATACTCCTGTTGCTCCGGATGAAGGACGTAAACCTGCAAACGGTTATGTGAAATCTGAGTTGGGCACTGAAGGTACGCGCCATGGAAAATACTGGATTCCGGCAGAGTGTGATGTGCCTTTGAGACCTGGGTGGTTTTATCATGCTGCTCAGGACCCTCAGGTGAAAACTTCTGCTGAACTTTTGGATCTGTATTTTCAAAGTGTAGGTCGTGGCGCAGGGCTGGATTTAGGCTTGTCTCCGGATAAACGTGGTTTGCTGCCTGATCCGGATGTGGCGTCCCTGAAAAGATTTGGCGATCTGTTAAAACAGATTTTTGCAGTTAACCTGGCTCGGGGTGCGGAACTTAAGGCTTCTAATGTTAGGGGAAATAACCTGGCTAAATATGGTCCGCAATTTCTATTGGATAAAGACAGGTATTCTTATTGGGCAACAGATGATAAGATTACTACACCTGAATTGATCCTTACGCTTTCCGGGCAGAAAACTTTTAATATTATTCAGTTGAGAGAAAATATTAAACTGGGGCAGAGAATAGAGGGGGTGGCTATAGATATAATGGATGCTAAAGGCGCATGGAAAGAAGTTGGAAAAGCCACAAGTATTGGGTCTAACAGATTGATCAGGCTGAATAAAAATGTAACTGCAAAAAAAGTAAGGCTCAGGGTCACAGGATCTCCGGTTTGTATTGCATTGAGTGATTTTGGTCTTTTTAAAGAACCGGAACATTTAAGGGCACCAGAAATTATGCGGGCAAAATCCGGAATCGTAACGATAACTTCTGTTTATCGTAAATCGCCTGTACATTATACTTTAGATGGTTCCGAACCTATACTGTCGTCTCCTGTGTATACCAAACCTTTTCTTCTTGCAAAAGGAGGAACAATCAAAGCCAGGAACCTGTCAGCTGGTCTTTGGGGAGATATAGAGACTAAAATTTTTGGGATAGGAAAAATGGACTGGAAGGTGCTTGGCGCACTTGATGCCAGCCATCCGGAATATGCCATTGATGAAAATGAAAAGACCAATTGGAATACCTTATCGCAAGAATTACTTAAGGATTTACCTTACGAAGTTGCAGTTGATATGGGGAAAGAAGAACTGATCAACGCTTTTACGTACCTGCCGCGTCAGGACCATATAGACGAAGGGCTAATTGGCCAATATTTGGTTTCTGTGAGTGATGATGGGCTGAATTGGAAAGAAGCCAGGAGAGGTGATTTTCATAATATAGAGGCTAATCCTGTTCAGCAGTTCATTATATTGGAGAAACCGGTTAAAGCGAGATATTTTAAATTTTCTGCTTTAAAAATTAACAATGGGAAGGGGATTTCAGTTGCCGAGCTAGGTGTGGTTACGGTACTTTAAATGTTTTTATCCTTATTGACAGAGCTTTATTAAGCTCTGTCAATAATTTGAATAAGTTTTTCAAGATCTTGTTCTGTGTTATAAAAATGAAATGATACCCTCAGTCCTGCTCCACGAGGAGAAAATAGTACATTAGCATCCTGCATTTTTTTTGTCAATACCGCGTCTGATTTGAGATTGAATATTGTAGAATGCACTGTTCTTTGAGCAACTTCTGAACTGAGAAGTTCTCTTTCGGTAAAAGCTTTCTTTGCAAGTTCGCTTAGTGTATGCAGTCTTTTCTCTATAAGATCCATTCCCAGTTGTTCTAAGTGTAGAATGGACTGTTTCAGTGTTCCGAAAGCAAGTGTATCTAAATGGCCCGGCTCAAAACATAGTGCCAAAAGCTTCTTGTGTTTCAGGAAGGGTTCTTGCGGAAGGGCGTGGCTTGTTCTGTCTTGATACAGATGTTCTTTAACATGATCTTTGATCAGCATAAATCCATTTCCGTAGCCGGAAAGCATCCATTTATAACCGCTGCTTAGGAGTACATCCAGGCCTGAATCTTCAAAATTAAAGCTTGCTGTACCGCAAAATTGCGTTCCATCGGCAACAATTAACATTTCCGGATATTCTTGTTTTAGTTTTTTAATGAAATCAAGATTGATCCTGATTCCGCTAATGTATTGGATCAGGCTCAGTGCTAATATAGTTGGTTTAAAAGATCTGACTTTATTTAATATATTTTGCTCCAGGTTTTCATCCAGTTCTGCATATTCGATATGCTTGAAATTCCGGCTTTCAACTGGATAGTTTACAGATGGATAATCACTTTGTAATAGTAAAAAGCGATGAGAATGGTCTAATCCCTCAAGGAAAGTATTAAACGCAATGGAGAAATTCTGGACAAGGAAGGTGTTTTCAACTTTTGCTTTAAAAAATCTGGCTACATGACTTTTTACATCCTGCAGAAAATCTGCCTGATGGTGGCGGAATTTACTTCCTTCTTTCACAAATTGTTCGTCATGTGCTCTTCTCCATTGTTGTATAGATTGAGATAAGATGCCCGAACCGGCTGTGTCAAGATATAAATAGTCATTTAGTACGGGAAATTGTTCAGTAAAATTCATGGCGTAAATGTAGCAGTTTACATTTATTTCACTTAAATCTCCATCATAAAAAACATCTTTATCCTGGCCTCTGGTCAGGATAAAGATGCTGAGGTTATTTTACGCGTTCAACGTAATCACCAGTGCGTGTGTCTATTTTAATCCTATCACCTTGATTTACAAACAATGGTACTTTTAATTCAATGCCATTTTCTGTTGTAGCTGATTTTTGAGCTCCCGAAGACGTGTCGCCTTTAACGGCTGGTTCTGTGTAAGTGATCTCCAGTTCTACAAAGTTTGGTGCCTGGGCCATGATAGGTTCTTCACTTTCAAAAGAAACGATCACATCCATTCCTTCTTTTAGAAATTTCGCAGCTGGTCCAAATAAAGATTTAGGGATGTTAAATTGTTCAAAACTGATGTTATCCATCACTACAAAGTATTCGCCTTCTTCATATAGATATTGGAAGTCGTTGGTTTCCACACGACAGATTTCCACCTGCTCGTCTGTTCCTAAACGTGCTTCTACAATTTTTCCGGTTTTAATGTTGCGAAATTTACCTAAGTAAAAAGCGCCACCTTTTCCTGGTGTACGGTGTATAAATTCTGTAACCGTTACCAGTTCGTTGTTATAACGTAAAATATTTCCTACTTTGATTTCGGATGCTTTTGCCATAAAATATAATTATAAAATTTGGCTAAAGATAGATTCTTTTTGGTATTTATTTTCTTCTGATGTAAATGTGTTTTACATTTAATTTCCCTGTTTCCCTTTCATCCACTTCAAACCGGTTGATACTTTTGATTAAAGGAAGCAATCGCGGAAATCCATAGTTTCTGGAATCGAAGTCGGGTTTTTTCTTAAGCATTAAACTTCCCAGTTCTGCAAGGGATGCCCAACCGTTTTCATCGGCCAGATCAGAAATGCTATCGGAAAATAATTTGATGACTTTAGGATCTATTTTACTTAAGGGTTGATGCTCTTTTTTGTTCTGTGGCTTTTTGTTTTCTATTTCTTCTTCTACAGAAAGATCAGGTTTAAGGATTTCCATATAGATAAATTTATCACAGGCTTTAATAAATGGGGTGAGGGTTTTTTTCTCTCCAATTCCGATAACGGTCATCCCTGCTTCTCTTAATCTCGTTGCTAACCTGGTAAAATCGCTATCACTGGATACGATACAAAAGCCATCAACTTTGCCTGTGTATAAAATATCCATTGCATCTATGATCAAAGCACTGTCGCTGGCATTCTTGCCTGTGGTATAACTGTATTGCTGAATAGGCGTGATTGCATTCTCAAGGAGCACTTTTTTCCATCCTGATACAGTGGGCTTGGTCCAGTCTGCATAGATTCTTCTGAAGGTTGGAGTGCCGTATTTTGCAATTTCTTCAAACATTTCTTTTACGTTGACATAGGGTACATTATCTGCATCAATTAATACGGCGAGTTTTAGGTCTTTTTTGATATCCATGATTAGGTAATACTTAGGCGCTGTTGAGTACAATATACATTTTTTTATTTTAGCCTTAAGGCTGACTAAATGAACTTATATTTGACTATGGAATTTATTGAACTATGTAAGCCTTTTGACGCGCTTAAACCTAAAGAACTCTACGATGTTTTGAAGTTAAGGAGTGAGGTATTTGTTGTAGAACAGCAATGTGTGTATCTTGATGCGGATGGAAAAGATCTGTCCTGCCAGCACTTGATGTTATACCATCAGAAGGAGCTTGTCGCTTACGCAAGGATTGTTCCGCCAGATATTTCTTTTAAAGAGCCTTCCATCGGTCGGATTGTAAGTAGCAAGAGGGTGAGAAAAACTGGCTTTGGAAAGGAACTGGTAAGGTTAGCCATCGATAACTGTATCCGTCTGCACGGAAACAGAGATATTAAGATTGGTGCACAGCTGTATCTGAAATCTTTTTATGAATCATTTGGTTTCAAAGTAACAGGTGAGGTTTACGACGAAGACGGTATTGATCATATACACATGCTGAGATCTGGTATTTCTATATCTGCAGCTGTATAAAAAGGGAAAATTTAATTTATAACGATTTGTATATGATCAAAAGATTTATGATTGTGTTGCTGGTCTTGATTACTACCAGCATTTGCGCCCAGCAACGCCCCAATATCATTTTCGTGCTTGCCGACGACATGGGGTATTCTGATTTAAGTTGTTATGGAAACCCAGTAATTATGACACCATTTCTGGATAGGATGGCACAAAAAGGTGTTAGGGCGACAAATTATGTCGTCTCAAGTCCGGCATGTACACCCTCCAGAGCATCTTTATTAACCGGGAGGTATGCCTCCCGGATGAGTTTAGGATCTGTAATTGGTCCTGGATCTTCTCTAGGTATTCCAGATCAGGAGGTAACTATAGCGGAGATGCTTAAAGGAGTAGGATATACTACAGCTATGATTGGCAAATGGCACCTTGGCGACCATACGGTTTATAATCATCCAATGTCTCAGGGATTTGATTCCTATTATGGAATGCTTTATAGCCACGACTATCGAACACCTTATGTTAAAACAGATACAACACTGAAAATTTTCCGTAATCATAAACCGGAGGTGCTTAGACCAGCTGATTCCTCACTTACAGAATTGTATAAAACTGAAGCTGTGAATTATATTGGTAAGCAAAAGAAAGGGAAACCTTTTTTTCTTTACCTGGCTCATAATATGCCGCATTTGCCTGTGGCTTTTGCTTCTTCGGTAAAAAATAAGGGGCGTTCTGAAGGTGGACCTCTTGGTGATGTGGTAGAGCAACTGGATGCCAGCCTGGCTGAAGTTTGGGCTGCTGTAGAAAAAAATGGACTGGCTGACAATACAATTTTTATATTCTCCAGCGATAATGGACCATGGATAGATTATCCTGAACGCATGTCTGGTGATGGGGAAACAAAACGCTGGCATGCCGGGACGGCAGGTGTTTTTAGAGGAAGTAAGGGTGAGAGTTATGAGGGTGGGGTGCGAGAACCTTTTATTGTTTACTGGAAAAACCATACCCCGCCGGGCACCACTTTAACCAATATGATCAGCAACCTGGATGTATTGCCTACACTTGCACAATGGACAGGGGCGAAATTGCCTGAAGGGCGAACCCTTGATGGTCAGGCGATTTCTAACGTTTTATTGGGAACGGGTGGTAAACACCCAGCACACAGAGAGATCTACATTGTAAATAACGGTATTTGTGAGGCTGTACGTAAAGACAACTGGAAATATAGGGAAGTGAAAGGCGGAGAAATTAAAAATGGGATTCTTGACAAAAATGTGAAAAGCAAGATTGAGTTGTTCAACCTTGCTTTTGATCCGGGAGAAAGAACGAATGTCATTGAGGATCATGCAGATATTGCGCATGAGTTGAAACTAGTATTTGATCAGTTTCCAGGTTATAAAGAGAATTAACTGACTTCCAGAACGATTTTTCCATTTACCCCTCCGGAGGATATCAAGTCTTGGGCTTTAGCCGCTTCTTCGAGCGGCATGGTCCTCGCAATTTGTACTTTGATTTTTCCAGCTTCAACAAGTGCTTTTCCGAAAGCCAGTTTTTCGTAACCGGGAGCTGAGTTTACAAATTTTGCCGTTATACCGTGTTCCTTTGCCAGTTCATCTGAAGTTGGCATAACCAGACTTAATAGTTTTCCTCCCTTTTTAACCAAAGGGTAGGATTTTGTTTGTGTTTCACCACCAACCAGGTCTGCAATCATGTCGATATCGGAAACCAGTTGGCTGAAATCCTGAGATTTGTAGTCAATGACTTCATCTGCACCTAATGATTTAATCAACTCTAATCCCTTACCTGAGGCAGTTCCAATTACGTAAGCACCCAGTGCTTTGGCCATTTGTATTAAAATAGTTCCTACACCGCCTGAAGCACCATGGATCAGTATTTTTTGACCGGATTCCAGATCACCGGCTTCGATCAGCAGGCTGTAGGCAGTGGTTAGGGGAATTGTGAGTGCTGCGGCTTCTGCAAGTGTAACATTATTCGGAATGGTGGATACAATCTGTTCCTTTATAGAAATATACTCTGCATAGGATCCGCTGGAAGGATTGGCAAATACCTTGTCCCCAATTTTTAATCTGTTTACCTGTTCTCCAACTGCTTCAACAGTACCTGAAACATCTATTCCAGGGGTATAGGGAAAAGAAATAGGGACTATTTTTTGCATGGCACCCGAGCGTACTTTAATATCCCATGGATTAACAGTTGTGGCAGAGATTTTAATAAGTACTTCTCCTGCTTTTGGTTTGGGTTGATCGGTTTGATGGAGTTCCAAAACTGAGGAATCACCATAATTTGAAAATTGGATAGCTTTCATATGCTGAGGTGTTTTGATATTGCCTTATGTAAGTTACAACAGAAAAATTCATTACTTGTTTAAACAAAGTTCTATCCAAACTGGTCCATGGTCACTCGTTTTTTCCCAGCCACGTACATGTCGGTCTACTCCGGCAGCAAGTAAATGTTCCTTCAGTTGTGGGCTGAGTAGAAAATGGTCAATGCGTAAACCCGCATTTCTTCCATATGCATTTCTAAAATAGTCCCAAAAGGTATATATTGTCTCGGTTGGATACAGCTTACATATGGCATCGATCCATCCCTGGTCTATTAGTTTTTGGAAGGCCGCACGGGTTTCAGGACGGAATAGGGCATCATCTACCCAACGTTCTGGTTTATAAGCGTCGAGTTCGGTTGGCATTACATTGTAATCTCCGGTTAATACCACGGGTTGGCCGGAAGTTAGCAACTCTGCTGCATGTAGCCTGAACCGTTCAAACCATTGAAGCTTATAGTCAAATTTTGGTCCGGGTGCAGGATTACCATTTGGTAAATAAAGACAGCCTATCACAATTCCATCAATTAAGGCTTCGATGTAACGACTATGCAGATCTTCAGGATCACCTGGAAGACCACGTCTGATTTCTTTAATATTATCTTTTCTGGACAGTATAGCAACACCATTCCAGCTTTTTTGTCCATGCCAGATGGCGTGATAGCCAGCATCTTTTATGGCCTGTTCCGGAAATTTTTCCTGTGGGGCTTTTAATTCCTGCAGGCAAGCTACATCTGGAGCTGTTTCTTCCAGCCAGCGGAGCAATACAGGAAGACGTCCGTTAACACCGTTGACATTATAAGTCGCTATTTTCATAGAGGATAAGCTAAATGAGTTTCTCGAATTTAAATATACAAGATTTAAAATTTTAATAGCCCGTAACGTAGGGGTAAAATTAGCTTGATTTAAAAAGAAAAACGAACGATTGCTGGGAGCTTGATTTTTCTTTAATCACAGAATCTGCACCATTAACCGGCGATCAGGTTATTACAAGAACATTTGCCGCTAAACTTCAGGAAACGATTTTTGAGGAGCCAGCTTATTGGCTTTGGTCACACAGGCGGTGGAAACAAAAAAATTGTAACTTGCGTTATGAAGCAGAATAGTGTCTTTTCTTTAAATGTAGATGATCATATCAAACTTGAATTAACTCATGCATCGCAGGCAGAGGTCCTATTTAACGCAATAAACAACAACCGAAAGCATCTTTCTGCATTTCTGCCCTGGGTGGGCAATATGCAATCCGTCAACGATCTGAAGGAATATCTTAAGGGGAGTGAGGCGCTTATTCAGCAGCAAAAGGAGATCAGTTTTGCTATTTTGTTTGAGCAAGTTGTTGTGGGAAGAATTGGATTGCATCATTTAAATGGGCTCAATAAAAGTGGGGCCATAGGCTATTGGCTCGTAAAAGAGGCAGAAGGGAAGGGTATTATCACCAAGTCTTGCAAAGCCATAATCAATTATGGGTTTAATGAATTAGGGCTGCATAGGATAGAGATTAAGGCTGCGGTCGATAATTTAAGAAGTCAGGCTGTTCCTGAGAAATTGAATTTTAAAAAGGAAGGTGTTTTAAGACAGGCAGAACTGGTGAATAATGAGTTCCTGGATTTGGTTTTATATTCTTTATTACGCCATGAACTGGATGTTTAAGTTATTTTGGGATTAATTCACGTTGGGTTTTCGGCAAGCTGTTTAGTACAAGATCATAAGAATGATCGATGAGTTCATGAAGTAAATTACGTTTCAGCCTTCCATCCATGTAAACGGTGTTCCAGTGTTTTTTATTCATATGATAACCGGGAATGATCGCATCATACTGCTCTCTCAGTTCTATAGCACGTTCTGGATCGCATTTTACATTAAAACGATTTCCTTGTTCAAGACCTGTAAGGAGAAAGATTTTTCCTCCTATTTTAAATACAAGTGTTTGATCTCCAAAGGGCAAATCTTCTGTCACTCCTGGTTTTTGCAGACAGTACTCACGCAGTTCTTCAATATTCATGGTAGATTTTTTAATAAAAGTAACAATTAGTGCGTTTCCTGCCAAGAAATTATGTGTGTTTCATGTAGAAAGCTAGGTCTTGTTCCGTGCTGTGCTTGCTGTTTTCCAGGTCGTTTACAATTTTTCTTCTTTCGTTTTCTGTTTTGTTCTGACTTAATTTTTGTTGGGCCTGCAGGTCATTGATCGTGATCTCAAAGGCAACAATACCTTTGAGCATCTTTAGTTTAAAGGCCATGGAAAGGCCTGCCCATTGTTCCAAATAATCCTGATCATAGGTGGAGATCATTTTTTCCATCAGTTCAAGCTGCTGAGTTTCTTGATGAAGAATGGTGGCCTTGCCATAAGCATGTACGGCAATATAGTTCCATGTTGGTACGTTTTCCTGCTTATCGTAGTTTTTTGGTGCTATATAGGCATGGGGTTCATTAAAAATGACCAATGCCGGATGATCAACCAGTTTCTGGGCTTGTGGATTTGCTTTTGCAAAATGGGAGGAAAGAATAACCGTGCCCTCCCGTAGTTCAATGTGAAAAGGGAGGTGGGTAGCAACAGGTAATCGGTCTGCGGCGGTCACTAATGTCGCAAAACTGTAACGCTGCATAAAGCCGAGAATCTGTTGCTGATCTTTAACCTTAAATTGGGTGGGTATATACATGTTCTATTAGTTTTGAGAAGCAGATAAATAGTCTTCCTTTTTGATTTCATAAATAAAGTTTAATTTGGAAGGTTCTCCATAATAGGCTACGTTCTCTTCAGCTATTTTGGTTGCCCCTAAACGGCCTACTGCAATCTGTGATCTAAGATTATTTGCACCAACGTGAAGCAATACGCTATTTGCAAACTGAAAGATATAGTCCATCATTAACTTTTTTACTGATGGATTTAGCCCGGTTCCCCAGTATTTTGTTGCATAAAACGTATATCCGATCAGGATACTTTTGTCTGATTCCTTATAATCGTAAAAACGTGTGCATCCTGCAATTTCATTAGTGGATTTATCTATGATTTTGAAGGCCCCTTTGCTCTGGATAGCACCTTCAAAGAAAAGCTGGAAAATTTCTTTTTTCCAGCGGTCCTTATTGGGATGTTGCACCCAGATATCCTGGTCAGAGGCAACTCTATATAAGGCATCAAAGTCATTGTTCTCCAAAGGAACAAGCTTAACCCTTTCGTTTTCTAGTTGTTGTTGTATGGAAAAATTCATTGTTAAATATTTAGAATACACACAAAATTACAATCCGAATGGATGATAAGGATAGTCCAATATAAACAAAATAGGTAGTCCAGTTTGCCATAATAATAATTGCCTATCTTCATGAAAACCTGTATCTTAACATTGGTGATCACATTTTTAATATACTGCTTATGAAAAAAAGCATTGTTATTTTATTATTCTATTTAAGTTGTTCCTATTGTTTTGGACAAAACAATGATCAAATATTTTCCAGATTGCAGGCTATTTCCAATAAAGGAACTAATTTCTATAACATTGATGGAATCGAAATAACCAGTACGATTATTAATCAGGAGATATCAAAAAAAAATATTCTTAGAGGAGCCAAAAAATATGGTATAAAAGAAGAGGATCTTGGGGTATCTGACAGTTTGATCATTCAACCAAATTTTTATGTTTCGAAATCTGAACAGGGTCCGGATGGGATTACCCAAATGACTTCCTATTATTTTGTGGAAAATTCTGATAAGATGCTCATGACGGTAACTTTTGCCAGTTTAAATAAGAAGGATAGGATTTTTGAAAGGAGATTTGTACAACTCTTGCTCAACAGAAGTATTCCGGATAGTGTTTATCAATCCTTGCAAATTGATAGTATAAATTTTGCTGGAAGAAAGATCGCTCTTGGAAATCAGTGTTACTGGATGGGAGTTGGGAATACCCAGTGTCCGGGAAAAGGTCAAATGAGTTGGAGTGTTCATAAAGATGAGTTGGAAGCCAGGGAAGATGTTCTGAACAGGTACAAGGTAATTAAAGCGAAAAAAAATGGGAAGGTGGTTTCAGAGGAGACGGTTAATGTAATTTTTGAAGGGGTTGAAGTTCGCGCAAAAAAAATCATTTATGATTTTAAAGGTTTGACCTCGGTATTAGCTGGGATGAGCGGAGGTAAAACACTGACTGTTTATTTTGTAAGCGCGCCAGTTAGAAAACAATACGTAAGTTGCGTAATGAGTTTCTGGAACAATGATATGGTAAATCCAGGAACTGGTCTTCCTGGTTTACTTAGTCAGGTGATGAAATTAAAGTCTGAAACTAATTGATCCTGACAAAATCATAGTCCATACTCTTTCCATCTCCGGAGATTACAGCTTTGATGTTTTTTCCATCATACGTATATGTGATTTTTTTGGGAAAATCATGTGTTGGATTTTCGCATGTGAAACCTTGACTATCAATTTGTGTCAATTTAAAAAAAACAGGTTCTTTTTCACCCGTGATTGTTACAACATAGAAAATGTCGTTCCCTCTAGTGATAAATTGGAGGTTCTCTGTGAAAGTAACATCATTTCCCTTAAGTGTTACACCTTTTCCGGTGAGTTTCAAATCCGAGACTTTATCCCAGATTTCATAGCCTGAATGCCCTGGCCTGGCATTGGTGCGGATCCATTTTCCAGCTAACCAATCAAGTGCTTTGAATTTTTGCTTTTGGCTTTCCTGCCCTTGAACATTGTTCAGGATCAACATGCATAGGCATGGAACAAGCAGAAGTAGTTTTTTGACTGTCATCGTATTTTTTCTTTCAAAAATAGGATGATTTGTTATTGCCGTATTGTACAGAGTTCCAGAAAACGATCATCTAACACCTGTTTGAGTTTATGCTCATTTTCGAAAGGTAAAAAATGATTTTTTAAATTGGCAAGCTGAACATGAGGAAAACTATCCAGGTCAATTATTTGGTCGAGGTAATCAACCATATTTAATCCAAACAATTGAGTTAATGTGGCTGGTTTTAGTTTTATGGCAAAAGATCCAGTCCAACCCGTATTTTCAAGGTAGAAATAGCTGGTGATCTGTCCGGCAAATATATTTGGTGATTGTAATTGCCACTGCCCGCTAATTTTTGATTTGTATACATCTCCGTAATTAAAGATCAGTTCGGTAAATCCGTCAGGAACAATCTTTTCGATTTTTGGGGTGGAGTTCCTGGACTGCATCATCCAATAGCATTCTATGAATGGTTCAAGGTCAGGATGTGGGGCAATTCTGGTAAACTTCATTGTGCAAATTATAAAATTTCGGAATTAACTTGGCTCTTACGGTTTAAAATTTAATCTTTATCAATAAATCATCAATTGATAGTAAAACTTTAAAACCATTTAACTGGGTTTTATCAAAAGGTGATTATAATAAAGCTTGATTATGAATATAAAAACACATAGGATTGGAGAACGCAAATTAGCTGAGGTCATTTCAGATTCCGTTTTAATAAATAATGCTGATGAAGGATTACAATTGCTAGTTGATTTGTATTACCAGGATTTTGAAAGTATAATCATTTATGAAAGTAATATAACTCCTGTTTTTTTTGACTTGAAAACGGGGCTTGCCGGTGAAATATTACAAAAATTTTCCAATTATAGAGTGAGACTTGCCATTGTAGGAGATTTTGAAAAATATACGGGTAAAAGTATCAGGGATTTTATCTTTGAGAGTAATAAAGGCAGATTAATAAATTTCTTATCCACTGCAGATGAAGCGAAAGATAAATTACTTAGTTAATTCCCTGGGTAATTATAGATCTGATTTTATATGGAAATAAAATTGAGGGAACACATTCATCAGATTGTACAGCTAACTGATGAGGAATTTCAACATGCCATTAGCTTTTTTACCAGGCGAAAATACAGGAAACACCAGTATATTGTACAAGCAGGTGATGTAAACAGCCATGAACATTTTGTTGTGAAGGGGATTGTTAAATCGGCTTATACAGATCCGGAGGGCAGAGAGCATATATTGCAACTTGCCATGGAAGAATGGTGGTTTTCTGATCCCAATGCCTTTAATAACGGTACTCCAGCTACTCTGAATGTGGATTGTCTGGAGGATACGGAAACATTATCGATTTCTTTTGAAAGTAAAGAAAGGCTTTGTGCCACTTCCCGAAAGATGGAATATTTTTTCCGGAAGAAATATACAACTGGAAATATGGCCTTACAAAAACGTGTTTTAGCCTTACTAAGCCACAGTGCTGCGGAACGTTATAAACAATTGCTTTCACAGTATCCCACATTGCATACCAGGGTTTCAAAAACTCTAATTGCTTCTTACCTGGGTGTTAGCAGAGAAACTCTAAGCCGGCTGTCCTCATGAACAGGATTTTTTGTATTTGAAGATATAGGTGTGATAAAAGTCACATTTAAAAAGTGACTTTTATCCTTTCTATTGAACCTTTGCGTGGCTTATTTTTGATTAAACACAAAAATGATCAATACCAAATACGAATTGAGAATGAAAAAAAAAATATTAGCCGCTGCTGGATTGCTTGCTTTGTTTGCAACAAAAGATGTTTCCGCGCAAAGTCTTGAAAAGATGAACTGGTTTAATGAGCCTGAAAAATGGGAAATTCCAAATAAGAATACATTTAAGATGTTTGTCCCTGCCAAGACAGATTATTGGCGAATTTCCCATTATGGTTTTACTGTTGATGATGCTCCTTTTTATTATGGTAATTATGGTGGTGAGTTTGAGGTGAAAGTAAAAATTACCGGTGCATATGTAACCACTTTTGACCAGATGGGGATTATGCTTCGTATTGACCACGAAAATTGGATTAAGGCAGGCGTTGAGTTTGTAAACGGAAAGCAAAACGTAAGTGCTGTTGTAACCCATAAAACGAGCGACTGGAGTGTAGTAGAACTGGATAAAGCTCCAAAATCTATTTGGATGAAGGCGGTAAGAAAACTGGATGCGGTTGAGATCTTCTATTCCCTGGATGATAAAAAATATACGATGATCCGGACTTGCTGGTTTAAAGATAACTGTCCTGTAATGGTGGGATTAGTAGGTGCATGTCCGGATGGCAAAGGATTTGAAGCTGTTTTCGAAGATTTTAAAGTTACGCAAACGCCTGATGAGCGAAGGTTAGACTGGGCAAAGAAACAGTCCAATTAATAAGGTCTAATGCTAATGTAAATTTAACCTGTGGGGTTTTGAAATTAAAAAGGATATAGGTACATTGTTGTACGTCAATTTTAATGTTATCCATTAATTTTAATTTAAAAATATGAAAGCGAATATTGGTATTAAAGAAGAAAATCTTGCAGCTGTTGCGCACTCCCTTGGTAAAATCCTTGCAGATGAATTTGTACTCTACACTAAAACGAGAAAAGCACATTGGAATGTTGTAGGGCCTGATTTTCATAGCAAACATCTCTTTTTTGAAGCTCAATACGGAGAACTGGAGCAAATTGTAGATGATGTTGCGGAGAGGATCAGAACTTTAGGGCATTTTCCACCAGCATCTTTAAAAGAGTATTTAGCTTTAACTCACCTTACTGAAGAATCAAAAGGTAAAAATGACAGTGCAAGCTTTATAAAAGAATTATTGGAAGACCACGAGAGCATTTTAATTCATTTGCGTGAAAATATAGATGGTTACAGTGAGGCATTTCACGATGAGGGCACTAGCGATTATATTACTGGTTTGCTTCAAACTCACGAAAAAATGGCCTGGATGCTTAGATCACATCTGGGATAGAATTATAAAAAAAGGCACTGAAATGGTGCCTTTTTTTAGTCTTTGATAAATGCAAACCGGGCATTTTTATATACAGGTTTCTGCAACTGAACTTTAAGCGCTCTGAAAATTTGAAGCGGGCCCTCTGATGCAAAAAGATTCACCAACCAGCTTGGCAGAGCGCCTCCCGGATCTACGTGCAGCGTATATTCCACACGGATGTGATGATCCGATTCTGGTATGATCAACCATTTTCCCGTAGAGTTATTTATTCTGACCACACCTTTTTTAATAGGGACATGTCCACTTACCGCGGGACCGTCGATGGTGATCACTTTAGTATGTAGATTTTGATTAACGGTCAAATGTGCTACAAAATCCCTGTTTTCCACGGGCCAGGGTACACTTACTTCAGAATAATAATAAAGCTCGGAAGGGGAGACACGTTTTACCAATTTACAGGATTTAGTATGGTAGATCCAGTCCGGAGCCGATTCTACATCAAGTAACAGTGCAACAATCTCAGATGCTCTTGCGTCAAATTCACATTCTACTTTAATAGCTTTAATCTTAGAGTTGTCAATATTCCCCGTATAAATCTTAATGTTTTCTTTTTCTTTACTGAGTTTCCAGTCTTTTTGAGCAAAGACAGGTTGAAAGCTCCAAAATAAGAGTACGGAAAGAAATAGGTTTTTATACATGAATTTGAATTTGGGCTTTGAAAGCCTACAAATCTATTTAAATTAGCAGAAATATCTGTTGACTAAAAGTCATTATTGGTCAAACCTTCAGGTTTTAATTGAATTAATACATGACACAGCGATAGAAGCTGTGCCATGTAAACACTACTAACCAAAGTAACTTTACCAGCCGTGACCTAAAGTCAGCGAAGGATGAACTCAAAAATATTATAAATAGTTTACCGGGATGGGGTAAAATCCTAAACATTTAGGGTGATATTTCATCATTTAATATAGTCCGTTGGCGTTTTTCCGAATTGTCTCTTGAATTCTTTACTAAAGTATTTGCGGTCTGAAAAGCCAACCATATAACCAATTTCATATACGGTATATCTTTTTTCAAGCAAGAGCTGTGCTGCTTTTTTGAGACGTATAGACTTTGAAAAATCGTTCACAGACAAACCGGTGATGGCTTTGAGTTTTTTATAGAGAACCGATAAACTCATACCAATTTTTTCTGCCAGAAGTTCTATTCCAAGATCTTCATCCTCCATATGATTTTCAATGATCAGAATAAGTTTAGAAATAAATTGTTCATCTACATTGTTTATATCCAGGTTATTAGGTTCCGGAACATAACCTTTATTGTATTTTAAACGGATATTTTCTCTGGCCTGTAGTAAGTTACGCACATTTAACTGTAAGATCTTCGTACTAAATGGCTTGGTCAAATAGACGTCTGCTCCTAAAGTCAGACCACTGATCTGGTCGGTTTGCTCAGCTTTAGCTGTTAGAAGGATAACAGGAATATGGTTGGTCCTTTCATCGTTTTTCAGGCGTTCACAAAGGGTAAAACCGTCCATTTCCGGCATCATGACATCACTGATGATCAGGTCAGGAATTTCTTCAACAGCTGTATTCCAGCCTTCGAGCCCATTACCTGAAAATAGAATATGGTAACTGTGATCAAGAGAACCACCAATCAGGTGCTGTAGTTCCGGATTATCTTCCACGATAAGTATCTTGAACCTTTTGTTGTCTGGTAATTGGAGAACAAAGTCTGAATGATCATCAGATTGATTTTCTTCTGGAACAGAAAGACTAAGGCTTGTTTCTTCCGATGGATGGATCAGGTAGTTTTTCGGGAAATGTGCATAGCCATTTAATAGAGTGATATTAAAACAGGTATTTCCAGGCTGATCTGCTGTAGCTGGTTTACTGGTCACTTCAATTGTACCTTTGTGTAACTCGGTAATGGTTTTTGCCAGTGCCAGACCAATTCCATAACCTGTATTCTGTATACTGTGGTCATCTACCTGGAAATAGTTGACAAACAACTGTTCCAGATACTGGGGGGCAATGCCACTTCCTGTATCGGTAATGCTGACTTGTACCAGGTCTTTTTTATGCTGAAGGTTAATGGCTATTTTTCCTCCTCCAGGCGTAAATTTAAAAGCGTTAGACAGCAGGTTGAAAAATACTTTTTCCATTTGTACGCTATCGAAATAGATAGGAGCAGGTTTACTATCATATTCAAATGAGAATTCAATGTTCTTTTTTACAGCAAGAATTTCAAATGAGCCACAGATTTCACCTAAAAACTCAATAAAATCATATGGAGCAACTTTAAGTTTTAAATGTTTGGTTTCCGCTTTTCTAAAATCCATAAGCTCGCTAACCAGTTTCAATAAGCGGTTGGCGTTCGACTTTATGCTCATCAGAGACTTCATGTTTTTTTGATCCTGGGCGTCATTTTCGATCAATTTTTCTACCGGAGCCATGATCAGTGTAAGATGCGTGCGTATCTCATGCGATACGTTGGTAAAAAAGTTCAGTTTAATCTGATGCAATTCTTCATCTTTTAGCAATAGCCCTCTAAGGTAGAAGAATCTGGTTATGAAAAATACAATGACTCCTAACAATATAATATATAAGCAATAGGCCCACCATGTTTTCCACAATGGAGGTAAGATTTGAATCTCCATACCTACTGGTTTGCTCCAGACCCCATCATTATTAGCACCTTTAACCAGCAGTGTGTAGGTTCCAGAAGGTAAATTGGTATATGTAGCCGATGGGGTATGGCTTTCTATCCATTCTTTGTTAATACCCTCTAATTTATAGGCATACTTGTTTTTATTTGATTTAATATAGTTAAGAAGAGAAAATTCAATTGTAAAAACATTCTGATCATCATTAAATACCAGTTTTTTTGTGAAACTGATGTCTTGTTTTAATAACCGGTCCCCGGAATTAATGAGTACAGGGATGTTAAAGAGTTTTAAGCCTGTAAAGACTATCGGCGTAACATAGTTGTTTTTGCCAATTTCCTCAGGATTAAAATAAGTAAGGCCATTAAATCCCCCAAAATACATGGTGCCGTCCTTTGCTTTAAAAAAGGAATTATAATTGAATTCATCACCTGCCAGTCCGTCGCTGGTTGTGTAGGTTTGAAAGGTATTCAGCTGCGGGTTGAATTTCGATAGTCCATTTGAAGTACTAATCCATAGCTGATGAGTTTTATCTTCCAGGATTCCCACCACATTATTGTTTGGCAGGCCGTCCTTAGTGTTATATACATGGGACAGGGATTTTTTTTGCGGATCGTATTTGCAAAATCCACCATAGTATAACCCAATCCAGATATTCCCTTTAGAATCTTCTTGAATACAATTGATATAATTAGCATTATTATTTACACTATTGCTGCCTTGCGTTAGTTTAAAATACCTAAGCACGGAGGGTTGATGTGTGTACAGGTATAAACCGGTTGTGGTGGCTATCCATAGATTATATTTGCTGTCTTCAAAGAGAACCTTAACATTCTTTTCTGCGAGGCTCTTTAACTGTGGCTGAATTGGCGAGATTTTTAAATGAGTTCCATCTTTTTGAAAAACTCTTAAGCCTGTCTGACTGCCAATCCATAATGCCCTGTTGTGGTCTTCCAAAATCGCAACGATCTCAGCACGTGTTGTCCTTGTGTTGCTGCCCTGAGTAACAAAATGCTTAAAACTATTATGAACAGGGTCAAAAAGATTAAGATCCGCCCCATGTGTGCCGATCCAAAGGTGATTGCTTTTATCTTTATATAATACCTTAACAAGATTAGAAGCCAGACTGCTTGTGTCTGTATAGTTATAAGCATAAGCCTTGAATTGCCGGGTAGAACGGTTATAATAATTCAGGCCACCGCCTTCTGTTCCGATCCAGAGGTTATCTTTCTCATCGCTAAGTATTGAGCTGATGACATTATGATTTAAGCTTGTTGATTTTTCATCATATTGCCAGGTTTTAAAATTTGTTGAATTGGCATAACATACATTCACTCCGCCATAGTAGGTGCCTATCCATATCGAGCCATTTCTGTCCTGGTAAATGCTATAAATGGAGTTCTGGTTCAGGCTCTGGTTATTGGACTTTCTATGTTGATAGGATTTGAAAGTCTGTGTATTGGCATTCAGTATGCTTAGACCTTCCTGGGTTCCGATCCAGAGGTCTCCGGTCTTCGTTTTGATGATCTTACGTATCGCATTGTGCACGGGTCCATCATCTTGCTGAGGTTTGTGCCGAAAGGTCTTAAAAGTACTGGAAGCATGATTATAGAGGTTTATTCCTCCTGTTTCTGTACCGAACCAGAGGTTTTTTAAATCGTCTTCTGCAATAGCGGTTACGGCATTATCACTTATACTCCCTGGTTTGCCGTCTCTGGTAAAGACTTGCGGCTCTTTTCCTTTGCGGAAATAAAGAAGATCTTTATTCGTACCAACCCAAAATGAACCTTTATCATCCTCAAAAATACTCAGGATTTCATTATTAAGGAGCGGGTGGCGCAGGCCGGCGAAGGATGCTGGCTTGAATGTATCTGTTTGACGGTCTGTAAGTAAATAGAGTCCCATATAGGTGCCCAGCCAGATTCTTCCTGTTTTATCCTCGTAGATGGTTGTAATGGCGTTAATACTGCTTTTATTTCCTGAAGGAATATAGATTCTTTTGAAGGAATTCTTTATGGGATTGAACTTGTTTAACCCATTAGACGTACCGACCCACAATACGTGCTTTGAATCATTTAACATAGAAAGTATATAATCATCAGACAGTGTTGTGGTATCTAATGAACTGCTTTTATAAAGTGAAAATCTATGACCATCATATCTGTTTAAACCAAATCTTGATCCATACCACATGAAGCCCCGGCTGTCTTGTGCGATAGCAAATATGGAGTTTTGTGAGAGGCCATTTTTGGTCATGAGCTGGTTGAAGCGGAGTTCCTGGCTTTTGCAAAAGTGATGCAAAAACAGAAACAGACTCAAAAAAACAATTCTTTTCATTTGCTCTGGTTATAAAATATTTGGTTCACTGTACTGGTAAAGCAACCGCGAAAATACGATTTGCAGGATGTTTTAAGGAGTTAGGCATGATTTTCATCCCATTTAGTTATGATTTTCACCCCTCTTTTTTTTTGATTCCCTCCAATTTTACCCTCA
>Ga0157370_10000864_pt1 | contig 38434 bp, 30 predicted proteins | sample C35metaG_FD_113463 | JGI IMG/M metagenome (GOLD analysis project Ga0157370, IMG submission 113463) | Corn rhizosphere microbial communities from Kellogg Biological Station, Michigan, USA - C3-5 metaG | ecosystem: Host-associated > Plants > Roots > Rhizosphere > Soil | place: USA: Michigan... | reverse complement strand
GGGGTGTTTACTGCAAAGCCTTTGGATACGGGCAGGCCGTACTCAGCAAACAGTTGCTTACCCTGATACTCGTGAAGATTCATGCTTGTCTACCGTCTTCGTTAGGTATTGCGCATTCGACGCTGCGTGATAATTGCCGCGCCACCTGTGACCGTTTTCTAGAAACAGTCCGCCTGGGCATTCCGCGGTGCGTCTTCGTTGTGAAGATGCACGACGGGCCGCCCGGCGTGGTTCTTGTTGTCGCTATTAACGCTTCTTGCGGTTGGCGATGTGGATGGCGCCGCCATTCACTGCCAAGGCCGCTTCGTGCAGCGCTTCGGACATGGTTGGGTGCGAGAACACCATCATGCCGAGGTCTTCGGCACTGGTGCCGAATTCCATACCGATAGCGCCTTGTTGCACCAGCTCGGCAGCAGCCGGGCCGATTACGTGAACGCCCAGAACGCGGTCAGTCTTGGCATCGGCGATGACTTTGACGAAACCGGCGGTGTCGTTGGCAGCCATGGCGCGGCCGCTGGCAGCGAACGGGAAGGTGCCGACGTTGATGGCAACGCCTTCAGCCTTGAGCGCCTGCTCGGTTTTGCCAACCCATGCGATTTCCGGGTGGGTGTAGATAACAGATGGCACCAGGTCGTAATTCATTTGCGCTTTGTGGCCGGCGATACGCTCGGCAACCATCACGCCCTCTTCCGAGGCTTTGTGCGCGAGCATGGCGCCACGTACCACGTCACCAATGGCGTAAACGCCTGGAACGCTGGTGGTGCAGTGGTCGTCAACGAAGATGTAACCGCGCTCATCGAGATCGACGCCGCTGTCCGCTGCCAGCAACTCGGTGGTTACCGGGCGACGGCCTACAGCCACGATCAGCTTGTCGAATACCTGCTTCTGCTCGCCTTCGGCGTCAGTGTAGGTAACGGTGACTTGCTTCTTCTTCACTTCCGAACCGGTTACGCGAGCGCCCAGTTTGATTTTCAGACCCTGCTTGGTGAGGATCTTCAGCGCTTCCTTGGCAATGGCTTCGTCAGCCGCTGGCAGGAACTTGTCGAGTGCTTCGAGCACGGTCACTTCGGCACCCAGACGGGCCCATACCGAACCCAGCTCCAGACCGATAACGCCAGCGCCGATCACGCCGAGGGTTTTCGGTACGGCTTGGAAATCCAAAGCGCCGGTGGAGTCGACGATAACGTCCTGATCAACCGGAGCTGGCGGGATGTCTACCGGACGCGAGCCAGAGGCCAGAATCACATTGTCGGCTTCGTAGACAACCGCTTTGCCGTCAAGGCCGGTCACTTCAACCTGCTTGTTCGCCAGCAGCTTGCCGTGGCCTTCGAGCAGGGTCACACCGTTGGCCTTGAACAGGGTGGCAACGCCGCCAGTCAGGTTTTTAACGATGGTGTCTTTGCGCGCAACCATGGCCGGCACGTCGATAGAGACGTTCTTGGCGCTGATGCCGTGCACAGCGAAGCCTTCGTGGGCTTCGTGGAATTTGTAGGAGCTGTCGAGCAACGCCTTGGATGGAATGCAACCGACGTTCAGGCAGGTACCGCCCAAGGCAGTTTTGCCTTCCTTACCCTGATATTTCTCGACACAGGCAGTTTTCAAACCCAGTTGAGCGGCCTTGATAGCGGCTACATAGCCCCCTGGGCCAGCACCGATCACTACCACGTCAAATTTTTGCGTCATAACTCATTCCTTTTCGGATGAAACCGGACAGCCCCTTTTGGGGGCCGCCGTGATCAGAGAACGGATTAGATATCCAGCAACAGGCGCGCCGGATCCTCCAGCAGGTTCTTGATCGTTACCAAGAAGCTCACGGCCTCCTTGCCATCGATCAGACGGTGGTCGTAAGACAACGCCAAGTACATCATTGGACGGATGACAACCTGACCATTGATTGCCATGGGGCGCTGAATGATGTTGTGCATGCCAAGAATGGCAGCCTGCGGCGGGTTGACGATCGGGGTCGACATCATCGAACCGAAGGTGCCGCCGTTAGTGATGGTGAAGGTGCCGCCAGTCATCTCGTCGATGGACAGCTTGCCCTCTTTGGCCTTCTTGCCGAAGGTGGCGATGCCGTTTTCGACTTCTGCCAGGCTCATCAGTTCGGCGTTACGCAGAACCGGAACCACCAGGCCACGGTCGCTGGATACGGCAACGCCGATGTCCTGGTAGCCGTGGTACACGATGTCGGTGCCGTCGATCGACGCATTCACCGCCGGGAAGCGCTTGAGGGCTTCAACCGAGGCTTTGACGAAGAACGACATGAAGCCCAGGCGCACGCCGTTGTGGGTCTTCTCGAACAGGTCTTTGTATTTGCTGCGCAGGGCCATCACTTCAGTCATGTCGACTTCGTTGAAGGTGGTCAGCATGGCCATTGTCGACTGAGCTTCAACCAGACGCTCGGCCACTTTGGCGCGCAGGCGGGTCATCGGAACGCGTTTTTCCACGCGATCGCCAGCAGCGAAAACCGGAGCGGCAGCAGCCGGTGCAGCAGCAGCTTTGGCCGGTGCAGCCGGAGCGTTTTTCTTCGCTTCGATGGCAGCAACTACGTCTTCTTTAGTAACGCGACCGCCTTTACCACTGGCAGCGATGCTGTTGACGTCGATGCCGTTTTCTTCAGCCAGCTTGCGCGCGGCTGGCGCGAGAATCAGGTCTTCGGACTTGGCAGCCGGGGCAGCAGCCGGAGCGGCAGCAGCGCTGGCAGCAGGAGCCGGTGCAGCGGCGGCTGGGGCGGCAGCAGCGCCGGCACCATCACCGAGTTTGCCCAGCAGTTCGCCGCTGAGAACGGTGTCGCCTTCATTCTTGACGATTTCAGCCAGAACGCCGTCGGCCTCAGCCAGCACTTCCATGACCACTTTGTCGGTTTCGATGTCGACGATCAGGTCGTCGCGCTTGACGGCGTCGCCCGGCTTCTTGTGCCAGGTAGCAACGGTGCCGTCAGCAACCGATTCCGGAAATTGCGGGGCTTTGATATCGATAGCCATTGTGTACGGTTCCTTAAATTCGGGTTCTTCAGCGAACGGGCTGCAGGATCGCTGCAGCCCGTTGTGGGACGAAGGCGTTAAACAGTAAAGGCGTCTTGCAGCAGTTTTTCCTGCTGCTCGGCGTGCATCGAAGCGTAACCACAGGCCGGAGCAGCAGAGCCTTCACGGCCGGCGTACTCGAGGAACAGGCCTTTCTTGTGCGCGCTGGTGACGCGACGCATGTGGTGCTGACTGCAATACCAAGCGCCCTGGTTCATCGGTTCTTCCTGACACCAGACCACGTGTTCCAGGTTCTTGTACGGAGCAAGCACCTCGGCCAGGTCGTCTTCAGGGAACGGATACAGCTGCTCGATACGCACGATGGCGGTATCGTCGCGGCCTTCGGCACGGCGTTTTTCCAGCAGGTCGTAGTAGACCTTGCCGCTGCACAGTACCAACCGTTTCACTTTCTTCGGATCGAGTGCATCGATCTCTGGAAGTACCGTTTGGAACGAACCTTCGGCCAGGTCTTCCAAGGTCGAAATGGCCAATTTGTGCCGCAGCAGCGACTTCGGCGTCAATGCGACCAATGGCTTACGCAGCGGGCGAATCACCTGGCGACGCAGCATGTGGTAGACCTGCGCCGGGGTAGTCGGCACGCACACCTGAATGTTGTGCTCAGCGCACAGCTGCAGGTAACGCTCCAGACGCGCCGAGCTGTGCTCAGGCCCCTGCCCTTCATAACCGTGCGGCAGCAACATGGTCAGACCGCACAGACGGCCCCACTTGTGCTCGCCACTGGTGATGAACTGGTCGACAACCACTTGTGCACCGTTGGCGAAGTCACCGAACTGCGCTTCCCAGATCACCAACGCATCCGGCTTGGTGGTCGAGTAGCCGTATTCGAAGGCCAGCACGGCTTCTTCGGACAGCAGCGAGTCGTACAGGTCGAAACGCGGCTGACCTTCGTACAGGTGCTTCAACGGAACGTGAGTGCCGGCGTCCTTCTGGTTATGCAGCACTGCGTGACGGTGCGAGAAGGTGCCACGGCCAACGTCTTGGCCGGTCAGGCGAATCGGGTGCCCGTCGAACAGCAAGGTGCCGTACGCCATGGTTTCGGCGAAGCCCCAGTTGATCGGCAAGCCACCGGCAGCCATCTTCTGGCGGTCTTCGAGAATTTTCGAGACCTGACGCTGAACCACGAAACCTTCTGGCACTTCCAGCAACTTGGTCGCCAGTTCCTGCAGGGTTTTCAGCGGCACGCGGGTGTCGTGACGTGCGGTCCAGGCGTGGCCCAGGTATGGACGCCAATCCACGAACAGCTCTTTGTTCGGCTCTTTAACCAGGCTTTTTACAACGTGCAGACCGTTGTCCAGCGCGTTGCGGTAGTCGTCGACCTTGTGCTGAACGCTGTCGGCATCAAGGCTGTTGGACTGGATCAACGCGTCGGCATACAGCTCACGGGTGGTCCGCTGCTTGGCGATTTGCTGGTACATCAACGGCTGGGTGCCGTTCGGCTCGTCGGCCTCGTTGTGGCCGCGACGACGGTAGCAAACCAGGTCGATTACCACGTCACGCTTGAACTGCATGCGGTAGTCGATGGCGAGCTGGGTCACGAACAACACGGCTTCCGGATCATCACCGTTTACGTGCAGGATCGGCGCCTGAATCATCTTGGCGACGTCGGTGCAGTACTCGGTGGAACGGGAGTCTTCCGGGTTGCTGATGGTGAAGCCAACCTGGTTGTTGATCACGATGTGCACGGTGCCGCCAGTCTTGAAGCCGCGGGTCTGCGACATCTGGAAGGTTTCCATGACCACACCTTGACCGGCGAACGCCGCGTCACCGTGCAGAGAAACCGGCAGAACCTTGTCACCCGTGGTGTCGTTGCGACGGTCTTGGCGGGCACGAACAGAACCCTCGACCACTGGCGAAACGATTTCCAGGTGGGACGGGTTGAACGCCATTGCCAAGTGAACTTCACCGCCAGTGGTCATCACGTTGGATGAGAAACCCTGGTGGTACTTCACGTCGCCGGAGCCCAGCTCGACCAGCTTCTTCTTGCCTTCGAACTCGTCGAACAGGTCGCGCGGGTTTTTACCGAAGGTGTTGACCAGCACGTTGAGACGGCCACGGTGGGCCATGCCGATCACAATTTCTTTGGTGCCGTAGGAACCGGAACGCTGAATCAGTTCGTCGAGCAGCGGAATCAGGCTCTCGCCGCCTTCCAGACCGAAACGCTTGGTACCCGGGTACTTGGTGCCCAGGTATTTTTCCAGGCCTTCAGCGGCGGTGAGGCGCTCGAGCAGATGGCTCTGAACCTCAGGGGAAACCGTCGGACGACCGCGCACGCTTTCCAGACGCTGCTGGAACCACTTGCGTTGCTCGGAATCGACGATGTGCGTGAACTCGGCGCCAATGGTGCGGCAATATGTCTGCTGCAGAGCCACATAGATCTCGCGTAACGTCGCCTCCTCTTTACCGATGTAAAGCTCACCGGTACGGAAGGTTGTGTCGAGATCGGCATCAGTCAGGCCGTAATGATTGATCGCCAGATCAGCCGGTGCCGGGCGCTGCCACAGACCGAGCGGATCGAGCTGAGAGGCCTGATGGCCACGCATCCGATACGCCTGAATCAGTCGCAAGACTTCGACCTGCTTCTTCTCGTGCTCACTGCTCACGCTGCCGGCAGACACCGGTTGAGCGCGACGCTGGTTCTTGGCCAGCAACACGAAATGATCGCGCACCGTCGAGTGGGAAACGTCATTGGTGACGTTGCCATCGGCCGGCAGCTTCTGGAAGTAGGTGCGCCACTCTTCTGGCACAGCGTTGGGATCGTGCAGGTAGAGCTCGTAGAGCTCTTCCACGTAGGCAGCGTTACCACCGGATAGGTGGGCACTGTCCCACATGCGCTGCATCACGCTTTCTTGCATGCTTGGTCACCCTCGGTAAGGGGACACCACCGGCGTGGAAACCGCATGAAATTACCCAGCCCAAAACCAGCGACCTGGTAAAGCCACTTCGGATCCCGCAGATAGTCCGGGTACCAGCCCGGATGCCCCTGCTGGTCGTCAATTTTTCAAAGTGAGGCCGCCGCCTTTTGGGTAGCGACCCGGTCTTAAACTACGGCGCCGAATGGTCGGCGCCGTAGGTGTAGCTGGTTAAGCAGGTATTGCCGGTAAATCAGGTACCGCTGTGCAACAACATGCTGCGTACGTGGCCGATTGCTTTGGTCGGGTTGAGACCTTTAGGGCAAACGTTCACGCAGTTCATGATCCCGCGGCAGCGGAATACGCTGAACGGGTCATCGAGTGCAGCCAGACGCTCTTCAGTGTGGGTGTCGCGGCTGTCAGCCAGGAAACGATAGGCTTGCAGCAGCGCAGCTGGACCGAGGAACTTGTCCGGGTTCCACCAGAACGAAGGGCACGACGTCGAGCAGCACGCACACAGAATGCACTCGTACAGACCGTCGAGCTTCTCGCGCTCTTCGGGGGTCTGCAGACGCTCGATAGCCGGCGCCGGAGTATTGTTCTGCAGGAAAGGTTTCACCTTTTCGTACTGCTTGTAGAAGATGCTCATGTCGACGACCAGGTCACGGATAACCGGCAAACCTGGCAGTGGACGAACGATCAGCTTGTTGCCCTTCACTACAGCCGAAATCGGCGTGATGCAGGCCAGACCGTTCTTGCCGCTGATGTTCATGCCGTCGGAGCCACAAACACCCTCACGGCAGGAACGGCGATACGAGAAACCCTGATCCTGTTCTTTGATCAACGCCAGAACGTCCAGCACCATCAGGTCTTTGCCGTCGATATCGACGTTGAAGTCCTGCATGAACGGTGCGGCATCCGTTTCCGGGTTGTAGCGGTAAACGCTAACTTGCAGAGTTTTACCAAGAGACATAATGGCCACCCTTAATAAGTACGAATTTTGGGTTCAAACGCCGGAACAGTCTTAGGCGCGAAGTTGACGGCACGCTTGGACACACGCTTCTCGCCTGGGAAATACAGGGAGTGGCAGAGCCAGTTTTCGTCATCCCGATCTTCGTAGTCTTCACGAGCATGAGCACCACGAGATTCCTTGCGGACTTCAGCGGCAATGGCAGTGGCTTCGGCCACTTCCAGCAGGTTCTGCAACTCCAGCGCTTCGATGCGCGCGGTGTTGAAGGCCTGACTCTTGTCGTCGATCTTGACGGCAGCGATGCGGCCACGCAGGTCAGCCAACTGAGCAATACCCTTCTGCATGTATTCGCCGGTACGGAATACACCGAAGTAGTTCTGCATGCAGCTCTGCAGTTCCTTACGCAGGGACGCAACGTCTTCGCCGCTGGTGCGCTCGTTCAGGCCATTCAAACGCGCCAGAGCAACATCAACGTCGGTTTCAGTGGCACGACGATAGTCGACGCCTTCTTTCAGAGTTTGTTCCAAGTGGATGCCGGCCGCACGACCAAACACCACCAGGTCGAGCAACGAGTTGCCGCCCAGACGGTTGGCACCGTGCACCGATACGCACGCCACTTCGCCTACTGCGAACAGGCCCGGAATGATGTGGTCGTTACCCGCAGCATCCTGAGTGATCGCCTGGCCATGAATGTTGGTGGCAACGCCGCCCATCATGTAGTGGCAAGTTGGAACCACAGGAACCGGAGCAACAACCGGGTCAACGTGGGCGAAGGTCTTCGACAGTTCGCAAATACCTGGCAGACGGCTGTGAAGTACTTCCTCGCCCAAGTGGTCGAGTTTCAGCATCACGTGGTCGCCATCCGGACCGCAACCGTTGCCAGCGATGATTTCTTTAACCATCGAACGAGCAACTACGTCACGACCCGCCAGGTCTTTCGCGTTCGGAGCGTAACGCTCCATGAAACGCTCGCCGTGTTTGTTGATGAGGTATCCACCTTCACCACGGCAGCCTTCGGTAACCAGTACACCAGCGCCGGCGATACCGGTGGGGTGGAACTGCCACATTTCGATGTCTTGTACCGGCACGCCAGCACGCAACGCCATACCAATACCGTCACCGGTGTTGATCAGGGCGTTAGTAGTGGACGAGTAGATACGGCCCGCACCACCCGTTGCCAGAACGGTGGCGTTGGAGCGGATGTACGAGGTTTCACCGGTTTCAATGCAGATGGCGATGATGCCGACGAACACGCCGTCCTGGTTCTTCACCAGATCCACTGCATAGTATTCGTTGAGGAATACGGTGTTGGCCTTCAGGTTGGCCTGATACAGCGTGTGCAGCAACGCGTGACCGGTACGGTCAGCAGCGGCGCATGTACGGGCAGCCTGGCCACCTTTGCCGAAGTCTTTCGACTGGCCACCGAACGGACGCTGGTAGATGCGGCCTTGTTCGGTACGGGAGAACGGCAGACCCATGTGCTCGAGTTCGAACACCGCTTCTGGGCCTACGGAACACATGTACTCGATAGCGTCCTGGTCACCGATGTAGTCGGAACCCTTGACGGTGTCGTACATGTGCCAGCGCCAGTCATCGTTCGGGTCAGCCGACGCGATGGCGCAGGTGATACCGCCTTGTGCCGACACAGTGTGCGAGCGGGTCGGGAACACCTTGGTCACTACTGCAGTCTTGTGGCCGCCTTGGGCCAGCTGCAGTGCGGCGCGCATCCCGGCACCGCCACCACCAATAATGATGGCATCGAAGGAAAGCGTATTAATGTTAGCCATGAATCAGATACCCCAAAGAATCTGCACGCCCCAGACGAAGTAAGCGAACATGGCGATGCCACACGCTGCCTGGAACAGAAAACGCACACCGGTCGCCCACTTGCCCAACGCCATTTGCGTCAGGTAGTCGGTGGAAATCGTCCACATGCCAACCCAGGCGTGAACGCCCAGAGCAACGAGCGCCAACAGGCTGAAAATGCGCATCCAGTTCTGTGAGAACAGACCATGCCAGACGGTGTAGTCCAGGCCTGGGTGAACCACGAGGTATCCAATCAGGAAAAGGAAATAAGCCGCGAGTACAACCGCAGACACGCGCTGGGCCATCCAGTCATATAGCCCGGAGCGTGAGAAGTTCGTGACGTTAGTTACCATATCCATACTCCCGCCAGCACAATCACTACCGCCGAAACGACGAGTACGATTTGCGAGCCCAGTTTGCCGCCTTCCAGCGTCTCACCAACGCCCACGTCCATAATCAGATGGCGAATACCTGCCACCAAGTGATACAGCAGAGCGGAGAGCAGGCCCCAAATCACAAACTTGGCCAGAGGGCTGGCCAGAAACGCGGCCACCTGCTTGAAGCCATCCTCGGACTCGAGGGACTTGTCGAGTGCATACAGCAGCACAGCGAGGCCCACGAAAAGGATGACACCGGAGATCCGGTGCAAGATGGACGTGTAAGCAGTGACTGGGAGTTTGATCGTCCTTAAGTCTAGGTTTACAGGTCTTTGGCTATTCACGGCTTTTTTCACACTGAAGGGCCCCTAACAATCAGGGCAAAGTTGTCGGGAAGTGCACTGGTCAGAACCCACTACCCAGGGAGTGACAACCTCCAGAATAAAGGCTCCAAGGCCCCTGGCGGTCGGTGGGGGAGTATAGACAGTTAGGTTACTAATGACAACGAAAAGGCCTACCCCAAACCGCTCATTGCGCTTACTTGGCAAAAGGCGTAAATAGCGCCCAAAAAGACGCAAAACACCGCTGCAAGCCTTCTGGCGCATGGGTTCCGGTAAATTGACTTTAGGATTTATCTCTCTATAGTGTGGCGGGCCCTGCGTGGGGGGCAGTCTGGTGATTTCAAGCATAAATAGGAGGCCACACATGGCTGACAAAAAAGCGCAGTTGATCATCGAGGGCGCAGCCCCCGTCGAGCTGCCCGTTTTATCCGGCACCGTTGGTCCCGATGTTGTAGATGTGCGGGGCCTGACCGCCACGGGCCATTTCACTTTTGATCCTGGCTTTATGTCGACCGCCTCGTGCGAGTCGAAGATCACCTATATCGACGGTGACAAAGGCATCCTGTTGCACCGCGGCTACCCGATTGAGCAATTGGCCGAGCAGTCCGACTACCTCGAAACCTGCTACCTGCTGCTCAATGGCGAACTGCCTACCGAAGAGCAGAAAGCCAAGTTCGTCAGCACCGTAAAGAACCACACCATGGTTCACGAGCAGCTGAAAAGCTTCTTCAACGGCTTCCGTCGCGACGCTCACCCGATGGCCATCATGTGCGGTGTAGTAGGGGCCCTCTCGGCCTTCTACCACGACTCGCTGGACATCAATAATCCGCAGCACCGCGAGATTTCGGCCATTCGCCTCGTGGCGAAAATGCCGACCCTGGCGGCCATGGTTTACAAGTATTCCATGGGTCAGCCGATGATGTATCCGCGCAACGACCTGACCTACGCGGAAAACTTCCTGCACATGATGTTCAACACCCCCTGCGAGATCAAACCGATCAGCCCGGTGTTGGCCAAGGCAATGGACCGGATCTTCATCCTCCACGCCGACCACGAACAAAACGCTTCCACCTCCACCGTACGCCTGGCCGGCTCTTCGGGTGCTAACCCGTTCGCCTGTATCGCTGCCGGTATCGCTGCGCTCTGGGGCCCTGCCCACGGTGGCGCCAACGAAGCCGTGCTGACCATGCTGGACGAGATTGGCAGCGTCGAAAACATCGACACCTTCATCGCCAAGGCCAAAGACAAGAACGATCCGTTCAAGTTGATGGGCTTCGGTCACCGCGTTTACAAAAACCGTGACCCACGCGCCACCGTAATGAAGCAGACCTGCGACGAAGTGCTGAAAGAACTCGGCATCAAAAACGACCCGCAACTGGAACTGGCCATGCGCCTTGAAGAGATCGCCCTGACCGATCCGTACTTCAAGGAACGCAACCTGTACCCGAACGTCGACTTCTACTCGGGCATCATCCTCAAAGCGATCGGCATTCCGACCAGCATGTTCACCGTAATCTTCGCCCTGGCGCGGACTGTCGGCTGGATCTCGCACTGGAAAGAAATGCTCTCCAGCCCGTACAAAATTGGCCGTCCACGCCAGCTTTATACCGGCTACGAGCAGCGCAATATCACCGCGCTGAAAGACCGTAAATAAGCGTTACGCGGTCGACAAAAACCCCGCCTAGGCGGGGTTTTTTATTGCCTCGTCGAACCTGTGTAGGACCGTAGGAGCGAGCTTGCTCGCGAAGCTTTTAGATCACAGGCTTCGCGAGCAAGCTCGCTCCTACAAAAGCCCGACCTGCTACTTTTTCTCCGCCCGCTCCTTCATCCCTTGAAGGGTTTTAAACGGCGCATCGACGACAAAACTGTTGGCCAACCAGGACGGCACGCTGCCGCCCGGCTCGGTGGTCACCTGGTACGTCACTTCCACTTCCCCGGCGCCCTTTGGGGCCATCTTCCAGAAGCCGTCTACCTTGGTCACGCGCACATAGCCCTTCTCTTCAGGCTGATAGGTGGGCAAGCCTTCGAGCTTGCGCAGCACGGTGCCGTCGGGTTCTTCGGTGGTGGTCACGTGGATGATCGAATCCCGCGGGGTTACCGGCCACGGTGGGCTGAAGCGGCTGTACGTCCAGCTCTGCGCCCCTTCGCTTTTGATCAGCTTTTGTTCGCTGCACTGGAAAATCCATTTGCACGAGCCGCTGACGTCTTCCTGCAAAGCACGCAGGGTGGCGATGTCGCTCTTGATGGTGGTCACGCCCCGGTAGGCTTTGTATTGCGAGCCGGGTACTTCGCTCAGAAAGACTTTGATGCCGTCTTCATCCTTGGCCAGCTTCCAATCCTCGGCATGCGCCGCTGTAGACGCCAGCAGACTCAACGCACAAACGCCAGCCACTCGACTTAGCAAACCCATCACGAACTCCTTACTGATGATGCGCGAGGTGCCAGAGGCCCCCGGGCTTTATTGGATAGCCGCTTCGGCGCCGAGGCTGGTGGCCTGTTCCAGCCAACCCAGCAATCGGATCGCCTCCTCGCGGCTGCTGCCACATACCTCAACATCGGCGCTAAACGCCGAGCACACGGGCGGGCGCTGCGGCGAACCGAACAGCGCGCACAAATTATCGACCGACAGATGCAAACAACGTTCGCCGGCCCGCTTGCCGTTAGGCAAACCAGGTATCGGCGAGCTGATGGAGGGGGCGATGCAGCAGGCACCGCAACCGGGGCGGCAATTCATGACGACTCATACCTCGTGAACAAACCAACCGTGCGCGCTGTAACCAGGCGCGCCGGCGACGGGCGGCGATTCTACTCGCGCGCCCGGCCACCGCAAAGCCACCGCGAACTACTTCAGACGTGTAATCAAACTGGAGGTATCCCAGCGTCCCCCGCCCTGCCCTTGTACCTCGGCGTAAAACCGGTCCACCAGCTCCGTCACCGGCAGCTGCGCACCGTTACGCTTGGCTTCGGCAAAGACCATAGCGAAATCTTTGCGCATCCAATCCACGGCAAAACCGTTGTCGAACTTGCCCTCCAGCATCGTTTGATAGCGATGCTCCAACTGCCACGACTGCGCCGCGCCATGGCTGATGATGTCCATGGCGCTGGGCACGTCCAACCCGGCGCGACGGGCAAACTGCAGCGCCTCGGCCAAGGCTTGCAGCAAGCCGCCGACGCAAATCTGGTTGACCATTTTGGTCAGTTGACCGCTGCCGACCGGCCCCATGCGCTTGACCCGTTTGGCATAACTCTCGACCACCGGCGCCGCGCGCTCAAACAACGCGGCGTCGCCGCCGACCATCACGGTCAACATGCCGCCCTCCGCGCCCGACTGGCCGCCCGACACCGGCGCATCCAGAAACCCCACCTCGCGCTCGGCCGCCAGTGTCGCCATTTCTTTCGCGATATCGGCCGAGGCCGTGGTGTGATCCACCAGCACGCTACCGGCCGCCATGCCGGCAAACGCCCCGCTTTCGCCCAGCAACACGGCGCGCAATTGCTCGTCGTTGCCCACGCAAGTCATTACGAATTCCGCGCCCTCGGCCGCTTCGCGCGGGGAGCCGGCGCTTTCGCCTGCAAATTCTTCGCACCACACATCCGCTTTGGCCTGGGTGCGGTTGTACACGGTCACCTGATGCCCTTCGCAAGCCAGGTGCCCAGCCATATGAAAGCCCATGGTGCCGAGCCCGATAAACGCCACAGTCGCCATCACATCTCTCCTTTCTAGGGTTACCACAAGCGTAGAGCGCCCTGACGATTTGGTCGGGAGAAAATCCCCGACTTCGTCGGTCATACGCCACGCAGGCGCCTGGAATGGGGTTTGCGAGGCGTCGAAAGGCCTTCCATACTGCTTGCCCAACGGATGGAGAGAACGATGGGATATTGGTTGGTGATCGACCTGGAAGCCACGACTGAAGAAGGTGGCTGGCCGGTTACAGACATGGAAATCATCGAAATCGGCGCCAGCCTGGTGAACGCCGAAGGTCGCGAGGTCGACCATTTCCAGCGCTTCGTCCGGCCGCTGCGGCGGCCTCACCTCACCAGTTTTTGTCGGCAACTCACCCATATCACGCAGGCGAATGTCGACGCTGCGGCGCCGCTTGTAACGGTGTGGCCGCTGTTCGAACGCTGGCTCGGCGCGCACCAACCGCGCCTGGTGGGTTGGGCCAGTTGGGGCGACTACGACCGTAAACAGCTGGAACAGGATTGGCAGCAGCACCAGCTCACCAGCCTGCTCGCCAGCGTGCCGCACCTGAACCTCAAACAACGCTTCGCCAAAGCCCGCCAACTGCAAAAACCGGTGAGTTTGAACACCGCCCTGCAATTAGCCGGCCTGAGTTTTCAAGGCCAGCAGCACCGCGCGCTGGAAGATGCGCGCAACACCGCGCGGCTTTTGCCCTTGGTCCTGCCCGCCTCGTAAACGCCGCCGTAGCACGGCCCGCGCAGGTGACGGGGCCCAGCGCCTTGGGCATACTGGCCGACCTTTTTTCGTCCTTTAAAGGAAATGTCATGTTCAAGGTCAACGAATACTTCGACGGTACCGTTAAATCCATCGCCTTCGGCATGGAACAAGGCCCGGCCACCATCGGCGTCATGGCCGCTGGCGAATACGAATTCGGCACCAGCCAACTGGAAGTCATGCACGTTGTTGCCGGCGCCCTGACCGTGAAACTGCCAGGCACCGACGCCTGGGAAACCTTCGAAGCCGGCAGCAACTTCACCGTTCCAGCCAACAGCAAATTCCAGCTGAAAGTGGCCGTCGACACCGCGTACTTGTGCGAGTACCGCTAAGCTTCACGCCGCACCGTTGATAAAAATTCAGGAGCGGTAAAAACCGCCCAACAGCATCGCGGCTGAAGCCGCTCCTACGCTTTTGTGTAGGAGCGGCTTCAGCCGCGATCAGCTCCAGCGCTCATTTTGCTCACTGCCACGCTCCAACCGGAATTCCCCATGCCTGGGTCCAAACTCGCCGTCTCGATTGCCCTCCCCATTCTTTTGCTGATCATCGCCATGAGCTCCATTCAGGGCGGCGCGGCGTTGGCCAAGGGCATTTTCCCGGTCGTTGGTGCCGAAGGCGTTTCAGCGCTGCGCCTAAGCCTGGGGGCAATCATTCTGTGCCTGGTGATGCGCCCATGGCGTGCGCCGTTCAACCGCGCCGGTGTGCTGTCGCTGCTCGGCTACGGCGCCTCGCTCGGGGTGATGAACCTGCTGTTTTATATGTCGCTGAAAACCGTGCCGCTGGGCATTGCCGTGGCGCTGGAGTTCACCGGGCCATTGGTGCTGGCCATGCTGTCGTCGCGGCGTTTTATCGACTTTGTCTGGATCGCCCTGGCCGTAAACGGCCTGGCCTTGCTGCTGCCAGTGAACCCGGCCAATGCCGAACTCGACCCGCTGGGCGCCGCGTTGGCCTTGGGCGCTGGCGTGTGCTGGGCGCTGTACATATTGTTCGGCCAACGCGCCGGTGCCGAACACGGCAGCCAAACCGTAGCGCTGGGCACGGTGGTCGCCGCCGTTATCGTGTTTCCGATCGGAGTATTTGCCGCCGGCAGCGCGATGTTTCATTTCACTTTGCTGCCGGTGGCGATTGGCGTGGCGATTCTGTCGACCGCCCTGCCCTACAGCCTGGAAATGTTCGCCCTGACCCGCCTGCCGGCGCGCACCTTCAGCACGCTAATGAGCATGGAACCGGCGATTGCCGCGATGTCGGGGCTGATCTTTCTACAAGAGAAACTCAGCAGCAGCCAATGGGTGGCCATCGGCTCGATCATCGTCGCCGCTATCGGCGTGGCGCTGACCGTGAAACCGCAGCCGGCGAAGAATCCGCCGCGCGATATCAAGCGGGCTGAGTAAACGGCGTCTCGTCGCTGCTGCTGTTGAACTGCAGCTCGGCCAGGCGCCGGTACAACGGATTGCCCGCCACCAATTGCGCATGACTGCCCAGCGCCACCAATTGCCCCTTGTCGATCACGGCGATGCGGTCCGCGCTTTTCACCGTGGCTAACCGATGGGCGATGACCAGCGTCGTGCGCCCGGCCATCAACGTGGGCAATGCCTGCTGAATCAGGTGCTCACTCTCGGCATCCAGGGCGCTGGTGGCTTCGTCCAGCAGCAGAATCGGCGCATCCACCAGCAACGCCCGGGCAATCGCCAGACGTTGGCGTTGGCCGCCCGATAGGCCGAGTCCACCGTCGCCCAAATGGGTTTTATAGCCTTCAGGCATGGCCATGATGAATTCGTGAGCATGTGCTGCGCGCGCTGCCGCTTCCACTTCAGCGTGGGTAGCAGCGGCGCGGCCATAGCGAATGTTGTCTTCCACGCTGCCGAAAAACAGCGCCGGGTTTTGCGATACCAAAGCAAAGCAGCGCCGCAGGTCGACAGGGTCAAGCTGCGCGATGGGCAGCCCTTCGACACGAATGTGCCCTTCTTGCGGGTCGAAAAAGCGCAGCAGCAGATCGAACAGCGTCGACTTGCCGGCGCCGGACGGCCCCACCAACGCCAGGGTCTCGCCCGGTTCCACCTGCAAACTGATTCCATCCACGGCAAAACGATCACGGCGCGTGGGATAGGCGAAGCGCACGGCATCCAGCTCGATGCGGCCACTGACGCGCTCGGGCAATACCAACAAATCGCTCGTCGGCGCCTTGATCTCACTGCGCGCCTGCAGCAGTTCGGCAATTCGCTCGGCCGCCCCCGCCGCCCGTTGCAACTCGCCCAGCACCTCGCTCAAGGTGCCAAACGCAGTGCCGACGATCAGGCTGTAAAACACAAACGCCGCCAGCTCACCGCCGCTGATGCGCCCGGCGATCACATCCATGCCGCCAACCCAGAGCATCACGCCAACCGCGCCCAGCACCAGCAGAATCACCACGCTGATCAGCCAGGCGCGTTGGGAAATTCGCTTGCGCGCGGTTTCAAAGGCGTCCTCCACCGTGCCGCCGAAGCGACGTTTGTCCTGCTCCTGATGGTTGTACGCCTGCACGGTCTTGATTTGGCCCAGGCTTTCGCCGACGTAGCTGCCGACATCGGCAATGCGGTCCTGGCTTTGGCGCGAAAGGCTGCGCACACGGCGGCCGAAAATCAGAATCGGCGCGATCACCAGCGGCAAGGCGGCGATCACGATCAGCGACAACTTGGGGTTGGTGACAAACAGCAGCACGATGCCGCCCACCAGCATCAACGCGTTGCGCAACGCCAACGACAGCGACGAGCCGATTACTGACTGCAACAACGTGGTATCGGCCGTCAGCCGCGACTGGATTTCCGAACTGCGGTTGGTCTCATAAAAGCCGGGATGCAGCGTGATCAGGTGGTTGAACACCTTCTTGCGAATATCAGCCACGAAGCGCTCACCGATCCACGACACCAGGTAAAACCGCGAAAAGGTGCCGACCGCCAGTGCCACTACCAGCACCATAAACAGCGCAATGGACTGATTAAGCATATGCGGCGACTGGGTGGCGAACCCCTGGTCCACCAACAGCTTCACGCCCTGGCCCATAAACAGCGTGATACCGGCCGTGAACATCAGCGCCACCAGCGCGCCGATCACCTGCCAGCGGTACGGCGCAACAAACTCACGCGTCATGCGCAGCGCCTTGCGCTGGCGGGAAGACAAAATGGAGATCATGCGGCGGCTCGCAGAGAGGAAGGGGCTAGCGGTAGATGGGGACGGTTGGGGCGGGACACAAGCAAAGCACGAACAAATATAAGCATGGCTTCTGTAGGAGCGAGCTTGCTCGCGAACCCTGCAAAAGGCATTCGCGAGCAAGCTCGCTCCTACAAGGGCTCGCGTGACTCTTCGCCCCCCACCGACAGCGGATACACCAACTCCTCTTTGTACCCCGCCCACACCTTAGCCACGTCGGGAAAACTGTCATCCAGCGCCGCATCGCCGCTGTCCACTAACAAGGGCCGCCCTTCAAGCGTGGCCAATTTGCGTTTGGTCGCCACCACGCGCAGGTTGTCCAGCCCAACCGCACGCAACACCCGTGGGCTGATCTGCTGGTTGCCGCGCCCAAGAATGTGGCCCTGGCCGCCAATCGCCGTGACCAGCACCCGCGCCGGCTGTCCATCCACCAGTTCAAACAGCTGCGCCTCGGTCACGTCACGGGCCAGCACCTGGCCGTTTTCGATCACGTCCACGCCCAGCAACGTGGTGTCCAGCCGAAGATTCTGAGCCAGGCCGTGCAGCGTCGAGCCGGGGCCGAAGACGTAGCGCACGTCAGGTTCCCATGTGTCTTCCAGCCATGCTGCGATCTCGCTGAGCACCAGTTCTTCCGATTCCACCCCGCCCTGCTTCACCTGCTGCACGAAGCCGCCTTCTTGCGGCACGCTCAATTCGCCATACCAGCGCGCGGTGACGCGACCTTCGCGCAAGGCGCTTTCATCGATATCGCGCACCTCGGCGCTGCTCAAGCGAACGAGCCCGCCTTCCACCAGGCGCCGCGTTAGCTCGCCGGCCGCGCGTGGGCTGACGGCGTAAACACCGGACTGAATCTTTACCCCCGCCGGAATACCCAACACCGCCAGCCCTTCGCGCGCCACCTCGCAGACATCACGCGCGGTGCCGTCGCCGCCAGCAAATAGCAGCAGCCCCACCCCTTCTGCTTGTACTGCCTGAACGGCCGCGCGGGTGTCGGCGGCGCTGGTGTCCTGCCCAGCCAATTCGCCGAGCAAGCGATGGTTGAACCCCATCTGCGCAAGCAAATCGCCGCCCATGGCGCCGGGAAACGTTAGAAACTCCAGGCGTTCTTGCAACGGCAACAACAGCTCCAGCGCCACCCGCGTGCGCTCGGCAGCGCGGGGTTCAGCGCCACGGGCGATCGCCTCCGCCGCCATGCCGTCGCTGCCCTTGAGCGCCGCCGGACCGCCCAGCCCGGCCAGGGGATTGATGATTAAACCCAGGTGAAAAACCGACATACGCACCCCATGTGCGGGAACTACTCGGCCCGCATCGTTTCACAAAACTACGCCCCGCTTAACGGGAATGGCCTCGCGCTGCTGTGGCGCGACGTTGTCATTGGGCTTTCATCAAGGCCCGCTATTGTCGGCACAACCCAGATGAGGAGACGAGCCATGAGCTTGCACACCCTGCATACCGCCGAACGCCGCGTACACCCGGTGCCTCCCCAACACCCTGTCGGCGGCGCCGTGATTGACGCCCAAGGCCGGGAGATTCCTATTACCGAAGGCATGGTTCAACAGGCCTGCGAGAAGATGGAAGAAATTGCCTTGGGCGAGCCTAAGCCAGAGTAATCAGGGAAAGCCATCGAGGCTAAAGCCTCTCCTACAGAACATCGCGACCTGTGGGAGAGGCTTTAGCCTCGATTACCCCAACGCAATTTCCGTTTACACCAACGTCCCGCCCAACGCCCGCACCACCTGCGCCAGCTCTGGCGCTTCGCCGCTTAATTTCACGTGCAAGCCATCAATTTCACGCCGCGCCGGGTAGTGTTTGCGCAAGGCGTCGAAGGCGCTTTTTCGTTCGGCGGCGTTGCCCGTCAGGCTGCGGCGAAAATCGGCGTCGTCACGACGCGGGTCGTAAATGGCGCGGCATAAAGCGCCAAGCGCAACCGGCACCGCCGCAGTGGCATCCAGGCCGAATTCGGTCAGCCAATACGGTGGCAACAGGTCGTCCAATTGCACCCGTGGCGGCAGGTTGAAGTGCTGGCAGAAGGCTTGGTAAATCTGCGCCGTGCCGCGCAATTTGCCGTCCAGGCTGTAGCCCGCGATGTGCGGGGTGGCGATCAGGCACAGCTCGGCCAAATCCACGTCCACCTGCGGCTCGCCTTCCCACACGTCCAACACCGCTTCCAGGTCGTGCCGTTGTTGCAGCAACTCGCGCAGCGCAACGTTGTCGACCACGGCGCCCCGGCTGGCGTTGATGAGCCAGGTGCCAGGTTGCATCTGCGCCAGGCGCTCGGCGTTGAGTAGGTGGCGGGTGCTGGCGATCAGCGGCGTGTGTAGGCTGATCACATCGCAGCGCTGAATGATTTCCTCCAGGCTCACGTAATCGCCGCCCTCCGCCGCCTGGCGCGGCGGGTCGCACACCAGCACTTGCCAACCGAGCCCGCGCAGCACATCGACCAGCCGCCCGCCCACCTGCCCGGCGCCAACCACGCCGTAGGTGCGCTGGGCCAGATCGGCGCCGCGCACTTCGGCCAGGCTGAGCAAGCTGCCGAGCACGTAATCCACCACGCCGCGTGCATTGCAGCCCGGTGCGCTGGCCCAGCCGATGTGCTGCTCGGCGAAATAGTCGAGGTCCAGGTGGTCGGTGCCGATGGTGCAAGTGCCCACGAAGCGCACCTTGCTGCCTTCCAGCAGCGCGCGGTTTACCTGCGTGACCGAGCGCACCAGCAGCACATCGGCGCGGGCCACGCTGTCGCGGTCGAAGGCGCGCCCGGGCATGCGTTCAATCTCGCCGAACTCGGCAAAAAACTCGTCCAGCAGGGGAATATTTTCGTCGGCAAGAATTCGCATGACAGGCTCCAAAAGTCAGGCCGACATTCTAGGCCGTCAGGCGCTCAGGGGCGATCTTCAGATGCCATCGCGCGCGCGTGAGGCTCTTTCCTGACTGACGCGTCAAGGCGTAAACTCGCCGCTCCTTTGCAAGCTCTGACCTGGCGCAGCTCGCGCTTTAAGTCGTATGTCTCGGACAGAGCGAGTGCCCGGCCACCACTGCCGATACAGTGCGCACGTGATAAACATGGACTGCCTCGTGACCGCCCGCGAATCCCGTTTCAACCGCTGCCTGCGCGAACTACGCGCCCTGCTTGTTCTCGCCCTGCCCATCATGATTGCCCAGCTTTCGCATTCGGCGATGGGCTTTGTCGACGCCGTGATGGCCGGCCGCGTCGGCCCCCGCGACCTGGCCGCCGTGGCCCTGGGCAATTCGATTTGGGTGCCGGTTTATTTGCTGATGACCGGCATCCTGCTGGCCACCACGCCAAAGGTGGCGCAACGCTTTGGCGCCGGCCAGGAGCGCGACATCGGCGCGCTGGTGCGCCAGGCCTTGTGGCTGGCCACGGCTGTCGGCATTGCGGCCGGCATCGTGCTGTGGAATGCCGAGCCGGTGCTGCGCTTTATGAACGTCGACCCCGAGCTGATCGGCCCGAGCATGGTTTACCTGTACGGCATCGGCTGCGGCATTCCCTCGGTGGCGCTGTATTACGTGCTGCGCTGCTTTAGCGACGGCCTGGGACGCACGCGGCCAAGCATGATGATCGGGCTGTTCGGGCTGCTGCTGAACGTGCCGCTCAATTACATCTTTATATACGGTCACTTCGGCCTGCCCGCGCTCGGCGGTGCCGGCTGCGGCTGGGCCACGGCGGTGGCGATGTGGTGCATGTTCTTCGCCATGCTCGGCTGGGTGCGCTGGGCGCCGGTGTACAAAACGGCAGGGCTGTTCAGTCATTTCGAATGGCCGCGCTGGGACGTGATTCAGCGCCTGCTCAGCGTCGGCCTGCCGATTGGCATCGCCGTGTTTGCCGAGTCGAGCATCTTTGCCGTTATCGCCTTGCTTATCGGCAGCCTGGGTGCCGATGTGGTGGCCGGCCACCAAGTGGCGCTCAACTTCAGCTCGCTGACCTTCATGATTCCCTACGCCCTGGGCATGGCCGTGACCGTGCGCGTCGGCCATTCCCTGGGGGCCGGCGATCCGCGCCAGGCGCGCTTTGTGGCCGGTGTCGGAATTCTCACGGCGTTGGCGTTTGCTTGCGTGGCCGCCGTGTTGATGCTGCAACTGCGCACCGAAATCGCCGGCATCTACAGCCGCGACAGCGCCGTAATTGGCGTGGCCTCGGCGCTGATCGTGTTTGCCGCGCTCTACCAATTCTCCGACGCGGTGCAAGTGACCGCAGCGGGCGCCCTGCGCGGCTACCAAGACACCCGCGCGACCATGATCATGACCTTGTTCGCCTACTGGGGCATCGGCCTGCCCGTGGGCTACGCGCTGGGCCTGACCGACTGGTTTGGCGAACCCAGCGGGCCGAAAGGGTTATGGCAGGGATTGATCGTGGGCCTGACCTGCGCCGCCGTGATGCTCAGCATTCGGCTGGTGCGCAGCGCCAGGAAGCGGATACGGATTCATAACGCTAAGGTTTGATACCGCTCCTGTAGGAGCCTGATCTGATCAGCCTTCAACCTTCTTACGAATCCAATACAAATAAGTGCCCGCCTCTTCTTCCTGCTGAACCAGCTCATGCCCAAGGAACACGCAAAACTTGGGGATGTCGCGGCGGGTCGAGGGGTCGGTGGCGATCACTTTCAGCAGGCCGCCGGCCGGCAAGTCGCGCACTTTGTTGTGCAGCATCATCACCGGCTCCGGGCAGAACAGGCCGGTGGCGTCGAGGGTGCCGTCCAGGGGCGCGGCGGGATCGAATTCAGGCATAAACAACTCCAGAAACGGGCGGCTATTTGCTTAGCCGGCGCAGGTGGCAGGTCACTTCTTCACGGTCGTGGTACAGCTGTTTGCAGCTGATGCTGGCTTTTACGCCACGGGCTTTGAAGCCCTCTTCAATACGTTCGAGCAATCGCTTCACTTCGGCGTAGCGCTGTTTCATTGGCAACTTCAGGTTGACCACCGCTTCACGGCAATGGCCTTCGCCAATCCAGGTTTCCAACAATGCGGCGTTGCGCGCGGGTTTCTCGACGATGTCGCACACCATCCAATCCACCGGCTGCTTGGGCGTCCAGGTGAAACCGTCGACCATCAAATGTTGCACCAAACCGGTGTCCATCAGGCTTTCGGCCATCGGGCCGTTGTCGATGGCGGTGACCAACATGCCACGGCGCACCAGTTGATACGTCCAGCCGCCAGGCGAGGCGCCCAGGTCAACGCCGGTCATCTCGCCGTTCAGGCGTTCGTCCCACTCTTCACGGGGAATGAACTGGTGCCAGGCTTCTTCCAGTTTAAGCGTCGAGCGGCTCGGCGCCTCGCGGGGGAATTTCAGGCGCGGCACGCCGCCGGGCCAGAATGCCGAGTTGTTGGTTTCGGCCAGGCCGACAAACACTTCGCGGCCACTTTTGAAGGTCAACAGCAAGCGCGGCTTGCGCGGGTCGTCCACCAGCCGGCCGGCTTTGCTGAGCGCGGTGCGCAGCGGCGCTTCGAATTTTTTGCAGAAGTTCGACAGCTCTTTGCCGTCGTTGGTGTCGAGCACTTCCAGCCACAGGCTGCCGCACACGGGCAAGGCTTGCAGATGGGCGAGCAGCACGCTGATGCGGTCGGTTTCGGGCAGGTCGATAAACTCACCGCGCGCCCATTGCCGGGGAAAAATCAGCTGGGCAAAGCGCTGGCCGCGCATCAGCCGCTCGGGGCCGTCGGCCTCGGTGCAAATGAACTCGGCGTACGCGCTGCTGGCCTTGGCCTTGGCGTACCCGGCCACCTCCAGGCGCGCGGCGTGGTCGCTTATTTCCGAGCACACCTCGCTTTCGAAGCCGGGGCGGCAGTGCAGCAACAAAGTGGTCATCAGGCGTTCTCCTCAGGGCGCGCATGATAGCCGAGTTGGAACCGCAAGCGCTCAAGGGCAGTCAGTTGAAAGGTCCCTGGGCACAAGCGAAAGCCGCGGCGCCAGCTAGGCTAGAGCTGTATTTGTGCGCCGCAACCGACTACGACGCAGGTTAACTGCGCACCGGGCCCCTACCGTGTAGCCCCATTTGGAGATGAGCATGCCGTCCCTGAACAGTTTCAACAGCCGCCAGCGCCTGCAGGTTGGCGACCAGACGTATGACTATTTCAGCCTCCCGGAAGCCGCGAAAGCCTTGGGCAATATCGACAAACTGCCCATGTCGCTGAAAGTGCTGCTGGAAAACCTGCTGCGCTGGGAAGACGATAAAACCGTCACCCGCAGCGATGTGCAGGCGCTGGCCGACTGGCTGAAAAGCCGCAGCTCGGACCGCGAAATTCAATACCGCCCCGCCCGCGTACTGATGCAAGACTTCACCGGCGTGCCCGCGGTGGTCGACCTGGCCGCCATGCGCGCGGCCATGGCCAAGGCCGGCGGCGACCCGCAGAAGATCAACCCGCTGTCGCCGGTTGACCTGGTGATCGACCACTCGGTGATGGTCGACAAATTCGCCGACGCCAGCGCCTTTGAGCAAAACGTGGAAATTGAAATGCAGCGCAACGGCGAGCGCTACGCGTTCCTGCGCTGGGGCCAGAACGCCTTCGATAACTTCAGCGTGGTGCCGCCGGGCACCGGCATCTGCCACCAGGTAAACCTGGAATACCTCGGCCGCACGGTGTGGACCAAAGAAGAAGACGGCCACACCTTCGCCTTCCCCGACACCTTGGTCGGCACCGACTCGCATACCACCATGATCAACGGCCTCGGCGTCTTGGGCTGGGGCGTGGGCGGCATCGAGGCGGAAGCGGCCATGCTCGGCCAGCCGGTGTCGATGCTGATTCCCGAGGTGATCGGCTTCAAGCTCAGCGGCCAGTTGAAAGAAGGCATTACCGCCACCGACCTGGTGCTCACCGTCACGCAAATGCTGCGTAAAAAAGGCGTGGTGGGGAAATTCGTCGAGTTCTACGGCGACGGCCTGGCCACCCTGCCCCTGGCCGACCGCGCCACCATCGCCAACATGGCGCCCGAATACGGCGCCACCTGCGGCTTCTTCCCGGTGGACGACATTACCCTCGGCTACCTGCGCCTTTCCGGTCGCCCGGACGCCACCGTGGCGCTGGTCGAGGCTTACAGCAAAGCCCAAGGCCTATGGCGTGAACCAGGCCATGAGCCGGTGTTCACCGACACCTTGGCGCTGGACATGGGCACCGTCGAAGCCAGCCTCGCCGGCCCTAAACGCCCGCAAGACCGCGTCGCCCTGCCGGCGGTGAGCAAAGCCTTCGACGACTTCCTCGGCTTGCAAATGAAACCGGCCAGCACCGAAGAAGGCCGCCTGCTCAGCGAAGGCGGTGGCGGCACCGCGATCAACGACGGCGCCAATGCTGGCGACGTTTCCTATGAATTCAACGGCGAAACCCATCACCTCAAACACGGCGCCGTAGTCATTGCCGCGATCACCTCGTGCACCAACACCTCCAACCCCAGCGTGATGATGGCGGCCGGTCTGCTGGCGAAAAAAGCGGTGGAGAAAGGCCTGCAACGCAAGCCCTGGGTGAAGAGTACTTTGGCGCCCGGCTCCAAGGTGGTCACCGACTACTACGCCGCAGCGGGATTGACCGAATACCTCGACGCCCTGGGCTTTGACCTGGTCGGCTACGGCTGCACCACCTGCATCGGCAACTCCGGGCCGTTGCCCGAGCCGATCGAGAAAGCCATTCAGCAAGCCGATCTCACCGTCGCCTCGGTGCTGTCGGGCAACCGCAACTTCGAGGGCCGCGTTCACCCACTGGTGAAAACCAACTGGCTCGCCTCGCCGCCGCTGGTGGTGGCCTATGCCCTGGCCGGCACCGTGCGCACCAACCTCAGCGAAGACCCGCTCGGCACCGGCAAGGACGGCCAGCCCGTGTACCTGCGCGACATCTGGCCAAGCCAGGCGGAAATCGCCGAGGCGGTGCAGAAGGTCGACACCGCCATGTTCCACAAGGAATACGCCGAAGTGTTTGCCGGCGATGAAAAGTGGCAGGCCATTCAGGTGCCGGACGCCGACACCTACGCCTGGCAGAACGACTCCACCTATATCCAGCATCCGCCGTTCTTTGAAGCCATCGACCAGGCGCCGCCGAAAATCGGCAACGTCGACAACGCGCGCATTCTTGCCCTGCTTGGCGACTCGGTAACCACCGACCACATCTCCCCGGCCGGCAATATCAAAGCCAGCAGCCCGGCCGGCCGTTACCTGCGCGACAAAGGCGTAGAGCCGCAAGACTTCAACTCCTACGGCTCGCGGCGCGGCAACCACGAAGTGATGATGCGCGGCACCTTTGCCAACATCCGCATCCGCAACGAAATGCTCGGCGGCGAAGAAGGCGGCAACACCCTGCACGTGCCCAGCGGCGAGAAGCTGGCGATCTACGATGCGGCCATGCGTTACCAGGAAGAAGGCACGCCGTTGGTGGTGGTGGCCGGTAAGGAATACGGCACCGGTTCCTCCCGCGACTGGGCCGCCAAGGGCACCAACCTGCTGGGCGTAAAAGCCGTGCTGGCGGAAAGCTTCGAGCGCATCCACCGCTCCAACCTGGTGGGCATGGGCGTGCTGCCGTTGCAGTTCCTCGAAGGTCAGGACCGCAAGAGCCTGGGCCTGACCGGCAAGGAAACCCTGAGCATCGGCGGGCTCGATAACGTCGAGCTGAAAACCTCGATGCGCCTGCCCATCACCCTCACCCGCGAGGACGGCAAACAGGAGCAATTCGAGGTGCTGTGCCGCATCGATACGCTCAACGAAGTGGAGTACTTCCGCGCCGGCGGCATTCTCCATTACGTGCTGCGGCAATTGATCGCTGCCTGACCCCGGCAGGCTCTAGCCGGCGGCGTTGCGCAGGGGGCGAAGCGCCGTCCGGCCCCGTGGAAACTGTGCGCCAGTTCAAATCTGGTTACACTGCATCGGAAAGGGTTGTAGGAAAATTCTTCTCAACTTTGCCCGACAGCGGCCGATCAGAACGGCACGGACATTACGGATATTCGCCCCATGCGCAACAATCAGCCCGTCACTCAACGTGAACGTACTTTCCCCGCTCAGCAGCGCCTGATCTCCACCACCGACCTTAAAGGCGAAATCACTTACGCCAACGACGCGTTCGTGGAAATCAGCGGCTATTCCCGTGAGCAATTGGTCGGTTCACCGCACAACATGGTCCGTCATCCCGACGTGCCACCGGCGGTGTTCGCACACATGTGGACCACGCTGAAGTCGGGCCGGCCGTGGATGGGCATTGTGAAAAACCGTTGTGCCAGCGGCGACCATTACTGGGTCAACGCTTACGTCACGCCGGTGCTGGAAAACAGCCAAGTCATCGGTTTTGAGTCGGTACGCGTCAAGCCCACCGCCGAACAGATTCGCCGGGCCGAGGCGCTGTATCAGCGCATCAACAGCGGCAGCGCTGCGGTGCCGGCGAGCAACGTCTGGCTGCCCGTTCTGCAGAACTGGGTGCCGTTCATTCTGATCAGCCAGATTGGCTTCGTGATGGGCGCCTGGCTTGATTTCCACTGGGGCTTCCTGGCCGCAGCGGCGCTTTCCGTACCGCTGGGCTTGCTGGGCCTGAACTGGCAGCAACGCGGCCTGCGTCGCCTGCTTAAACTCGCCGAACAAAGCAACTCCGACCCGCTGATCGCCACCATGTACACCGACAGCCGCGGCCCCCAGGCGCAGTTGGAACTGGCCATGCTCAGCCAGGAAGCGCGCCTGAAAACCTGCCTCACCCGCTTGCAAGACAGCGCCGAGCACCTGACCGAACAAGCGCGCCAGGCCGACACCTTGGCGCAGAACAGCTCCAAAGGCCTGGAGCGCCAGCGCGTGGAAACCGAACAGGTGGCCACCGCCGTCAACGAAATGGCTGCCACCACCCTGGAAGTGGCCAGCAACGTAGCCCGCACCGCCATCGCCACCCAGGAAGCCAACCGCCTGACCGGCGAAGGCCGCAGCATTGCCGGCGAAACCCGCGAAGCGATTCAGCGCTTGTCCATTTCTGTAGGCGAAACCGGCGAAACCGTCACGCGCCTGGCGCAAGACAGCAACGAAATCGGCGGCGTGGTTGACGTGATCAAAGGCATCGCCGACCAAACCAACCTGCTCGCCCTCAACGCCGCTATCGAGGCCGCGCGTGCTGGTGAAATGGGCCGTGGTTTTGCCGTGGTCGCCGACGAAGTCCGCTCGCTGGCGCAACGCACCGCCGAATCAACCGGACAAATTCACCAACTGATCGCCAAGCTGCAACGCACCGCTGAAGAAGCCGTATTGACCATGGAAATTGGCCGCAAGCAGGCCGACGAAGGCGTGGAACGTGTACTTAAAGCCGACCAGGCGCTGGTCGGCATCAGCGAAGCGGTGGCCAATATTGCCGACATGGCGGACCAGATTGCCGCGGCGGCCGAAGAACAAAGCGCGGTGGCGGATGAGATTAACCAGAACATCACCACCATTGCCCAGTTGGCGGATCAGACGTCCGGGGAAGCGCAGAACACGGCGCAGTTGAGCCGCGAATTGACGGTGACGGCGCAGCGGCAGTCGGCGTTGGTGGAGCGGTTTAATCGGTAGGTTTGGGTTATCTCGGACTTTCGCCGCACTTCATACCGTGTTCGGCTTCAAATACTGGATTCCCGCTTTCGCGGGAATGACGGGGGGTTGGGTTTAAATATTTAAGCCATTGCGCGAAAGCTGCCACCTGTCTTAGTAAAAACATCCGTCATCCTCGCGAACGCGGGGATCCAGTATCTGAAGCCGTGCACGGTACGAAGCAACCCGAATAACAAAAAACTTACCCCCCAAACACCTCCCCCAACCCCTCCAACGCCCCATCCGAACGCCCTTCCGCCTCCGCCAGCTCCGCCCGCCAACCCCCCACCAACGGCGCCAACTCTGCCTCCTGCTCCGCCCGCGCCAGCCATTGCAGCCGGTCATGCCACGCGCCTAGGGCATTCTGCGCACGCTTCAAGGCTTTCACCTGTTTGGCCGAAACCTCGACCAAGTCGGGGTAAGTGTCAGCGCAGTAGCGAACCCGTTTGATCAAGATGCGCAGGCGATGCCGATCGTGGGCCGGGTCAGCCATCGCTGCGCTCAGCCGCTCGCTTTCCTTGCGTAGCTGGCGCGTGATGTAACCCTTCAAATGCTCCGGCGCCGCGTCATGCAAGGTGCGGCGGAAGAATGAGGGCCACAGGTCCAGGGCGTGCTGCAAGCGCATCGCCTCCGGGCTGCGCAGCAGTTGCTGGTACTGCGCCGGCAATTCGCGCTCTCGGCGGGCGACAACCGCCGCCATTCCCGGATGACGGCGTAACTCGGCCAACAGCACTTCACTGTCGCGCATCGGGCTGCTAATGCGCCCCGCCGCCGCTGCGGCCGTCACCAACGGGTCATGTTCGATAATCTTGCGAAACGGCCGCAACAGGCTGCGCAGCTTGCGTATGGCGATGCGCACGTCGTGCAAGGCTTCGTCATCCGTGGCGGCCGCCAGGCGCTCGCGGCTGGCGAGCAAATTGACTTCCAACTGCACAACCCGGGCGATCAGGGCATCGATAAATTCGGACATGGGCAACCTTATCTAGTCATCACGCTGCAACCAGCGCATCGGCAACGCGCGGCGCAAGGTTCGCAAGTGCTGCTGCAACTGCTCGGGCGCAACGGGCTGACCGCCATAGCGCTGCGCTTCAAAGGCATCGGCGAAAGCGCGAATGTGCCCCACCTGCCCTGGCAATGCCAGCGCGGCGCGCTCGGCAAATGCGCGCGCGCCTTCGGCCGGTAAACGCCGAACACCGTGGCGGGCCAGCAGGCGTTCGAAGCGTTGATAAAGGCGCTGCTGCACATCGCGCTCACGGCGCCAGGGTTTGAACAGCCACAGGGCAATCAGCGTCAACACCAACCCGCCGCCGCCGACCAGACCCACGAGGAAATCGCGCGAATCAAGGCGACCAAACCAGCGCTGCAACACTTCCAGTTGCGTGCCCTGCTGGTAATCCAGCACCCAGCGTTCCCAGCCGTAATTGAGGTTTTCCCAATTCAGGCGCAGTTGGTTGAGCCAGTTGATATGGCGGTAGCGCAACAGCGACAACGGCGTGCGCTCCAAAAAGCTTTGCTCATTTGCCAGCGCCTGCTCCAGGCCTTGCTCGATACGCTCCGGCGCCACCTGAAAGGTCGGATCGATCACGGTCCAGCCCACGCCCTCGCGCCAATACTCAACCCAGGCATGGGCGTCGAACTGGCGCACCTGAATGTAATTGCCCGACGGGTTCAATTCGCCGCCCTGATACCCGGTCACCACCCGCGCCGCAATACCTGCCGCACGCAACACGAATGCCGTGGCGCCGGCGTAGTGCTCGCAAAAGCCGCGCCGCGTGGTGAAGAGAAAATCATCGATGCTGTTCTCACCCACTTGCGGTGGCCGCAGGGTGTAGAAATACGGCTCGCGGTTGAAATGGCTCAGTACCGCTTGCACCCGCGCCTGCTCGTCCGGGAACTGCGCCTTGAGCTGCTGCGCCCATTCGCGGGTGCGCGGGTTGCCGTCGGCCGGCAGTTGCAAGGCACGGCGTAACGCCGGTTTGCTGGCCTGCAGTTCACGCAGCGCTTGTGGCCAGGAGGTCACGGTGTAGACCAGGGTTTTGTCGACCGGCCGGCCGCGCTCCAGGCGGTAATCACTCATTAGCCGCGTGCGCTCAAGCTCAGTGGTGGCCAGGTCGAGCCCGAACAGCCAGGGCTTGCCACTGGCTTCCATCACAATGCGATAACGCAGCGGTTCGCCTGCTCGCGTCCACGGCGGCGCCGGCGCCCAACGCACTTCCGATGACTGCGACCAGCGCCGGCCCTCGAATTTATCCAGCGTCAGTGCCCGCCAATACTGCTGACTACGCGGCGGTGGTGCGCCCTCGAAACTGGCGCGAAAGGCCAGCGCATCAGAGCGGCTCAGCTCGGCGATATCGTTCGGCGCCATGCTGTCCGACAGCCCGGTAATGGCGCGCTGATCGGGCATGGGCAGCGACCACAGCGGCCCGAAGCGAGGAAAAAACAGAAACAGCAGCAGCATCAGCGGCACGGCCTGCAGCAGCAAGCCGCCGGCCAGGCGCAGCGGCGGCCACGGGCTTTGTTGTTGCGGACTCTGCTGCAAGGCAATCAGCGCGGCCAGCAAGCCTGCCACCGGCAGCAAAGTGAAGGCCACCGTGGTCATGCGGTCGTCGAACAAGTACACCGTGACCACCGCAAAGAAGCCCAACAGGATCAGCACCAACGCATCGCGTCGGGTGCGCATTTCCACCAGTTTCAAAATAAACGCAGCAATCAGCAGCACCACGCCAGCGTCCAGGCCAATCAGGCTGCCCCGCGATAAAAACACGCCACCAACAATCCCCACCGTCAGGCCGGACTTCAGCCACGTGGCCGGGTATTGCGCGCGCATGCGGAAAATCTGCACGCGCCAGCCGGCACACACCAGCCACAAGGCGATGATCCACAACGGCAAGTGCTCCAGGTGCGGAACGATCACCAGCACCTGCGCCACCAGCAGCCACAACAGACTGATGCGCGGAATCGCTTGCGCGGCGCTCATCGCCCGCCCTCCCCGTACAGCGCCAGGGCGCGCAGGCAGGCTTCGCGGTGGGTTTCGCCGATGTCCGGGCCATGCACCGAACCGGGCAAGCGCAAGGCAAAGGGTTGCTGACGCTCCGAAAACGCCAGCACCCAGTGGCACAGCAGCGACAGGCGCATTTCACTGTCGCCTTGTAATTCATCGAAATCCAGCCACAGGTCGCGCCCGGTCAGGCTGGCAAAATCCTTCACCAGCAGGCCTTGGCCACGGGAATAGGCTTTCCAGTGCAGACGCCGTTTCGAGTCGCCCGGCTGATAGGCCTTCAGGCCTTGGAAATCATCCGCACCCTGGCCAACGGCGCGGGCGCCGTCGTCGTCATCGTCGTCTTTGATACCCGCCACCAACGGCAATTCACCGGGTAACGCACGCGGATACACCAACAGCGCCTGGTCCAGGTCCACTTGGCTCCACGCTACCAATATGCCCAGCGGAAAGCGGCTTTCCACCCGTAGCCGGCCAGGTCGCAGCCAGCCCCGGCGGATGGCCGGCACGGTGATCTCACTTTCAGCGATGCCATCGGCGCTCACGTCGAAACGCTGCAACTCCTGCGGCGGCCACCCCAGGGCGATGGACTGGTGCACGCCGCCGTTGCTGCTAAGGCGTACCCGGAACGTCGCTTGCTCGCCGACAAACACCGGACGGCCGCCGGCCGCATGCAACGTCAGGCCGGCCAGGTTTCGGTAGGTATGAAGAATGGCGATCACGAACACCGCCGCGAGCAGAAAGGTCAGGCCATACGCCGGGCTGTTCTGGTAATTGACCCCGGCCATCAACATCAAAAACAGCGCCAAGCCAAACGCGGCGCCAATGCGCGTGGGGATGATAAAAATCCGCCGTTGCGTCAGCAGCACGCTGTTGGCCGGTGGAATACGCCGGTGTAACCAGCGCTGCCAACGCTGCTTGAGCATTGCCATCAGAGCGCGGGCACTTCGCGCAGCAACCACTGCACCAACGCGCCGCCGCCGTGCCCGGCCGGGTCGGCACGCTCACGCAAACGGTGGCCCACCACCGAGGGCAACACCGCTTGCACATCCTCGGGAATCACATAATCGCGCTGCGCCAGGAACGCCCAGGCGCGCGCCGCCGCCAACAGCGCCAGGCTCGCCCGTGGCGACAACCCCCAGGCAAATTGCGGCTGCGTGCGCGTGGCTTCAACCAAGCGCAGCACGTAGTCCACCAGCGCATCACTGGCGCGCACCTTGGGCACTTCGGCTTGCAGCTCGGCGAGTTGTTGATGACTGAGCACCGCATCCAAACGCGGCAACATCTCGCGCCGCGCTTCGCCGAGCAGCAGGGCCTTTTCCGCCGCCTTGGCCGGATAGCCCAACGACAAGCGCATCAGAAACCGGTCCAGTTGCGACTCGGGCAACGCAAAGGTGCCGCCCTGGCTAACCGGGTTTTGCGTGGCAATCACAAAGAACGGCTCCGGCAGTGGCCGGGTCGCGCCCTCGATGGTCACCTGCCCTTCCTCCATCGCCTCCAACAGCGCGCTCTGACTTTTCGGCGTGGCGCGGTTGATCTCATCGGCCAGCACCAGCTCGGCAAAAATCGGCCCCGGATGGAACACAAAAAGGCCGCTGTCTTTATCGAAGACCGAGGTGCCGAGAATGTCGCCGGGGAGCAAATCGGAGGTGAACTGAATGCGCTGAAAGTTCAAACCCAGCACATTGGCCAGCGCGTGACTGAGCGTGGTCTTACCCATGCCGGGCAAGTCTTCGATGAGCAAATGGCCCCGCGCCAACAAGCAGGTCAGCGCCAGGCGAACCTGGGGTTCCTTGCCAAGCAGGATTTGATTGACTGCATTCAGGCAGGCGTCGAGTTTGGTAAGCATGCGTCACCCCGTAATCCACGAACCCCGGATGCTACCGGGGTGTGGCGTGATGGCAAAGGTTCTGCAACCTTTGCTGACGTATTGAGCGGTGATGTGCGCAGTGGCGCACATCATGGGCAATACGCTGCCGACGTCAGCTGCGGTAATTGGCTCTATGGGTTGTGATCGTCGGCTTGGGTTTTCGAGCGGAACGTTTTTCGCCCGCCGTTTTTTGGCACATGCGCAAACCCATCAACGCCATCGCGGCTGAAGCCGCTCCTACAGGTGCGCGGATCGGAAACCCGCGGCCTTCAGACTCAACGCAACCGTTCAAGCATCTGGTAGTACCACATGCCGACCGCCAGCATTTGATTGCCCACCCAATCACCAAACGGCAGGCGGATATGACTGACGCCGGCAAAGGTGTCGAACTTTTCCAGGGAACCGGTCACCGCGTTGGCCATGATTTCGCCGACGATGTGCGTCGTCGCCACGCCGTGCCCCGAGTAACCCTGCGCATACCAGACGTTTTTCGACAGCTTGCCCAGCTGCGGAATGCGGTTGATGACGATGCCCATCATGCCGCTCCACTGGAAGTCGATTTTCACCCCTTTCAAACGCGGGAACGTGTGCTCGATGGCCGGGCGCAATTCACCGGCGATGTCGCGCGAGTCGCGCCCCGAGTAGTTAGCGCCGCCGCCGAACAGCAAGCGTTTGTCGGCGGTCATGCGGTAGTAATCGAGCACGAAGCGGCAGTCGTAAACCGCCAGGTCTTGCGGGTTGAGCTTGGCGGCCACCTCTTCGCCCAGCGGTTCGGTGACGACGATGCCGCCGGAGGCCGGGAAGATCATGCCGGCCATCTTGCGTTTTTCCAGCTTGTGGTAGGCGTTGCCGGCGAGGATTACCGAGTTGGCGACGACGCGGCCGTGCTCGGTCACCACCACGGGCACCTCGCCGTGGATGATGTCGACCACGGGGGAGTTTTCGAACACCACGGCGCCAAGACTTTCAGCCGCTCGCACTTCTCCCAGGCACAGGTTCAGCGAGTGCACGTGCATGTTGCGGCGGTTGTGCAACGCGCCGTGGTAGATGTTGGTTTCCAGCAGGCTGGGCATCTCGGCGGCGCTGACCATGCGCACGTCATCGCCCATTCCCCGGCGCACGGCTTCGTCGTAGTTAGCGCGCAAGCCGTCCATGTGGCTGGGTTTGTAGGCGGCGTGCAAGTGGCCGTGTTTGAGGTCGCACTGGATGTTGTACTTCTCGACGCGCTTTTTGATGATTTCGTGGCCGCGCCAGCGCAGGTTCCAGATGAAGTCATCGACGTCATCGCCGAGCTTGGCGCGCATCTGTTTGCGCATCGCTTCATCGCCCGACAGACTGCCGGTCACTTGCCCGCCGTTGCGCCCGGTGGCGCCCCAGCCGATTTTTTTCGCTTCGATAATCGCCACTTTCAGGCCGCGCTCGGCCAGTTCCAGCGCTGTGGAAACGCCGGTGAAACCGCCGCCGATAATGGCCACGTCCACGCGCACTTCGCCTTCCAGGCGCGGGTAATTGGTTTCTTCGTTGAGCGTGGCGGTGTAGTAGGAATTGCTGCGTTGCGAAGTCATAACGTCATCCAGATCTCTCGGCCGTTGCGCGGTCCTGTAGGGCCAACTCGCTCGCGAAGCGGTTGATTGCAGTGCTTCGCCAGAGCGCTGGCTGCTACGGGTTCGGCGTCGGCTCGACGGTAAAAATTAATCAGGCCTGTTGCAGATACCAGCGCCAGTCTTGTTCGCCCACTTCGCCCATGAATTGACGGTATTCGGCGTTCTTCACGGCGAGGTACACACGCAAGAAATCTTCGCCCAGCGCGTCCCGCGCCCAGGCGGATTTCTCCAGGGCGCGCAGGGTGGTCAGCCAATCGGTGGGCAGCACGTCGGTGGCTTGGGCGTAGCCGTTGCCTTCAACCGGCGCGCCGGGGTCGAGCTGTTCGCGAATGCCGCGATGGATGCCGGCCAGAATCGCCGCCGCTGCCAGATACGGGTTGGCATCGGCGCCACAAATGCGGTGTTCGATATGCCGGCTATTGGCCGGCCCGCCTGGCACACGCAGGCTGACGGTGCGGTTATCAACGCCCCAGGTTGGCGCCAACGGCGCATAGCTGTTGGCCTGGAAGCGGCGATAGGAGTTGGCGTTCGGGCAGAAAAACAGTAGCGAGTCGAGCAACGTCGACAGCATGCCCGCCACTGCCTGTTTCAACAGCGGCGTGCCGTCCGGCGCTTCGCTGGCGAACAGGTTGTTGCCGTGTTTATCGGCGATGCTGACGTGCATATGCATGCCGGTGCCGGCGATGTGATCGAAAGGCTTGGCCATAAAGCAGGCCGTCATGCCGTGCTTGTGCGCTACGCCTTTGACCAGGCGTTTGTAGCGCACCGCTTCGTCCATGGCTTGCAGGGCGTCGGTGCGGTGTTCCAGGGTGATTTCCACCTGGCCTGGGGCGTATTCGGATATCGCCGTGCGCGCCGGAATGCCTTGGGCTTTGCAGGCGGCGTACAGGTCGGCCAGGAATGGCTCGATCTGCTCCAGCTCACGCAAGCCGTACACCTGCGTGCTGTAGGGCCGGCCACCATCGGCATCCAGCGCCGGTTGCGGCCGGCCTTGGGCGTCGCGTTTCTGGTCGAGCAGGTAGAACTCCAACTCGGCCGCCATGACCGGGTAATAGCCGTCGGCTTGCAGCTCGTTAATTACTTTCTCCAGCAAGCGGCGCGGGTCGGCCACCGCTGCCGGCATGCCCTGCTCGCTGTGCATGCTCACCTGCACGGCGGCGGTCGGCATCAGGCGCCACGGCAAGCGCGTCAGGCTGCCGGCCACCGGGTAGGCGCGGCAATCGATATCGCCCACGTCCCAGACCAGCCCGGAGTTTTCCACGTCATCGCCGTTAATGCTCAGGCCGAGAATGGTGCTGGGCAGCGGCCGGCCGGTTTCGTACACAGCCATCAACTCGTCGCGGTGCAACAACTTGCCCCGCGGCACGCCGTTGTTGTCGATGATGAACAGCTCGAACATCTCGATATCGGGGTTCTGTTGCAGAAACGTTTGGGCTTCTTGCGGATCGGCAAAACTCATGGGGCATTCTCTTGATTGGCACCCAGCGCCACGGCGTTGGGCAATCAGCCAGGCGCGGGCAAACCGCCACTTTTGTTGGCGTTCGGCTGGGCGCTGGCAATACAGAAAACGTGCGCGGGGCACGTAGCGGGCGAAGGCCCGATCAGAGAGAAGCGGCGTCTGGCGGACGGGCATGGCGGCAGTGCCACAAGGCCCAGAATGCCAATTCGATGGGAAGCGAAGTGCTCAAAAGAAAGGCTCTGTAAACAGATGCTTGGAGAGTCACATAAGGGGGATGGGGGGTTAAATTCAAATCTGAGTATGTTTAGTTTTGGGTGGGGTAAACATTGGACGAAGGCGCGGGTCGGGTGATTGGGAATTTAGGGCTGGGGCAGGTAACGGGGCTAATCCGAAATTCTGGATTCCCGCCTTCGCGGGAATGACGGGTGTTTTGGGGGGTTCGTATTCCTGCAATTCGTCAGGCGGAACTGAGTCGGCCCTCAAAACCTCCGTCATCCTCGCGAACGCGGGGATCCAGTATCTGTCAGGGAAATGCAATTCTTCCGAAATACTGGATTCCGAATTGTCGGACCACCGCCTGCGCGGGAATGACGGTGGATTTGATGAGTACCGTGACAATCAGGCAAACCGTCGGTGCGCACCCAACGCCACCCCCTACAAATCCCCCCGCACCGCCCGCTCTTCCACCAAATCCGCCTCAAACAGATTCTCCAGTTCCGCCCGCGCCTCGCGCGCTGTCTGGTTCACTTTCGCCGCGTCGTTGTAAACCAAATGCTGTTGGCGCAGCACGTCTTCGTCGTGGCGTTGGAAGCGGCGGATGCGTGCTTCGGCTTGTTCTTTGGTGAGCCCCAGTTCCAACAAAATCAGGCGGCCCATTTCCAGGCTGGAGTGGAAAGTTTCGCGCACGGCGGTGGCTTCCAGGTCGACCAAATGGTGCACGTGCTGGCGGTTGCGGGCGCGGGCGATGACTTTCAGGTGTGGGTACAACTTGCGCACCAGGCGCGCGGTTTCGATGTTGGTTTCCGGGTCGTCGGTGGCGACGATAAACAGCTCAGCCTTGTCGACATGGGCGGCATGCAGAATTTCCGGGCGCAGCGGGTCGCCATAGAAGATCGACATACTGCCGAGACTGCGTTGGTATTCGACGCTTTCCACCGAGGTGTCCAGCGCCACGAAACGCACGCGCTGCGCCCGCAAAACCCGGGCAACGATCTGGCCCATGCGGCCCATGCCGGCGATCACCACGCGCGGAGCGTCGGCGTCGAACTGGCTGTATTCCTCGGGCGCTTCACGCTCGGGCACCGGCTGCGGTTTGCACAGCGCGGCGATGGCCAGCAGCAACAGCGGCGTTATAGCCATCGACAGCGTGATCGACAGCACCACCAGCCCCAGCAAGCGGTCGCTGAACAGGCCGTTCTGGTGCGCCATGTTGAACACCACGAAGGCGAACTCGCCGCCCGCCGCCAACACCACGGCCAACGACAGCGCGGCACGGCGGTCCAACTCGCCCAGCCAGCGGCCGATGGCGAACAGCAGCGGCAACTTGGCGCAAATCAGAATGGCGGTGAAGCCCAGCACGACCCAGGGTTCGCGCATCAGCAGGGCGAAGTCGGCAGTCATGCCCACGCTCATAAAGAACAAGCCGAGCAGCAAGCCTTTGAACGGTTCGATCTGCGCTTCCAGCTCGTGGCGGTATTCGGAATCGGCCAGTAGCAACCCGGCGAGGAACGCGCCCAAGGCCATGGAAATTCCCGCCAACTCCATCAGCCAGGCGGTGCCCATGACCACCAGCAAAGCCGTGGCGGTGGACACTTCGCGCAAGCCGGTTTTGGCCACCACGCGGAACACGGGGCGCAGCAGGTAGCGGCCGCCGACCACGACGATGGCAATGCTGATGATGATTTTCACCACCTGGCTCACTTCATCGCCCGCCGATGTGCCGTGATGGGCGCTGCCGAGCAAGGGAATAAGGGCGATCAGCGGAATGGCGGCGATGTCTTGAAACAGCAGAATGGCGAAGGCCAGGCGGCCGTGGGGTTTGTTCAGTTCCTTGCGCTCGGCCAGGATTTGCAAGCCAAACGCGGTGGACGACAAGGCCAGCCCCAGGCCGAGAATGACGGCGCTGTTCCACGCCTGATCGAAGAACGCGTAGGCGATGCCGCCGATTAACAGGCCGCTGCACGCCACCTGCGCCAGGCCCACGCCAAACACCGATTTGCGCATCACCCACAAGCGGCGGGGCGACAGCTCGAGGCCGATGATGAACAGCAGCAATACCACGCCCAGTTCAGAGATTTGCGCAACGCTTTGCGGCTGGCCGATCAGCCCCAGCACCGACGGGCCGATCAACACCCCGGCGAGCAGGTAGCCCAACACCGAGCCCAATTGCAGGCGCTTGGCCAATGGCACCACCAACACTGCCGCCAGTAGGAAAACCACCCCTGACTGCAGAAAACTATCGCCGTGCTCCACGCCCGTGCTCCCATTTGTAGGTCGGCCAACGGCCGGGGGCGTGGATTATCGGTAAAAACACCGCGCACTGCACGGTGGCTGATGGACGCTGGCCTGTCAGGAGGCGCTCAGGCGATAGCCAACGCCCGCTTCAGTGCTGATAAAGCGCGGGTTGGCCGGGTCGTCGGTGAGCTTCTGGCGCAAATGGCCAACGACCACGCGCAGGTAGTGAGTGTCTTCAGTGTGGGTCGGGCCCCAAATGTCTTTTAGCAACTGCTGCTGGGTGACGACGCGGCCAATGTGCTGCGCCAGTTGCGCCAACACCGCATATTCCTTGCGCGTCAGGCTGATGTCCTGGCCGTTCAGGGTGACGCGGCGGTAGGCGAAATCGACGGTCAACGGACCGACGCTGACCGACGCTTGCGGCGCGTCGCCGGCCTGGGCATGGCGCAGCAGCGCGCGAACGCGGGCAAGAAATTCTTGAATGCCGAACGGCT
>Ga0157370_10000862_pt1 | contig 38460 bp, 38 predicted proteins | sample C35metaG_FD_113463 | JGI IMG/M metagenome (GOLD analysis project Ga0157370, IMG submission 113463) | Corn rhizosphere microbial communities from Kellogg Biological Station, Michigan, USA - C3-5 metaG | ecosystem: Host-associated > Plants > Roots > Rhizosphere > Soil | place: USA: Michigan... | reverse complement strand
TTAGTTAGTTTTGGTTTGTTTATGTTTTATGATCCTTTTTCTTTAGATTTTTACAATTGTTGTTTTGGCCGGTGATGGGGAGGTTGGTTTGGAACGGGTTGTAAATTTAATAAATATCTAATAAAAGTAGTGGTATTATCTTGAGACGGGAATTTTTGAAAGTCTTTCTAAGCTTCAGCGAGAGTCTTATTAGGTTGTGATCGCAGGTTCGAAAGAGAGCAGGATTCGAACCTTAAGTTTGAAACCGGCGTATTTCCTGAGTTTTGTTTATTTTAAAACTGGTGTTGCCACGATTTTGCCATAAAGATAAAATTGTTGATTTTTAAGTGTTAATGTTTTGATATTTAACAGGTTATTTTGTTTTTTGATGCTGTAATTCTTGGCGGTAAATTTAATTGTTTTTCTTGTCAAATTGATTGTTTTGTCCTGTTTTTTACCTGTATTCTATCTCGAAATAATTTAGTATTAATTTGTAATTATCCTGAGCAGTTAGACATGTGTCCATCAGGTATTCTTTTACATTATTCCATTCCTGGAGCCCTCTGTAATAAAATAATTTCAGCTGTTCATCTATTATAAATGGGACTATATTGTTGGCCAGGCACTCCTTAAAAATGATTAATCTCCCTACACGGCCGTTTCCGTCCTGAAAAGGATGTATAATTTCAAATTTATAATGAAAATCGATAATGTCTTCGATACTTTTATTTTTTATCGCATGGTAATTTAAATAGTCTTGCAAAATAATTTGCGTTCTCAAATCCGAGCGAAAAAGAAATTTCCGAGATATTCATCCGGTCATCTGCCAATAGATTTTTAGCTTCCTTTATCAAATGCAGATGGATCAGTTCAAGGGCGGTTTTACCAGTTTCCTGTTCCAGAAGGTCACTCAGATAACGGGAAGATACATTTAATTTATCTGCCATATAGGAAACCGTTGGAAGCCCCAGCTGCCTGACTTTATTTTCATGGTAATATAAATCAAGCAGCTGCTGAAATTTAGCGGCATAAGCACCAAGAGTTTCTATACGGTTGATAAACTGCCTTTTATAAAATCGCTGTGAATAGGTAAACAATGTTCCCAGATGTGCAAGAAGAATAGGTTTGCTGTAAGCATCTGTGTTATTGTATGACTCTTTGTGCATTGTACGCACCAGATTCCAGATTGTTTCTTCTTCACTGGGGGATAAATATAACGCTTCGCTGGTCTGATAATCAAAATACCCATAATTTTTCATCTCCTGGAATAAGGATGTTCCTAATAAAAAATCTTCTTTGATTGTTATTAAAAAGCACCCATCCTCAGACTTGACATTTTTGAAAGTCACGGTTTGGTTGGGTCTGAAGAAAATCATCTTTCCCCGCTCATGGTCAAACTCTTTTTTACCGTAGGTGATATTGCCTGAAACAAATGTCTGAAAAGAGATGATATAAAAATCAGCAGTGAAAACTATATCCTCAATGCTTCCATCGCTTTTATGTCCGAAGCTAACGCTGAACAGAGGATGTTCTGGACTTTCCACCCCAATATCTCTGCTGAAAGTACCGATGTTTTTATAATGTTTCATAGCCTTCAATTCATTGAAAATTGATTACATTGCAAATTTCGAATTATTAATTGCACTGGATGGATACAAAAGTACCAGATTGTAGCACAATTTAACGCAGGCCGCATTTTTTTTAGATAAGACTTAATTGCAATTATGGCGGCATTTGAAAAAGTGTAGGTTAGGTCTTGTTTTGATTAAGAATATAAATAATGGTATTAAATTTAATTTTATCCAAACATGTTTAAAAAATTATAAATAAGCCTTTAATTAAAAAAAAATTAAGAATAGTAATTTCAGTGCAGCCAAACATTTTGCAAATTGTGTTGTTAATGATTCAGATTTTATTGACATAGGAGTTTACAGAAAAAATGACTGAAGAGTCAATTGATAAATGCTTCAAGTTTGATTTTAGCTGAGTATTACACAAAGAAAAAGTGGTAACCATTGCAAAAAGTATTTTGATGCAGATGATGTTAATCCAAATTCTGTTGCTCAGAGTGGTAAGTCTAAAACTGTTCTACTTTCTTGGATACTTTTTGTAATTCTTCAATTAGATTAATGTTATAAGAAGTGTTTTATTTCTTACTTTTTTGCAATGATTTTGCATATTTGTTGTCAATTATCTTCCGATATGTTTTTTTTTGCTGTTAAAAATATATATTTGTCACATAAATTAAGGGAAATTAATTCAGAGCAATCACATATTAAAATTGATGAGGCATATTATAAGGAACTTTTTTATTCCTTATATCCAAGGCTTGTGAGCTATAGTTTTAACTATGTTAAGGATAATTTTGCAGCAGAAGAAGTGGTAGAAAATGTAATGCTCCAATTATGGGAGAATCGTTTAAAATTTGAAAAAGTAAATGATGTCAAGTCCTATTTGTATACAATGGTCAAAAACGGATCAGTTGCAGTTTTAAAAAAACAACAAAAAAATGTCAAGCTTGATGAATCTATTTCTGATGATGTTTTAGATTTTGATTTTAATGTTCTTGGAGAAGAATTATATTCTACCTTAATTGATGCTTTAAATTCATTGCCAGAAAAATGTAAAGAGGTTTTCGAACTTTCCTGCTTAGAAGGAATGAAATATAAAGATATAGCAGATCAGCTTCAAATTTCTGTCAACACGGTAAAGTCACAACGCGCTCGTGCGCTCGAATTATTGAAAGAAAAACTCAAGAATCACTCCGAACTTTTATTTATTTTATTATTTCTTTAAAAAAAGTCAAAAATCTTTCCACCCATTTTTGATGTTTCGTACTCTTAGTTATATAACATTTACTTAAACTGTTAATAACTGACACTTAATATCAAAAAATATGTCCCAGGGAAAGAAAGAAATCATAATCGCTGCTCTGATAAGAAAAGAACTGCTTACCGGAGAATTATCGATTGAAGAAAATGCTCTTTTGCAGGAATGGCTTTCTGCACCGGAAAATCAGGAATATTATCAGAAAGTTATTGATTTAGAAACTTTAAAGTCAAAAGAAAGATTTTACAACGCCATCGATACTGATGCCGCATTTGAAAGAGTTAAAGAAAAATTTGGTTTTGAAGGCTCATCAGTAATTTCTCTTTTTAAGTATAAAAGAATATTCCGATACGCCGCTGTTTTGGTGTTTATGGCAGGAATTACTTCTCTTTTCTTTTATATGAATAATGATGCAGTTCCAAAGAATCAGGAAGTTGTTGTAAAAAGTATTGAAAGAAAATACGATCATCCAACTTTAGTTTTAGCTGATGGAACCGTGGTTTCTTTAGAACCTAAAAAAGAAAAAATCGTTTCAAAGAATGGCGTGATTTCAAATGTAAATCAAGTTTTGGTTTATGATGCAAATGTGCTTAAAGGAACTTCGACTGGAGAAAATACTTTGATTGTTCCTGTTGGCGGTATCTACGCTGTAAATCTTTCGGATGGAACAAAAGTCTGGCTGAATTCAAAATCTTCATTGAAATATCCGGTAGAATTTAGTGGAAATAAAAGAACTGTAACGCTGGAAGGTGAAGCTTATTTTGAGGTTAGTAAAAATCCTCATAGTCCGTTTACAGTAAAAACAAATTCAGGAAAGGTTACTGTTTTAGGAACGCATTTTAATGTTAGTGCTTACGCAGAAGACAAACTTTTTGCGGCTACACTCGCTGAAGGAAAAGTACAGGTTTCTGAAACAAATGTAAAAAATAACGAATCGGTGGTTTTAAGACCGGGTCAGCAGGCAAGAGCTTCAAATGCTATGCTGAACGTTGTTGAGGTTGATCCATCAGTTTACACCGCATGGAAAGACGGTAAGTTTTATTTTGAAAATGAAAACCTGAAAAGCATCTTAAATAAAATGTCAAGATGGTACAACTTTAATGTCAAGTTTGAGCAAAAATCATTGGAACAAATCAAGTTTACAGGAATTGTTTTAAAAGAAGAACCAATCGAAAATCTGCTGGATATCATTAGCAAAACATCCAATGTTAAATATAAAATAACCAAAGTAAACCAAACGTATGAAGTGACCGTAAGTAAGTAAAAAACAAAAAACCGGAAAATATTGGCGTATTTCCCGGCGAGTATGTTCAGTCGAAAAAAGAGTTCGAAGTCTATTAACCAACCAAAACATTTAAAAGTATGAAAAAAAACCTATCCGCAAAAGTTTGTGGGGTAAAATCCGCGCTTTGGGATAAATTTCTTGTCATCATGAGGAAATCCCTAATATTAACCATTTTTTTAGGCCATATGGCTGTTTTTGCTTATTCGCAAAAAGTAACAATAAATGCAAAAAACCAGTCAGTAGCGGCTGTATTAAAAACCATTACAAGAAAAACGAATGTGGAGTTTTTCTATAGTGATGATCTTTTTGATGCACAGCGAAGAGTAAATGTAGAAGTCAATAATGCCGAAGTACTGGCAGTGATCAAAGAATTAATTGGTGATGAATATAAAGCTGAATTTGTAAATAACAAACTGATTGTTATTGCTTTAAACCCAAAAGTGAAATTTGGAGCAGCAACAGCTTCTATTATAGAAGAAGAAATAAAAATTAAAGGAGTTATTACCAATGCTAAAAAAGAATTTTTAATAGGAGCTACGGTTTGGGTAAAAGGCACCAAAAAAAGTGCTATTACCAATTTTGATGGTTCTTATGAAATTATGGCCAAAAAAGGCGATGTGCTTGTTTTTGAATATTTAGGATATAAAAAACTAGAAATTACTGTTTCTGATTCTTTAATCATTAATCCAATTATGTTGGAAGATGTGAGTAAATTAGATGAAGTAAAAATTGTATCAACGGGTTATCAAAATATTGATAAAGAGCGTTCTACAGGGTCTTTTGTAACTGTTACAGCTAAAGATTTAGAAAAAGTTCCCGTAAATAATGTGCTTCACAGACTAGAAGGTCAGGTTGCCGGTTTGCAGCTCGACATTCAGGATTCTGACAACACTTTTGTGTATCAAAATAAATTTGGCAGTAATCAGGGAAAGTTCAGCTATAATGTTGCCATTAGAGGAAAATCTACTTTTGATGCTTTTGGAACTAATACAATGCCATTAATTGTGCTTGATGGAACACCTACAGAATTAGACATTAGAACAATAAACCCAAATGATATTGAAAAAATTACTTTTCTAAAAGATGCAGCATCAGCTTCTATTTATGGTGCAAGAGCTGCAAATGGAGTAATGGTAATTAATACTAAAAAAGGAAAACAAGGACAAACCAGAATTAATTTTTCTCAGAATTACGCTTTTTCTAATAAACCTACTTTATCAAAATTACCATTGATGAACTCGTCTCAGGTTTTAAACTTAGAGCAGGAATTTGTAGATAAAAATTTGGTTACAGATCCGGCAAGTGTAACATACATGCTTACTACGCCAGTTAGCCAGGGTATGGACTTGATGTTTCAATACAAACGTGGCCAAATAACACAGGCTCAGAGAGATGCTGGTTTAGATGTTTTACGTGGACGTAATACGTACGGTCAGGCAGAGCAGTATTTGCTGCAAGCTTCAACAAGTCAAAATTATGATTTGTCTTTTAGTGGAGCAGAAAATGATTATTCTTATTTTATGTCAGGATCCTATTCTAAAGAAGAAACTCAGTCAGTAGGAAATAGCGGACAGCGTTTGACTTTATTATCTAATCAGGATTTTAAGCTTTTTAATTATGTAAAAATGACGACAAGCTTAAGAGGGTCGATTTTTAAATATAATGATAATAGTTTGGGACTTTCTCCATTAGGAACTTCACCAACAACTTTATTGCCTTACAATCAAATCGTTGGAGATGATGGTAATTCAGTTGATTATTACCGTCGTTATTATGCTGCACAAACGATTCCGTTGGAGCAAAAAGGATATCTGCCTTGGACATACAATTACATCGATGAATTAAATAACATGGACAGAACGATGGATGAGAAGAATTTTGGCGCTACCATTTCTGCTACATTTCCTTTATTAAAAGGTTTAGACGCTGTTGGTACCTATTCTGTAGAAACTTCAACTTCATCAAGTGACAATATCTATAATGAAAATACCTATTACGCTCGTGATATGATCAATTCTGCTACGTCAATAAATAGCAGCGGAGATTTAGTCTACGGAATTCCGTTAGGAGGAATTTTTCAAAATAATACATTTGGGAAAACGAGTTCTACTATGAGAGGACAGCTAAATTATGATGGCATCATTGGAGAAGATCATTTGATTAATGCTATGGGAGGTATTGAAGCAAGAGAAACGGGTGAAACTCAAGATTCCAGAACGCTTTATGGTTACAATTCAAAAACTCAGACTTCTGTAGATCTCCCATCAACACAATATGTAGACGTTAATGGATATAATTATACGTTAACTAATGGTAATGTACACAAAGATTCCCACAGAAGGTTTTTATCTTATTATGCTAATGCAGGTTACACTTTCAAAAATAAATACACGCTTACAGGAAGTGCTCGTTTAGACGATTATAATAATTTTGGAGTTAGTAAAGAATTAAGAAGAACACCATTATGGTCTACCGGAGCAAAATGGAATATTAAAGAAGAATCTTTTTTAAAAGAGGTTAATTTAGTTAATAGTCTAGCACTAAGAGCGAGTTACGGATATAGCGGAAATATCAACTTAAATGTTTTCCCTTTTACAAACATAAGTTTAAGCGATTTAGATACTTTTTCACAGCAGCCTTATGCTTTTATCAGCCAGCCGGCAAATCCTAATTTGCGTTGGGAAAAAACAGCAATCTTAAATTTCGGATTAGATTTCTCAATCCTAAACAGCAGATTAAACGGTACAGTAGAATATTATAAAAAAGATAGTAAAGATTTAATTGTTGAGTTTCCTGTTTCGCCATTTTACGGAGTATCAAACAATGCATTAGTACAAAATGCAGCAACTTTAGCAGGACATGGAATCGACTTAAGTTTAAATGGAACCATCCTTAAAGCGAAAGATTTTTCATGGAATTCGGCTCTTGTCGTTTCTTTCAATAAGACAGAAGTTACGGATTCTCGTTTTCAAAATTTCAGCCAGTATTTAAGTGGTTCAGGAGGAACACCACCTGTGGCAGGTTATCCTTTAAACAGTGTATTTGCTTTTAGATCAGCAGGATTAGACGCAACGGGTAGAACTCAGGTATATGATAAAGACGGTAATATTGTAAATTCTTTTACCTCTTTAAAAGATATTGCCGATATGAAATATATGGGAACTAATATTCCTTCGTATTACGGAAGTTTCAGCCAGACTTTTAATTATAAAAAATTGTCGTTGTACATTTTGGCAACTTACAAATTTGATTACGTATTGTTTAAGCCAACTTACGGAGGCTATGTAAACAGACAAGGAAGGTTTAATCAATACGATTTAAATACAGATATCGATCAAAGATGGAGAAATCCGGGAGATGAAGCTGCGACGTCTGTACCTGGAATTCAGGGATCAACAGGATTAAGTTATGTAAGATATGCTCAAGGAGAAGATCAGATTATGCAGGGAGATCACATTCGTTTTAGAGAACTTTCTTTGAAATATGATTTGACAAGTCTGATTGATAGAGGATTTGTAAGAGGAGCTTCGGTTAACTTCACTGCTAGAAATCTAGGTTTCTTTTGGAGAAAAAATAAAGATGGTTTAGATCCTGACTTTTTACCTTACACAGGAGCTAATATGAAACTGCCTGCAATGGCAATGTATTCAATTGGTTTTAATGTTAATTTTTAATTTTTTTATGATGAAAAAATATTTAAAATATATTGCAATTGCCTCGTTAGGAGCTCTTGCTTTAAGCTGTGATAATTATGTGGATATCAAAACAGAAGGGAAACTAATACCTGAGGAAACATCAAATTACAGATATCTTCTAAATAATACTTATACGTTAGACAAAACTTATGGTAATGTAGATATACCATCAGATGATATCAGTTTTCAAAATGAGGCGCAGACTACTGCATTAGTAGCATCTGATTATTACCGTCCTTTTACTAATTTGTACAAATGGTCTGATGTTGTCTATTTTGACGGTGAGACGGATTATGATATGAGTAACCTTTATAATGCATTATACACTATTAATATTGTTATTAATGAGGTAATGAAAAGCAACAACGGTACAGCTGCAGAAAAAGCAGCCATAAAAGGAGAAGCAGAAGTACACCGTGCTTTTATCTTTTTGACGTTGGTAAATACTTTTGGAAAAGCATATGATGCCAATACTTCGGCTACAGATCCGGGAATTGTTCTTTTTACAAAACCAACTGTTTCAGATGATATTAAAAGAAGTTCTGTTCAGGATGCTTATAATGTAATTCTTGGCGATCTGAATGATGCTGTAAATTCAGGATTAAAGCCTGTAAATTCGGGTAACAATGTCGCATTCCCATCCAGAGCAGCGGCTTATGCACTTTTAGCAAGAACCTATTTGTATATGCGTAATTATCCGCTGGCTTTAGAAAATGCCGAAAAATCACTGGCATTACAAAGCACACTTAATAATCTGGAAGATTATGAATTTGCGGCTTTTCCGTCAAGAAAACTAGATAGAGAATTGATCTTATCAAAATGGAATGGATACGGCGGTTACTCTTATGCACCGCAAATATTATCGTTAAGCAATGAATTGATCAATTCGTTTGATACTAATGATTTACGCTACGTATTGTTTACACAGCCATCAAGCAGTTTTAACTCTGAATATACTTTGGGAAGAACGTATTCTAAAGAAGGTTTAACGGGAGAAAGCAGAAATGCAGGACCAACAGTTCCTGAAATGATGCTGATAAAAGCAGAGTGTCTGGCAAGAGCTGGTTCTGGCGAATTAGCAATGGCCGAAATAAATAAATTGAGACAAAAAAGATTTAGAGCAGGAGAATATGTTGCCTTGACAGCAGCAGATAGTAAAGATGCTTTGATCAAAGTATTGGCAGAAAGAAGAAGAGAGTTAATGGGAACAGGCGGTTTTAGATGGTTTGATTTGAAACGATTAAACAAAGAACCGGAATTTGCCAAAACAATTACACATACTTTTGCTGGTCAAACGTTTACACTTGCCCCAAATAGTGATCGTTATCAAATGCCTTTTGCCCCAATTTATTTTGAATACGCACCAAACTTACAACAGAATCCATAATTAAGTTAATTAAGAATGTGCACTCAATTTTTTTGAGTGCACTAAATTCAAAAAGAAAAAATGAAAAAATTAAAACTGGTACTCTTCTTTTTAAGTATCACAACGAGTTTATTGGCACAAGATGCGGCACCATTTCAGAAAATAGTTCTTTCTCCAGAACATCCAAATCCGGGAGATGAGATCACTATAACATATAATGCAGCCGATGGACCGCTGGCCAATGCGATGTATGTAAATGGAGTGGTATATACTTTTGATAATTTTAAATGGCTTGCAACCGATATCACCTTAAAAGCAGCTGGTGATAAAAAATGGGAAACCAAAATGAAGCTTTCTAATCACGCCTCTTTTATTAACTGTGTTTTTAAATCGGATACGATTGTAGACAGAGGAGAAAAAATGCCTCATGCTTATATGTTTGCACAAGTTCCTGGAGCTTATACTGGCTGGGGAATTTTAAGAAGCAGGGCTTTCGAGAATGAAGTTCCAAAAGTGGTGCATGATAGTGCCTATATCGCCGATCAGGTCGGATTGATGTGGATAAATTATGAATTGCAATACCACCCTGAGAGCCGTAAAAGGATTTTTTATTACGGATTAAAATTAAAACAGCTTGCATCGGGCAAAGATGAATCTGCTGCAATAAAGAAAGAGCTGCGCGGCTTATTGGCTGATGGTAATCTCGATAATACAACCCAGTATGATATTCAGAAGACTTTGTCTTTATTGCAAAATCCAGCAGACAAAGTTTTTACAGATTCTGTTCAAAAGGTTTTAGTTGCCAAATATCCTTTAGGAGTTTTAGCAAGAGACAAACAAATTCAGGAGATAGTTAGAGAAGTTGATTTTGCAAAAAAAGTAAAATTATATGCTGATTTTGAAAAGAACTTTCCTCAAAACAAATTTGAAGATGTGTATACAGATTTAGAAAGTTTATTCTATGATAAAATGGTTAAATCGATTGTATACGGATATATTGTAAATAACAAAGATTACAATTATGCGCTTAATAGTGTAAAAACGGTTTCTTTTGGGAACTTATTAGATTATCACTGGCATTTAGTTTCTATTCCTTTCGACAGAGACAGAGAAGGGACTGAAAAAGCGTCTATAGAAACATTGAAGAAATATGCAGATATTTTTATGGGCGAAATGGAAAAAAGGCTAACGTCTGTTCCAAAAATGTACGCTGGGAAATTATCATTAAAAGAATGGCAGGAGCAGGCTTTGCAAATGATGGCAAGAGAATATTTTACTTACGCTAAATTGGCAGAAGTGACAAAAAACTATGATGTAGAAGAAAAATATTTGGCAAAAATTAAAACACTTTACGGTTATAATGATGCTGCATACAATGAAGTTTACAGCAGAATGTTGTTAAGAAAAGGGCAAACAGCAGATGCTAAAAATTATATGGCACTTGCGGTAAAACAAAATCAGGTAACACCTGAAATGTTAGCTTCAATAAAAGCAATTTATTTAAAAGAAGGTGGAGCAGAAGCTGGTTTTGATGCTTACTTACAATCTTTAAAATCTATCAGTAATATAGAAGAGCATAAAAAGAAAGTAATTTCAGAATTAATAAATCTTCCAATTGCTGGTTTTGAATTAGAAAGCAGTAAAGGCGGAACAGTTAAACTGGCTGATCAAAAAGGTAAAATTGTAGTATTAGATTTCTGGGCTATGTGGTGCGGACCATGTAAAAATGCTATGCCAGGAATGCAGATGGCGGTTGAAAAATACAAACAAGATCCAAATGTAAAGTTCTATTTTGTAGACACACAGGAATATATCAAAGATTATAAAGCACAAACTCAGGCATTCATCAAAGAAAAAGGATTTGATTTTAATGTGCTTTACGATGGAAAAAATCCTAAAACTGGAAAAATGGATGTGGCTTACGAGCAGTACTCAAAAGCATTTAAGTTTTCTGGAATCCCGGAGAAAATGATTATCGATGAAAACGGGAAATTACGTTGGATGTCAAACGGTTATTTTGGAAGTCCAAGCGAATTAGTAGACGAAATTTCAATTATAGTTGAGTATTTAAAGTCGGAGAATAAAAAATAATGAAAGCTTCAATAAAAAAATATATAAAAAGAAACTTAACTTTTTTAAGCTTCTTAATGATGACCAGCCAGTATAGTTTTGCACAAACTATCTGGCAAGGCCAGCATCATTCGTATCGAATTATTCTATCGGGCGATTTGGCAAAATACAAAACAGATTCGCTAAGTGTAAATATACCCGAATTAGATATCAATAAAAAAGTAGTAACAACTATAAAAGGAGATAGTATATCTTTTAGAAATGAGATGTATGGTTTCACTTTTAAAGGAAAATACAATGACGATAAAAGTGCTATTTCAGGTATTTTTAATTATTATTCTATTCCAAATGCCTCAATTATTTTAAAGAAAGAAAAAGAAATTCAGCCTTTGTTTTTTTCACAGCATCCTAAAAAGCCATATCCGTATCAGGTTATTGATATGACTTTTCTTGGGAAAAGCACCAAGTTAACTTACGGAGCAACTTTAACGATTCCTAAAAATAAGAAGAAATATCCGCTGGCAATTTTAATTTCAGGGACTGGCCAGCATGACCGCAATTATACTTATGTGGGAAGGGAGTTTTTTACAGTTCTTGCTGATGAACTAGCGAGAAAAGGAATTGCTTCATTACGAGTAGACGACCGCGGAATTGGTAAAACAACTGGAGATTTTAAAGAGTCAACAACTGGAGATTTTGCTGATGATGTTGATGCACAAATTGAGTATCTAAAAAGTGATAAAAATATTGATGCTTCTCACATCGGATTAATTGGGCATAGTGAAGGCGGCATCATTGCATCGATTGTTAGTGCTAGAAACAAAAATGTAAAGTTTATGATTAGTTTGTCTGGTGTAGGTGTAAGCGGACTCGAAATGCTGAATTTACAAAACACTGCGATTTTAAAAAGTTATGATTTTACAGAGAAAGTTGTAAGTAAACAAATGGAAATGTACAACCTAATGTTTAAAGCTGTTTATGATACAAAAGCAACCGATTCGGTTACACCAGTTTTACAATTAAAATTAGACGAATGGAGAAAAACACAAGATTCGACGACACTGAAAGAAATTCATATGTGGGGCGGGCGTGAGAAAGATTTTATTTACCGTTATGGTAAAGATGCCGAACGTAAATGGTACCGTTACACCATTCATTATAATCCGGAAGATTATCTGCCAAAGATTAAAGTCCCAGTATTCATCGGAAATGGAGACAAGGATATTCAGGTTCCCGCTGTTGAAAATGTAAATTCATTTAAAAAATACCTTGGTACAAGTGATCTGACCACTAAAATTTATCCAGGATTAAACCATATGTATCAGCATTGTACAACCTGCACGCAAGGTGAGGTCAAGGAATTAGACGAAGTTTTTGCACCAGAAGTTTTAGACGATATTTCGAAATGGATTTTGACTCGTTATAAAAAATCCTAGTTTGTCACCCTGAGCGAACTCGAAGGGCATTCCAATTGTAACGCGGGCTTCGACTTCGCTCAGCCTGACAATTGGTATATTTTGAAGTAAGCATAGTACTGTCATCCCGAGCGAAGTCGAAGGGCGCAAAGATTGGGAAATCTAAACTCTAAGATCTAAAAATCAATATATTCATCATGAAAAAAATATTTCTTTTTATCGCAATTTTCTTTGCGATAAGTAACCTTACTGCCCAAATTTACGATCCAGTTTCGTTTACTTCTTCCATAAAAGAAATTGGAGAGAATAAATATACTCTGATCATAACTGCCAAGATTGATAAAGGCTGGCACATTTATTCTCAGAATGTCCCAAAAGACGGACCGGCGCCAACGAGTTTTACTTTTCCTAAATCGAAAAATTTTAAAACCATTGGAGCTGTTGTTGAGCCGGAAGGACACGAGGTAGATGATCCGGTTTTTCAGATGAGGATTAAATACTTTGCAGACAAAGCTGTTTTTACACAGAATATAGAAAGAAAATCTGCTGATGCTTTTGCCATAAATGCGACGATATTTTTTATGGTCTGCAATGATAACAGTTGTTTGCCCCCAACAGAAAAAGAAGTGAAATTTACCTTCAAAAAATCGGATATTCCTGTAAAAGAAGACGTTGCAGCAATAGCTTCAAAAGAACTAAAAGCCACAAAAGAAGCAGATACGATTACAAGACAGGAAACCGAAAACAACACAACAAATTTGGTTACTGTAAGCGAAAAAGACACTCTTAAAAATCAGAAAAACATAACAGAAAAACAGGTTGCAAAAGCTGTATCTGATGACAGTCTTTGGACGCTGTTTTTCTTCAGCTTTTTAGGAGGTCTTGCCGCTTTGCTGACTCCTTGTGTGTTCCCGATGATTCCAATGACAGTTAGCTTTTTTACCAAACAAAGTAAAAATAAAGCTGTTGGAATAAGAAATGCAATTTTATACGGAATTTTCATAATCGTTATTTATGTAATTTTAGGAAGTTTGGTAACTGCACTATTTGGAGCTGATGCCTTAAATGCACTGGCAACTAATGTCGTCTTCAATATTGTTTTCTTTTTGATATTAATAGTTTTTGCGTTATCATTTTTAGGAGCATTCGAGATTGTACTGCCAAGTTCGTGGATGACCAAAGTCGATCAGAAATCAGAAGTAGGGGGTATTGTTGGTATTTTCTTCATGGCTTTGGCTCTTGCACTAGTTTCATTTTCATGTACAGGACCCATTGTAGGAACTTTATTGGTTCAGGCGGCAAGTCAGGCAGGAATTGCACCCATCATAGGCATGCTTGGTTTTTCATTAGCCATTGCATTACCGTTTGCAATATTTGCTGCTTTTCCAGGCTGGATGAATTCACTTCCAAAATCGGGTGGATGGTTAAATTCGGTTAAGGTGGTTTTAGGATTTTTAGAACTGGCTTTGGCTTTCAAATTTTTAAGTAATGCGGACTTAGTTTTACAATTGCATTTATTAGAAAGAGAAGTATTCTTAGCTATTTGGATTGCCATTTTTACGGTATTGGCTTTTTATTTATTTGGAAAAATCCAATTGTCGCATGATACGCCCGTAACGCATATTTCTGTTGGAAGATTGAGTTTAGGAATTATCGTTTTGTCATTCGTAGTCTATATGATTCCAGGACTTTGGGGAGCTCCGTTGCAATACATCAGTGGATTTCCGCCAGCAAAACAGTACAGCGAATCTCCAAATGGTTTTGGAAATACTGTAAGTTCTAATACCGAAAAATCATCGCTGCCAGAAGGTGCAGAAAATGGTCCAAACGGCATTCCTACTTTTCATAATTATGATGAAGGTTTAGCTTACGCGAAGAAAGTAAACAAACCCATAATGATTGATTTTACAGGTTATGCCTGCGTAAACTGCCGTAAAATGGAGGAACGCGTCTGGCCAGATCCAAAAGTTTTGAATGTTTTAAATAACGATGTTGTCTTGATTTCTTTGTATGTTGATGACAAAAGACCGCTGCCAAAAGAAGAACAAGTAGTTTCTAAAATTACTGGGAAAGTCTTGAAATTTACAGGTCAAAAATGGAGCGAACTTCAGATTTTGAAGTATAAAACCAATGCACAACCGTACTATGTTTTAATGGATCATAACCAAGATGATCTGAATAAACCTTCTGCTTATAATCCAGATAGTAATGGTTATTATGAATGGCTTCAAGAAGGAATACGAAACTTTAAAAACAATAATATTGTACGCTGATGAAACGGATTTGCTATCGCAAAGACGCTGATTTACAATGATTTTAAAAATCTGTTTTTTCCCCGTTTTCGCGATAATGAATCAGTAAAATCCGCGTCTAATAATATTTCAAATTCAAAAAAACTCAAAAATAGCAAATGAAAATCTTTCAATCAAAATATTGGCTTTTTATGCTTTTTATCGGATTTAAAAGCGCAGCCCAATTTTCGACGACAATTCCGTTGAGTAAAGACGTAGTTTCGGGAAAATTAAAAAACGGAATGAAATATTATGTGTTGCATAATGAATTTCCAAAAGATCGAGTCTGCTTTTATTTCGCTCAAAATGTGGGAGCAATTCTAGAAAACGACGATCAAAATGGATTAGCGCATTTCTTGGAACACATGGCTTTTAACGGAACAAAAAACTTTGAAGGAAAAGGCATTATAGATATGCTGGAAAAAAAAGGCGTTCGTTTTGGAGCTGATATCAATGCGTACACCGCACAAGATCAAACGGTTTATAATTTGAGCAACGTGCCGGCAGCAGATTCGAAACTAATTGATTACTGTCTTTTAGCATTGCACGATTGGTCAGGTTATCTTTCTTTAAAAGAAGCAGAAATAGATGCAGAACGCGGTGTAATTAGAGAAGAATGGCGCACAAGACGTGATTCGGATTTTAGATTGCGTTTAGAAACTGATAAAACGCTTTACAAAGGTTCAAAATATGCTAAACGTGATGTAATAGGCGATTTGAATATCATCAATAATTTTGATTATCAAGTTCTTAGAGATTATTATAAAAAATGGTACCGTCCAGATTTACAAGCTGTTATTGTAGTCGGAGATATTGATGTACAAGAGATTGAAAAGAAAATTATAGCAACATTTTCTTCTATAGAAATGCCCAAAAATCCAGCAGAACGATACTATGTTTCAATTCCGAAAAATAAAGCAATGGAATATGTTTTGGCGAAAGACAAAGAAGCGCAGGAAACTGCTATTGTTGTTTATTATAAAAGAGATTTTGATAAAGTAAAAAACAACGAAACCAGCAGAAGAGATTTGGTCAATAATCTTGCGGCTGATATGATCAACAGACGGTATCAGGAATTTATCCAGAATAACGAAACTTCGGTTTTGAAAATGGCAACGGGACCTTCAGAAGTATCGAGATTAACAGATTCTTACAGTTTGTATGTTGTTCCAAAAAACAATAAAACGGCTGCAGGTTTTAAAGAAATGATGATCGTAACTGAAAGAGCGGTTCGTTACGGATTCACGCAAAAAGAGCTAGATCGTAACAAAGAAAGCATTTTGAGTTATTACGAAAATCTGCTCCAAAATAAAGACAAAATTGATAATGATCAATTCTCTGAAGAATTAGTAGAATATTTCCTGAAAGCAGTTCCGTTTGAAAGTATCGATACGCAATATGAAAACATCAAAAAGAGATTAGCTTCTATTACGATTGAAGAAATCAATCAGGCCGTTAAAAAGCTTCAAACAGCCGATAATATTGTCATGACCGTAACTGGTCCAGATAAAAGTGATATTGTGTATCCTGCAAAAGATGAATATCTGAAAATCATGGCAGAAGTTAAGAAAATGCCTCTGGAAAAATACAAAGAAACCGATACCGATCAGCCTTTAATTACATCGGAATTAAAAGGTTCTAAAGTGGTAAAAGAAACTCCGGTTGAAGGAATTAAGGGAGCGGAAAGTTATGTTTTAGGAAATGGAGCCAAGATCGTTTTGTATCCGACTACTTTGGCAAAAGATGAGGTTTTGTTTTCGGCTTTTAGTTTTGGAGGAAGTTCATTAATTAAAACAGAAGATATTCCTTCATCGCAGATTGCAGTAAGTTTGGTAGAAAATTCTGGTTTGGGCGCATTTAAAAGCACCGATTTGAAAGATAAATTAAATGGCAAAATTGCCAATGCTAAACCCTATATCTCAGAATTAACAGAAGGTTTTCAAGGTTCAAGCAATCAAAAGGATTTTGAGACTTTACTGCAATTGGTTTATCTGTATTTTGAACAGCCAAGATTTGATAAGGATTCTTATGCAAGAATGCTGACAAGTTTTAGCAATTCAATAGAAAACGCTGCCAATACCAATCCAAAAGTTTTTCAGGATACGATTTCGCAGTTAAATTACAACCATAATAGAAGAGTGCCTTTGTTCGACGCAGAATTTTTGAAACGATTGAGCTTTGAAAAAGCATCAGAATTGTACAAAGAAAGAATCCAGAATGCAGCCGATTTTACTTTTGTATTTACAGGAAATCTTCCTGAAAATGCCATTGCATTATTGGAAAAATATATTGGAAGCATCACATCAAATGCAGAAAAAAAAGAAAATTTTGTAGACAATCATTTAGATCCAGCATCTGGAATTGCCAAACAATTATTGGTTCGTGACATGAATGTTCCAAAAGCGAGTGTTTACATTCGATTTGTAAAACAGTTTCCATATAACTACAAAAATGTATTTACTATGCATATTTTATCTGAATTACTGTCTAAAAAGTATTTGGATTTAATTAGAGAAGAAGAGGGCGGAAGTTATGGTGTTCATGTCTCTAATTCAGTGAGCCGTCTGCCGTCTGATGAATATTCAATGACTATCAATTTTGACAGTGATCCTGTAAAAGAGGAGAAGTTAACAAAAATTGTTTACCAACAAATTGCATTAATGCAGCAAAACGAAGTGAAAGAAGAAGATATTCAATCTGTAAAAAATACAGTTTTAAAAGCCAGAGCAGAAAAAGTTTTAACTAACAGTTTCTGGCTTGGAACCCTAAATAGCATGCTTATGAATAATGATGATTTTAAGGACGATATTATCTGCAAAAAAATATTAAACGAAATAACTGCAACAGATATAAAGGCATTTGCGAAACAATTTTTTACACAGCCTAAAACTGTAGAAGTGGTTATGAAATCGGAAATTTAAACCGTTTAGCGGTCTTATGTAATTTATTGGTTTTTCATTCATTATTATTTTAGAAGTATTTGAATTAGTAAGCTTGTACATTATTTTGAAAAACCTAAAAGAGCTGTTTGCCAACAGCTCTTTTTAATTTGTAATAATTTTAATTGCAAAAAGGAATAATGATATCATGGGTTCTGTCGCATCTGGGAATAACTTTATCTTTAGAATTTTAAACCCATCGAAAAATGAATACTAAAGGTCACTGTTGTCCAAAGTCTATTATTCTGTAGTCAGTATATTTTATGCTTAGGTTTACTGTAAGTTATCGGGATATTGAAGAAATAATGAAGATAAGGGGAGTAATTGTCGATTATGCTGCAATTCAGCACGGTTTGTAAGTTCCCGATCGCTAGCGAACTGGCGAAGCAATCTTCTGCACCGAACCCCGGCGCAGAAGGATTTTCACTGCTATCAGGGCTAAAAAGTTAAACAGAGAATTCTTAATTGTAAAATCGGCTCTGGCTTTGAATTAGGACTCACTTTTTTTCTTTTTTTTATACGTTAGCCTTTCCTCAATAATAACGAAATGACCTTCACGATAATTTATAAGCCATTTGTCGTTTTGGAGTACGTATTTATCATCATATCTAACGCTGTAGTCTGTCAATACATTTTTTCCATCAATTTCTCTTATCATTTTTATTTGAGCGAATGATACACCAGAGGCAAAATCATTGTCAATTTGTACTTCATGCTGTCCATTAAGGGTGAAGTAGGTTTTTACCAGCGATGCATGACCAATAAATTCCTTCTCCATGTTAGTTTTTCCTGAAACTTCAGAGACAAGTATCCCTCCCATAAAGGCTTTATAGGTTATGTTAGGTGTAAATAATTCCATTTGTTCAGTAATTTTTTTATCATCTCCTAAAACAGCGTAATCATCAATTAGCTTTCTAAGTTTTTCTTTTTTTTCTAAAAATTCTAGTGTCATAATTTTCTATATTTTAAATGTTGATTGCAATACTATTCTGCCGCGGTTTCAGGTTATTATTGCTTTTTATCTATGTCAAAATTATTGTATATTCGCTAACAATTTATTAGTTTTTACCTAAAGGTTAGTGGCTAATCAAAATGTTTGCGAATGAAAAATCAAAATGAAAATACAGAAGTAAATAAGGTGTTTACAGATGAATGCCATAAAGTATTGATGGCAGTAAGCGATGCGCTTTATGCAATAGGAGGAAAGTGGAAACTTATGATAATCATTGCTATAGCTAGAGGTAATAATCGATTTACGGAAATTCAGAGACAGGTGACGGGAATTTCTGCAAGAGTTCTCTCGAATGAGCTAAAAGAACTTGAGATGAATGGTTTTATCATTAAAAAAGTCGATGTTGGATACCCTGTAACTATAGAATATCAACTTTTACCATACAGCAATACTTTAGAAGAAGTGGTTGATGCTATGACGAAATGGGGAATGCAGCATCGTGAAAAAATAAAAAAGGAAAGAAGTTAAGATTGTACTCGAAACTTATGCAAAATAGATGGAACTCGTTAATAGAAATTAGAGAACGGGAGTACAGAAATAAAATCAATTTTTAACGTCAGTTGAACAACAATTTTTAATATCAAATAATTACAATAAAGCAAAAGATAAAAAAAATCCTATATCCTTAACGGGATTTCGAACCATCGTTCAGCTTCGGTTAATTCTCTAATAGCGCCATTTTAAGACTGTTTATTTCAAACAGACTAAGAATTTCTTGTGAAAAAATCGAATCACAAATATTAGGCTGTGAAGGCTTGAAAAATCTACACATTAGGGCATAAAAAAGATATAACTATTTGCTAGTTGTCTCTTTAAGTGATCAACGGGACAAATACAACATCATTTTTGGATGATTTGAAGAAATTGGCGTACTATATGTAGTGTCTGTCTTTCATTGGCTGTGTAAATTTGGTTTAGATGTCCCGTTGGGGATTGATTGAAAAATCTATTTGATTTCTCCAATGTTTTAAAAGAAAATGATAATTTATTTTAGTTAAACTTAAGCATAAAAATTTTGCAGCAAAAAAGCTGTTGGATTATATATAAAAAGGAATTATGCAAATAAAACAGCGTTAACAGGGCAGCTAGTAGTATTAGATAAAAATTTGATTATAAAAACAAAAAAATATATAATTTAGCAATACGATGCATGATAATGAAGAAATATTGAGTGGCAGAATACCAGTTCCTGATGAATTTCAAGAGGTGTTTTCTCATTTTTATTTTGCTGAAAACTATTCAGCTGCCACCATTACCAAGACGCTGATACCCTCATACCAAACCATTATGATTTTCAGTTTTGGGTTAAATGCATATATCCACTCTGATGCTATTGAAAAAATTGAAGTCGACAAATGTATTGTGGTGGGGTCAATTAAAAAAGCCTTCGATTACTCGCTTCCCCCCGCAAACAGGATTTTGGTTGCCAATTTTAAGGATGATGCATTCTATCGTTTTTTTGGGGCTGCTGCCATAGCCGAGCATCTGCCTATTGATCCCAATTCGCTGCTGGAAGAGAACTGTTTTACAGCCTTGTGGCATAAGCTTGATGAGCTTAACGATAAAGAAAAACAAGTGCACTATATTCTAGAATTCTGCAGGCCATATCTGAGAGCTCGCAACACTATAGCAGAACAGTTAATAGACCTTAAGGATACATCATACAATGCAATAAAAAAAGTCGCTGCGTACGAAAATCAGAGTGAGCGCACTATACAGCTCAACCACAAAAAGCATTTGGGCTATTCTGCCAAGGAGATAAGCCGTTACCAACGTTTTCTGAAAGCCATTAAGATGATACAAAATATCTCAAGCAAGGCAACTAAAGACGATTGGTTCGAAATTATTGATCAATGCGGTTATTACGACCAGAGCCAAATGATCAACGATTTCAAGTATTATTTAAATTTAAGCCCTACCAAATACCTCAAATTGCAGCGCAGTATCTGCAGCCCCATAAGCTAGCTTTCGTTTTCTTCCAATTTTTCCCGATTTCTGCGATTTAAATTTGTCCTATCAATTTAAAATCACAGAAAGATGAAACATTTAATTATTTATGCGCACCCAAATCCTTACAGCCTGAATGCACAATTCAAAGATGCGTTGGCTAAGCACCTTCATGATCATGAATTAATCATAAGAGACTTAAACGAACTTAATTTTAATCCCGTGCTTTCACTAGAAGATATGGCGGGCCAGAGAAAGGGAGAAGTTGCAGACGATATAAAAGCAGAACAAGAGTTGATTACTTGGGCAGATTGCATCACATTTATATATCCTATCTGGTGGACTGGCCTGCCTGCCATTATGAAAGGTTATGTTGACCGTGTTTTCAGCTATGGATTTGCCTATCGTTATGATCAGGGAATACAAAAGGGGCTGCTAACAGGAAAAAAGGCGGTAATCATCAATACACATGGTAAATCACACGAGGAGTATAATGCAATGGGTATGGACAGAGCGTTGGAATTGACTTCTGATAAAGGCATTTATTCGTACTGTGGGTTTGAAATAAAAAAGCATCTCTTTTTTGACCGAGCGGATCGTGTGACACTAGAAATGGCTGAAAAATGGATTGACGAAATTGTCTCTGTATACTGAACAACTTAAAAAAAAGAGGTTATGTACAAAGCAATTGACTCAGAGGAAATGTTAAGAAGATACGCGATTGAAGCCGACAAGGTTAAGATTGAACAAGGAATCATTTTGATTCCTGATGTGAGCGGTTTTACCAATTTTGTATCAAGTATATGCATAGAGGCGGGCAGATATATTATGCGTGAGCTGCTTATGTCGATCATACAGAGCAATACGCTGGACCTTGAAATTTCAGAAGTAGAGGGCGATGCGGTCCTGTTTTACAAGTTTTGCAATAATCCAACAATTGAGCAAATCATCACACAATATGAGTTGATGTTAAAGAACTTTAGAGAAAAACTTGAGCTCATTGAAGAATTAATTGAGAGAAAGCTGGATGTATCATTAAAACTGATTGCCCATTACGGAAGCTTTACGCAATATACTATAGGTAATTTTAGCAAGCTATATGGGGATGCCGTAGTACAATCACACGCCTTATTGAAAAATACAGTCCAAAGCGATACTTACTTGCTGTTTACAAAAGAATTATTGCAGTTTTCTAAGGGCTATCAAGGTATGAAACACCCAACGTCTTATACTTACATAGATTATAAAACAAAGTAATGATTTAAAGGGATTCCTAAATTACTCACCATGACAGCTTATAATATGCTGCAAAAAGATAACTGAATTTAAAACAAAATTAAAATGAAAAAATTAATCTATAGTGTTATGCTGCTATTAGCAGCCACCGCTTTGGCCATAGCAGGCTTGGAGATGTTTACCTCATACAGTGGTTCAAAGTCGATCAATCAAGATGCGCCTGTCCAGACGACAAAAAGCATTATTATTAAGGCCTCACCGAAACGAATATTTTCAATCATGAGCAGAATCGATCAATGGCCGCAATGGCATACAGATGTTGAGTCAACGAAGCTCAATAGAGCCTTTCAGCCTGGATCAACTTTCGATTGGAAATCAGGAGGCCTGAACATTCGTTCAACTTTACATACCGTCGTGCCTAATAGTAAAATAGGATGGTCGGGTAAAGCATTCGGTGCTTTTGCGATTCATAACTGGACTTTTATAGAAAGGAGCGGTTACACAGAAGTCCATGTCGAGGAAAGCATGGAGGGATGGCTGGTTAATCTGATGCGCAGAAAATTTCAAGCTGGACTAGAACAATCGCTGGACAGATGGCTTTTAAACTTAAAGAAACAATCTGAAAAACAATAAAATAAACATCAAATAAATTAATTTAAAACATGGAAAAGTTGGCAAAAAAAGAATTCGACAAATCAGTATACAATGCAGTAGTACTTAGAAGCTATAAAATTGTTAAAAAGTTAATCAAATATAGCTTTTATGTCTTCCTGATATACTTTGCATATGAGGGTTTTATGCAATGGGATTAAACAATGGAAAAGCCATCAACAATTTTGTTGGATGGCTTTTATCTATTTTATTGTATAAACAGTCCTGAACTATAGCTCCAGCCATTGTTTTTCATTGATTCTTTTTCGATAAATGGACGAACAGAATTATGGCTAAATTTGACATAAAAAAAGGCGCCAATTGTCTTCAATTGGCGTCATTTGGCGTTGTGACCTCAACGGGACAAATTTCTATAAATTTTATGGAAGATTTGTAGAGATTGTCTTATTACATGTAGTTGTCTGTCTTCCAGTGGCTTTGGTGATTTGGTTTAGATGTCCTGTTGGGGATTTGTGGAAAATGTAGCATCAAAAAAAATAAATATTATCCTATTTTTATTAAAACCGCCTTAGCTTTTTTGTGGCAAAATCAGAAGCTGCTCCAATATTTGCATGGCACGATTTTGCCAGAAAAATTAGAATGGTCAAATATTTTGTTTCATTTTATAAGATGAAACGTATTTTTTTTCAATTTGTAAGGGTAAGTGAACTTTTATAAATAATTTTAAATAACGATTTTGATATTTAACTATTTAAAATATTTTTATGAAAAACTCATTTCTATACCTCTCTATGTTTTTGTTATTACTGTCTTGTAAAAAAGAACAAAAAGTAATTGATAATGATAATGTATCTAAAGTCGAAGCATTATCAGATAATGATATTTCAGATGCCTATTTGTATCTGCTTGGGAGAGCATTTGTACTTAGACAACAGCGTCTTGATTTTGAAAAAGAAGGTTTTCAATGGAATAAAATTCAGTATCGCGCACCGGGTGGAGTTAACTGGGCGAATCCAAATTTGGACGTAGTCTACATGGAAGCATGGATAGCGGTTGATGAGAATCATTATGTGATATTGGAAATTCCTAAAATTGAGGGACGTTATTACACCTGGCATATGCTAAATGGATGGGGAGAAACCATACTTAATATTAACGAGAGAACCTTTCCTCAAAAACCTTACGGTAAATATGCTTTATGCTTGAAAGGCAGTAATCAAAAAATACCAGGTGATGCACTTCGAGTTGATCTTCCCGTGAAAATATCCCGGGTTTTGGCTCGTTTGGAACTAGGTAAAAATGTTCAGGAGGCGGTAATTCTTGAAAAGCAGTTTAAAGTATTTGAAAGCGGTAAACCACAGATAAGGCCATTTTATAAGTTAGCTCACTTTACAAATGATAAATTGCCGGGAGCAGAACTATTTGATAACGCCAGTGGAATTTTAAACAGCGAGCCAGATATTAACAAAGGAATGGAAAATGTACGAGCTAAAGTTAAGGAGGTAGAAAAATTGGTAAAATCAGGAAGAGAAGCTAGGACCAGAGTGGATCAAATAATTAAACAGAAGTCATTAAAGGAGCTTGCTGAATTAATTAAAACGCCCGGAGAAAAACAAAATGGATGGTCGCATCCTGTTGGAATAGGAAATTATGGATCAAACTTTAAAACCCGAACCGTGGTTAATCTGGGAGGAATCTGGGCTAATAATTTACAAGAAGCCATTTACTTTATCAGAACGGGAAATGATGGAAGTGCAGTCTACACTCAGACTTTTGCTAAAAATGAGCTGCCTCAGTCCAAAGTAAAATATTTCTGGTCTGTGATCTGTGTTGACGGAAAAGAGTTTAAGGTGATTCCAAATCCTCTGAAAAGATATCTTTTAAATAATCAATCACCATTAAAATTCAATAATGACGGTTCACTGACTATTATTTATAGCCCTAAAAAACCTCAAAATTTGCCGGAATCCAACTGGATACCGACGCCTGAGGGTAAAAAATACAACCTAACTTTTAGATATTATGGACCATCGCAGGATATAATCGATGGCAGTTATTCTCCGCCGGATTTACTAAAGCAACAAACGTCAAAAAATAATTAACTATAATTATATGATCTCGGGGCTAAGTTAATAAGAGTAGAAAAGATTTGATTTTACTAATAATAGTAATAGCATAAAAAAAATGGCGCCATTTGGCTTAGTGACTCCTAAAGTGCAGATTACAAACCATTTAATGGAGGGTTTAAATTAGCATACTGGAAGTTGAAGTTGTCTTTATATGTCTTCAACATTTTGGTTTGGATGTTCTGTTCGGGATTGGTGGAAAATGTAGCATCAAAAAAATAAAATATTATCTTATTTTTATTACAACCGCCTTAGCTTTTTCTGATAAAATTAGAGATAAAAGCGTACTCGTGTCCCATGATTTTGGCATTATCTTACAACGAAAAAAAAGAGGCCTTTTGAGCCTCTTAGTTATTAGTGCTTTCCGTTACCCTTGCCATTTCCGTGTCCCTTGCCATTTCCATGATCTTTTCCTTGTTTATTGTTTCCTTTTCCGGGTTTTTGTCCAATTGTTTTTTGAGGTTTTCCTTTATAACCTTTTCCGTATTTTACTTTATGCGTTTTAAAATTGTCGTAAGGATCATTTCCCCTGTAATCTGTAAGTACTACTTTGTATTCGTTGTAAAGATCATAATTTCTATAAGCAGCAGGCAGTGTTCTCGCTCTTAACCATTTTCCGTTACTGATATAAATATAATTAGATGTGCTTACGTCATAATACGTTTCAAGATCTGGCAGATAATAATACCTTGCGTCACTATATCCAACTGGTCCCCAGGCCGGCGGTGTTCCGATATTGACATTTACATTAACCTGCGCGTTTGAAAAATTTATTGCTAAGAGAAGTAATCCGACGAATAAATATTTTAACGATTTCATAATTCCAATATTTTAATAGTTAATAATAGTAATAAAACAAAAAACGTACCTAAAAGTTTTATGGCTGTTTTTAAATGCCGGCTGTTTTAATGATTATTCCCAAAACAGCTGCTATGATGATGATATGCGGCTCCCGAATTTTTTTTATATAAAGTAAAGAAAAAATAACTGAAACAGCTATCATAATTGTAGGGACATCTATAATATTTCTTTTCGCAATAACAATTACAGATCCTGCTAAGGCACCGACTACGGCTGCAGTAATTCCATCCACAAATGCTTTAACCGATTTATTGTCGGCAATTTTTTTAAAGTATGGCGCTAATGCGATCGTAAAGAAATAACAGGGTAAAAATGTTGCGAGTGCAGCAGTTAAAGCACCAAGGAATCCGGCAGCCAGATATCCTATAAAGCCCACTGTTATAACCACAGGCCCGGGTGTGATCATAGCCACTGCGACCGAATCCAGAAACTGCTGTTCTGTGAGCCAGTTTTTTTCTGTTACTACTCCGGAATGTAAAAAAGGAACAATAGCAAGCCCGCTTCCAAAAACAAAAGCACCTGCCTTGGCGAAGAAAACGGCAATTTCTGTAAGCCTTGTGCTTTCATAATTATAAAATGCAAATGGAAAGAGAAATAAAGAATTTACTATTTTTCTTTTCCACCAGCTAGCCGGTGCTTTTATCACCATATATAGAAGACCTGCGGCGATAAATAAAAGTATTTGTTCTTGTTCTGTAATATAGGTAATAAGCACTGCAAATAGAAAAAACAGCCACAAAAGCCATTTGGACTTAAAAGAATCTAAACTGAATCTGCCGATCGATTTTAAGGTAAGTTTATAAGAGCTCAATGCTATAATCCCGATAACAGCGGCGCCTACTCCATAAAACATGGCCTGAATCCAGGAAAGTCCGCCATATAGCTGATAGACAACACCCAGCAGTACAACCATTATAAAAGAAGGAAGAACAAATGCAAACCCAACCAAAGTGGCACCTAATATTCTATAATGAACAAAACCAAGATAAATACCTAACTGCGCAGCCAGAGGGCCTGGTGCTAATTGTGCCAGAGCCAAACCTTGTTTATATTCTTCTTCAGAAATCCATTTTCTGTTTTCTACTAAATCTTTGTACATATACCCTACCAGAGCAACCGGACCACCAAAGCCAATAGTGCCAAGTTTTAAAAAATACAAGGTTAGTTCTTTTAAAGAATAGGTTTGATTTTCGATCATGATCTTATATTTAAAAAGCAATTCCAAATTGAAAACCTATTGTAAAAGAGGCAGGATGATCATTGCCAAAACGTACTGGCAGCGGTATCGCTGCATAGTAACTGTAGGTTTTGTTTTTGATCACAGTTATATTAAATACCGGTGTAAAACCATATCTGCCACTGGTTTCAAAAGCAGCCCTTCCGGCAAATGCATATCCTTTACCTAAAGAAACAAGAACTCCCGGATGAAATAATAAATTGGTTACTTTGTCTGTTCCCTGATCATCTTTTATATTAGGAACTATTTCAAAAGAAAAACCTATTTTTTCATTTTTCCAGATGTTAATACCAGTTGGAAACCCTACAGCATAGTAATCCCTGAAATTAATATTGGTCTGGTCTTTACTAAGGCTAACCAGCGGATGCATTATCCCAAAGTAGCCTGTAATTTTAGGATACACTGTTTGAGACAGCAAAACCGGGCTTGTAATTAATACGGATAGAAAAAGCAGATATTTAAACGACATGTTTTGGTTTTTAATACTATAACAAAACTAGGATTATTAAACAGCTGTAAATAGAATCTTATTTACCTTTTGTATCTGGATTACTTTTTTTTACTTTTTTTCGATATGAAGAAGGATTCTTTCCGGTATGCATCCTGAAGATCCTGGTAAAATGACTTTGATCTGAAAAGCCCGTCATATAGGCAATTTCTGTTAAGTTGTAAGATGAGTTTTCGATCAGAGCAATAGCTTTTTTAATTCTTAACTTTCTGACATATTCACCAAAATTTAAGTCGTCAAAATATTTGGAAAATTCTCGTGATAAATAGGATGGATTGAGTTCGAGGTCGGTTGAGATTTGCTTTAGATCAAATGTAAATTGAGTGTCAATCTGATCCTGGATCATTTCTTTTAAATCTTTCACCCAGGAAGGTGTTTTTTTATTCTTAGATTTTTTTTCGCTCAAAAACTTATTATAGACCTGATGAAGTAAATTTTCGAAAGGACTGTTCTGCAGATGATTCTGCTGATATAAATGAGCTGCCCAGCTGTATAAGGCATCATAAAGTATTATGCCTGTTTTTAACAGCTCATAATCGTCGGTAATGTTATAAGAAAGTCCGGCTGAAACGGCCCAAAGCCCGGCAGATTCTTTTGCAATATCATGACGGTCTGTATCTGCTCCCCGGACTATTGCAGCAATAATTGATATCGCAGGATCATCAATTTTGTATTTTTTAATAATGTAGTCAAACGTACAATGCTCATTATAATGTGTAAATTCCACATTAGGAATATCAAAGGGAATGGCCCCAAATTCTTCTGCTTTTCTGATCACTTCCTCGAAGGGCACATATATAAATTCAGCTTCCTGATCTACAAATTTTTTAATCAGCCACGGATAGGCAATCCGGTCAATTTTTGGTCTTTCTCTGGTAATCCATTTCATAAACTTAACGTCATATTATTTTCTAAAAAAAAATGAAATAAATTTTCTTTCAAACTAAATTGTAGTGTCTGTCTTTTGAGGATAACAATAATAATTTATAGCAAGAAAGGTATCAATTTCAAAATCTTTTTACTTCGAATTTGTTATACGACAGCAAATTTGATTTGACATTTTTTATCAGAATGTTTAGGCTGTCAAAAAATATTTTTTAAATTTGACACCGATAAAATAATAAATAGCTAGTACTCCAACATTAGAGAAGAAATTGGGGATAGTAGTTTTCTTTTGCACTTCACAGAGCATACTCTAATAGCTTAATGTAAAAATCATTAATCTATTATACCATGCAAAAAAACATCTTTTTTTATTTCTTTTAATTATAGGGACTGCCTTTTGGGGTGTTTCGTTTACTTTTGTAAAGACGGGAGTTGGAAACGGTTCTCCATATGTCTTTTTATTTTATAAATTTCTTGTTGCATCACTGTGTTTGGCAGTAATTTTCTTTAAGCATTTAAAATTTATGACAAAAATTTGGTTTGGATGTCCTGTTGGGGATTGATGCAAAAAATATAAAAACTTAATTGGTTCATGCCAGTAAACTAATACACAATTCTACAAATATTTTAAAGGATTAAAAAAAATGTTATGTGTAGGGTAGAATTGTCTTTTTTGGCTCTATGAATTAGAACCAGGGATTAAAACAAACTATTTGATTTTCGAAATTTTTAATAAATGATAATTTGTTGGGTTAATTAAGTCTTCCTTAAATTTTGTAACAAAAATTTTTAAAAATTTCTTTTACCTTTTTGGGTTGTTCAACCAGAGTTAAAAATTGGTTTATTTCTGTTTAGGGCAGACAAGCGAGCAGTTTTAAAGACTTTTCCTGCCGTTAGTTTCTTCGATGCTTTTTCTTAAATTCCGTTGGGGTTTCTCCCGTTATTTTTTTAAATACCTTATTGAAATAGGAAAGGCTTTCCAGTCCGACTGCATAGGCCACCTCTGAAACTGTCAAGTCGTTAAGAAGCATTGTCTTAGCCTGGGTTATCCTGTACTGGATAACAAAATCCGTAAAGGTCATATCGGTCTGTTTCTTAAAATAGCGGCAGAATGCGGGCGTACTTAAACTCACTGATGAAGCGATGACATTTACATCGGGTTTCAGGTTGAAATTCCGATGTATATAATTGTATATTGTGCCCATGCGGATTTTGTCCTTTAAGAACAGCTTCACGCTTGTGTCTTCCGTATTGAGCTCCTGCACCTCTTTGGAAGAAGCCAGCAGCTGGAGTATATCTAGAAGAATAAGAAGAGATTGAAAACTTTCCGTCTCCTGAACCTCCTGAAGTTTGGAGACAACCAGCTCTTTCGTTGTCCCCGAAAAGCTCAAGCCCATCGAGGCTCTCTGGAATAGGGCACATATCTGTGAAAATTCCGGAGTGTCAATTATCAGGTCCCTTAAAAAATGCTCCTTAAACTGTACTACAATCTGCTTGTATTCCACTTCCAAGCCATAATCAAAATTCAGGTGCGGAATATTTGATCCTATAAAAACCAAGTCGCTCTGGTCAAAACTTGAAATGTTTTTCCCGACATGCCGTATTCCTGCAACAGCCTCAACATAGACCAATTCAAATTCAGGATGATAATGCCAGAAAAAAAAGTTTTTAAGCCTAGGGGAAAATACCGTGAAGGAATGTCCCGGTTCAATAGTGATTTCTTCTTTTTTAATCTGCATAAAGCTTCATTTTTTAGCTTAATTATGTAAATATAGTGATATTTTGTCAATACAGAGCGTGTTTTGGTATTTACAGCGTTAAGCAGGCAGGGAAAAGCGGAAGAACTTTGTACTATTAATTTCAAACAAAAAAATTAGAAGATGGAAAATGTAAAAAAAGAAGGACTTAATACAGCCCATAAAGAGATACCAGGCAACCCTTCAGTTGCAACCAGCAGCAAAGCAAAATTAAGCGACAGAAGTAACGGAGAGCCTTTAAGAGTTTTATCAGAAGAGGACTGGAAGTTCTGGAAAGAAAATGGATATGTGATCGTGAGAGGTGTCGTTCCGCAGGAGCAGGTAAAAAAATTGGCGGATTACTTATGGGAGTACGAGGGCAAGGATGCGAATGATCCAGAAACATGGTACAAGACAAACCTTCAGATGAAAATGGCGGAATTAAATAATACCGGAATGGTTGAAATCTACAATCACCAGTATTTGTGGGATAACAGACAGTTTCCAAAAGTTCATCAGGCATTCGCCGATATATGGGGAACAGAGAAGCTTTGGGTGACTATTGACAGGGCAAACCTTAATTTCCCGATTCGTTCAGGACACGAATACAACGGTTTTATCCACTGGGATTATGATCCGGAAACCAGACCTCAAAATGTTCAGGGGGTATTGGCTTTGGCCGACCAGAATGATGAGAATATGGGCGGATTCCAGTGTATTCCTGAATTGTTCAGAACCTATGACACTTGGAAACTGACACAGCCTGAGGACAGGAATCACTTTAAGCCTGATACCACAGGATTTGAATTTGATAAAGTTAAAATGAATGCAGGGGACCTGTTGATTTTCAACAGTACGCAGCCTCACGGGATACGTCCAAACAACAGTAAGAACAAAGTGCGAATTGCCCAATATATCTCTATGATGCCGGCAGAAGAAGAAAATGAGGAAATGCGCCAGTGGAGAATCAACTCCTGGAAAAACAAATATGTGCCGGAAGGGCATGCCTTTCCGGGTGACCCGCTTAAAAGAGAAAGCGAGCAGCCAGTAGCAGAGCTTTCAGATCTTGGTAAAAAATTATTGGGATTAGAAAAGTGGTAATTTATTAACAATAAGCGATGGGGCATCCTCATCGTTTATTAAAAAATTTTTGAAATGAAAAAAAAAGCAATAATACTCGATCTGGACAACACCATCTATTCGGCATCGTCAATTGGGGATAAACTATTCAGTGATCTTTATTTTCTGCTGGAAATAAACCAGAATGAATTTGAAGGGACAATGGAGGACATCAAAGTTGACATCAACCGTAAGCCATTTTCAGTTGTAGCACAGGAATATAAAATAAGCAAAAGCCTGTATAAAGATTCATTGCAGCTGCTAAAAGGACTGACTTATGATGAGCCGATTGCCTACTTTGAAGACTATGAAGAATTCAGAAAGCTCAACTGTGATAAATTTTTGGTAACATCGGGTTTTCCAAATCTGCAGTACAGTAAGATTAAGCAGCTGGGAATAGAAGGCGACTTTAAAGGGATTTCCATTGTGGATACCGTAAGCACAGAGAATACAAAAAAAGATGTTTTTGAAGGCATCCAGCTATGCCATAATTATGATTTGTCCGACATATTGGTTGTAGGGGATGACCTTCACTCGGAAATAGCAGCGGCAAAATCTTTAGGTATTGAAGCAGTGCTTTACACTAAAGATTCTAAAGCTCCCACTGCAGAAATTGATATACCTGTGGTAAATTCATTTGGCAGTTTAGCCAGTTTTATTTAGCCTTACGGTGAATTGAAGAATTACAACCCGGTCCTTATACTTGTGGAGGTGGATCAGGTAAAATTGTTAATTTCAATAAAAGCGGGAAAGCGGATAGTTATATCCGTTTTTTTACGCTCTTTTTTATGGTATGCAGAGAGCAATAGTAAATTGTTTTTTGCTTTAGTCTCGCAACAATTATATTTGAAAAAATGAGAAGGCAAATTTCAAGAATTATAAGATATTAAACCATTTTAAAACGAGATTTCTTTTTCTGAAACTGGACAGTAGCTAGAAAAAAAGTAGTATATCAAAGCCATAGTTTCGCTTGATTTCTGGTGTTTGAATCCTGTTAAGATGTCTAATGATAAATTAACTATGGTAAGTATACCCTTTTTACACCAGATTTTGATTAAGTTGAATCGGTATCAAAGGGTGTTTTTCTATATATATCAAATATAGTGTTTTTTCGTTTTGAGTTATTTCATAAACTTCTGGCTTATTAAAAGGTTGGAATAGTTTTAAAATCTCTATTGTTTCTTCTATTTTTTCCGCCAAATGTATGCTTACTATTTCAATAATATCCTTTTCATTGCTGTAAAAACACAGTTCGTTGTTTGGTATTTTGACAGAATTTTCATATTCTTGTTCTGTCATTTCTTTAATTTGTATCATAATGAATATAGATGTTAATAAGTTAAAAAGATCAATAGGTAAGAAACTTAAATTTGAAGCTGATTACCTAAAAGTTGATGGAACTTCTTTTACAGATATTTTTTATGCTGTTTTAAAAGAAGCGGAAGAAGGTTTTATTATTGTTGAGCAGACTTATATATTCTCAGATGAAGATTATAAGGATACCATTCTTACTCAAAGGAGGAGATTAGAAAAAGGTAAATACTCTATAAGTAGAGAAATACCATTGAATCATTAAATAAAAAACCTTACTATTTATGTAAGGCTTGGTTTGTAGTAAATAGTGTTTTTTAAGACTCTCTGCTCATGATATTTTTCAATCAGTTTTGGAAAACTTAACTCTGTTTCTACTTTTTCTCCGCCAAATAGAGTTATAGTGCCAAGTCCTCCCTCATTTGTAAGACTTGAAACATGATTTACATCTATATAAGTAGTTGTCTTTCTTTTAAAGTTCAATTCAATAAATCCTTTCATACTAAGTTTGTTTTAAGTTCATGTAAATTTAGAAAGAATAGAAATCCGTTCTTCAATTGTCGTTGATTTTTTTATTGAGATCCTTCAATTAATCTGTCAATTTCTTCAATTGTTGTTTTTGCTATAAAAATTGAGCAGTCACTTAAACGAAGTTCTGTGTGTTTGCCTTTGTTTACTCCTTTAATTGTGACAATACAACTAATGTTTACAAAATGAGGCATATTATCTTCATCAAGTAGAAATATAAATCCTTTCATAACTATTTGATATTTAAGTTTCTCAAATATACAGAAATAATTAAGCCCCTAAATTACTAGAGGCTTTTTTGTATGAATTATTTTGCTATTTTTATAGAATCATTCCTGCATACCACTGTTGGATTTTGGTTAGGCTTTAGCTATGAACAGGGCTTTAGCCAACCGATATGAATCACTTTTACAACCTTGTTGATGGCGTTTGTTACAAGTGGATTTTTCGTCAGTCACGTTTTAGAAACGGTAGAAAAGAGATTGCTCCGCAAGGACATCCCTTTACTATACCTGTCGAAGAAGTAGAATGCCATCACTGTAACTCTTGTGAACAATAGTAGCAAGAATGATACTCAGAGTAGTGTTCCACCATTACTCTGTTTTATTTCTTAAAATGTCTAGCTTTTAGAAGTGCTTTATTAAAGTCTGACAGTTCTTCTTTTTTGCGCCCTTTTTCAATATCTTCAAAAATAGCTGTTTTCACTGTCTTTCTTTTCCCGCCAATAAGTAACGGTAGTTCTAGATATTCAACCTCTGATAAATCTTCTTGTAAATACTCTGTCATATCTTCAAGACTAAAATACCATTGTTGTTCAAATTCTGTCTTGTGTATGCTTTCGTCCTGCAAAAGCTTTTCTTTTTCTAGTATTTTCAAATCATTGTGTTTAAAGTTTCAAAGTTAGTATTTTAATATTAGTATTTATCTAAATAATTTCTTAACTATGTGATTAAAAATCTAATCATTATGAATACAAAAGATAGAAATGATATTAATATCAGTCTTATAGTACACGGCTTAAAAATTTCAGCTCTGGAAAGCTGTCTCACAGATGACCAAAGAAAAATATTCGAAGCCTCTCTAAAAGAGAGTAAGGATTCTGTTCGTAAGCAATTGGAAGCTTCACGTTTAAAGCCTGAGCAACTTGCTGAAGTGCTAAGGCAACTTGATGTTCTTTAGATTTATCCATTTTTAAGCTGTTAACTGTTTATATGTTGTTCTTATTTTTGAATTCTTAATAAATATCTCGAATCTCTCTGTATTTTTTAAATCCCTTAAATTGAATCTAAAAGCAAATTCATCTACATAGTTTTGCATATGTTTTCTTGACCACCAATTATAGATTCCGTTATACCCGCGCTTCATTATCCCCCAGAATCCTTCAATTGAGTTGCTGTGTATCTCAGGATTATCAAAGTCCACATATTGTTTTTTAGCGTGGTCTACTACATGATGGTCGTATGTATTTTCTAATCCTCTGTAACCGTGCCATTCATCTGAAATTAAAACAGTGTCTTTTTCTACAAATGATTTTATAAACGGCTGTATTGATTCTCTTTTAGTGTTTTCAGCTACAATACATTTTACTTTACTGTGTGAAATCATAATCTTTTTGCCGTCTTTAATTTCAAAATCTCCTCTCTGCAGTACTCCAATTACAGGTGTCTTGTCTTTAAAACTTCTTCCCTGCGACTGTTCGACTTTCTTGTCTTTATGACGGTTTTTATTTTTCCCGCCAAAAAATGATTCATCAGCTTCACATATTCCGTCAAACTTATTATCAATATCGTTTTCAATTCCAAAGCAGGCTCTTATTCTATGCAACATGTGCCAAGCTGATTTCTGGCTTATTTGTAAATCTCTCCCCAACTGTACCGAGCTGATCCCTTTTTTACTATTGATTACTAAATAAATCGCCATAAACCATTTAGGCAGTTCTATCTTAGTATTATCAAAAAGAGTTCCTGTCTTTACTGTGAAGTACTTTCCGCTTGTTTTGCATTTGTATTTATTCCCTTTACACTTATATACTTTACTATCCTCATGAAAAGGACTTACAGGTTTGTTTTCCCAATACAGGGCTTCTAAATGTTCAATACATTTCTGTTCAGTAGAGAACTCTCTGGCAACTCCTAGTATCGAATTGAAATCCTTATTAAACATAGGTCTTAATTTTTTCTTACCCAAATATACTACCTTTTTTACACTTAAACAATAATTTAGTGTAATAAAGTGCTAGTTTTAACATTCAAGTAATAGTTAAAGACCTGACTACAAAGATAGTTAGGATATTTTTGTACTCCAATTCTTTGAAATCTGTTGTAATTTGCTACTTTTACAGCATTGAAAATATAGGCGTTAGCTATTATCATGGTATCGAAATCTGGACAATTTCACAAGCACCACAGGATAATAAGACTATGCTCATGCTACGGCGTGGGCGTAACTTATCTTGGTGCAAGGTTTGTCCAGAACCCCGATTCAGGTATTGGTTACAGACCCACGCTTTTTTTGTAAAGCAACTTCACTTTGGGTTTGGGTGATCTAAATCAAACCTTATGAAGAAATTATCACTACTTTTATTTTTTCTGTGTTTAAATTCTTTTGCTCAAGATGTCTGGGTAAATGGATATATGCGTGCAAATGGAACTGCTATTCAAGGACATTATAGGACAAGTCCTGACTATACTGTCAATAATAATTTTACAACTGTAGGTAATGTTAATCCTTACACAGGAAAAGCAGGGACACTTCCTAGAGACAATGACTACATAACAAATTACTCACCAGTTCAGACTACTTATTATAGTTCTCCTAGTACTAACATTTCTTCATATGTGAAAGACGTTACAACACCTTTAAATGGCGGTTATAATGTCTCTAGGATTGTAGAGCAAGTCCTTGAAGAAGGAAAATGGAAAACCTCGAAAGAAGATTTAGCTAGTAGTTACTTATATTTTGATAGAAATGCATTCTACTTTAAACGGGGACAAAATAGTTGGAAGGTTAGAGATAAGGTTTTTATAGAGTGCAATTCCAATGCAAAAGTATGTGTTTATAATTCTGAGTATGGTGTAACAGTTTTAGATGAATATCAAAAATTTATACTATTTTATGATGCGAATGATAAAACTAAAAGATACTTCTACCTAATAGGTAATCCTAATTATTCCGTCTCACCAAATTACTAAAAATGGAAATATTATTCACAATCATAGGATTTATAATTTTAGGAGCAATTGTAAGATCATTAGCAAATGATAAAACTGTAGAAGCTAAACCAGAAAACAACTCAGAATGGATAGTACAACTCATAATTTGTCTTGTTATTGGTGCAATAGTTTGGTCACTTATTCCAGAGAGTTGTAAACATAGAAAAAACAGCGATTACGACCCTGCTTCACATGAAAAACTCAGCCCTGATTATAAAGACTAAACATATATAATTCATAAAAATACACTATGAGAAAAATTTACATTTTAATACTTACGACACTAATAATCTTTTCTTGTTCTTCTTCGGAAGATAACAATTCTAAAAATAACTCTTTAAATCCTCCTGCTTGGATACAAGGAACATGGGCGCAAAAGTATGGCAGTAATGGTTCTTATACATATCAGCCTACTTTTACATTCACAAAAAATGATTTTTGTACAATAAGTGCAAACAGCAGTATTTGTATATTAGAATCTGCAAGTAGCACACCAGATTTAAAAATAAACGAAATCATAACTGATTCCGAATACAAGTTCTCATTTAATCTCAAAGGAGTAACCACTACTTATAGGTTTATTAAAGTATCTAATTCTAAAATCGAATATGATATTTACCCAGATCAAAATGTTCCAAATATGGAGCTATTCAAACAGTAAGGCTTAAAATTCAACATAATTCCATTACACACAAAAAACAAACGATGAAAAAACAAATTATCTTATTTATATCTATCCTTTGCTTATACTCATGCAGTAGCAATGAAGAAAATAGTCAACCAACAGCAACACTAGAAGGCAATTGGCTTTTACAAAACATTCCTTCCGGTTCAAAATTAAAGTTTTACGGCAACAACTTTATGATAGAATCAGGTACTGTTACTATCAATGGCACATTTAAACTAATTGACAAAAAAATAACTGGGGAAGTAACAAGTCGCAAAGGAGCAAACAGCGAAGCATTAAAACCTGACACTTTTTCGGGAAACGTCGAAATTACAAATGACAAAGTGACTTTTACTAATTTTGACGGAAATTGGAGAGCAATCTTTTCTACATGGTATGGAAAACAAAAGTAAAGATGTTTAACAAACAATATCATATTTGAATGCCTTTAAAATCAGGTGTTTGTACTTGGTTTGTGTTTTAGCGTTTTTGATATATTTGACTTAACCGAAAATCATTTATCATGGATACTATTCAAAATGTGAACTCAAACATTATTACTCTTGCTAAAGTACAAGAAAATGAATTTAAAGAATTAAAAGCTCAATTAAATAGAATTGAATCTAACCAAGCTATAATAAGTGCTAATATTGAAGTTTTGAGTAAATATATAAATGATTTAACTATTCTCTTAAGTAAGAAGCTTCCTTAAGTTTATTTGCAACTTCTTTTAAAATCTCAATATTTTCTCCTACGGAGTTGTTCTTTAAAAGAGCAATTATTTCATTCATAAGACCTCCATAGTTTTCTTCTAAATATTGTTGGTGTGTTTTCATTTCCATAATATTATAAATTAAAAAATCCGCCTAATTAAAGCGGATTAAAGTTTGTAAATTTGTTTTTCTGTGTAAAGTAGCATGTAATTATCTTACAAAAATTAAAAACCCTCTTGGAAAAGTCTAAGAGGATTTATTGTTATTAAAATTTAGGTATTTATACCTAGTTTGTGTTATGAAGCTTTTAATATATTTGAAAATGTAATACCCATTCTGACATAAGATAAAAAGAGTTGCGTAAAGTATTAACTTAAATTTAGAGAATGGGAAAAAGATTGCACAAAAAGATTTATCATTTTAACTTTAACATCAAGCTTAGATTGTTTTGGTTTTTATGATAAAAATTAAAGGTAAGTTTGCGCTTACCTTTTTTAGTTTTAAAAAATCTGGTGTAAAAAGGGTATACTTACCTTAACTATTTGCTTTTTTTATAAATATATACACTAAAGCAATTTTGCTAATATTTTAAAGAAAGGAAATAAAAGCAAAAATGATTAAATGTCAGCGTGTTTAGTAGTGTAAATAAAAAAATGGCGCCAATTGAAGACAATTGGCGCCATCTGGCGTCAGTGACCTCGACGGGATTCAAACCATTACTTTTTACTGGAGATTTGAAGCTTCTACCATAAAAGATTTTTAGTTAGTTAGTTAGTTAGTTAGTTAGTTAGTTAGTTAGTTAGTTAGTTAGTTAGTTAGTTAGTTAGTTAGTTAGTTAGTTAGTTAGTTAGTTAGTTAGTTAGTTAGTTAGTTAGTTAGTT
>Ga0157370_10000861_pt1 | contig 38538 bp, 37 predicted proteins | sample C35metaG_FD_113463 | JGI IMG/M metagenome (GOLD analysis project Ga0157370, IMG submission 113463) | Corn rhizosphere microbial communities from Kellogg Biological Station, Michigan, USA - C3-5 metaG | ecosystem: Host-associated > Plants > Roots > Rhizosphere > Soil | place: USA: Michigan... | reverse complement strand
GAGTTTGTTTGCTGCCGCCCCAATATTCCCTCCGGCTGTGGCGTTGTGTCTGTCTGGATGCGTGGAGGGAAACCGGGCGATTTATTTTAAGGCGGGTGATAGCCAATTTCATGAAGCGGCACTTTCAAATGTTGAATTTTAAGACAAAACTTGACGGTTTGGCGGAGATTTTCGGGGCGTTTTTGCACGACCGGAGAGCCAGTTTCGTCATTATGACGGCGTTGCTGTTGCCGGTTTTCCTGCTTTTTTTCGGGTTTCTTTTCGAAGGCGGCCGGGCGTTGGCCTATTATAGCCAGTCGAAGCGGGTGGTTGCACAGGCCTGTGAGCGTTCGACAAAACCGACGCGCACGAACGTACCCCTGGATGAGGTGCGCCGTAAAAACGTGCTCGACACGTTCGACGCACTGATCCGTTCCACCAAACAGGATGTGGTCAGTCGCGATGTTAAAATCGACTGGCTGACGACGGATATAGACGCAAAGTTCAGCTACAAAACCGTGTTCAGTGGCATGTTCGGGGCGGAAAAACTTGACTATCAGCTGTCGTACCGTTGTGGCGGTATACCGCCTTATCCACATGACGGTGAGGTCGTTGTCAACAACACCTTCGAAAAGACGCTGAACGGCACGGAACGTATGCTGAAAAACGGCAGAACCGCCAAAACACCCAACGGCTGCTGGGGTGTTTATACCTATGCCGAACTGGGATGGGATGGCGGTACGGGGCCGGGCATCGAACTTCAGGATTGGAGCAATGCGGATTGCCGGAAGAACCATGGCTGGCAGGGCTACGGGGATCAGGAAAAGGAGAAGGAGACAAGCGCCGGGATGACATGCACCCCAAAGTCACAGGCCACTCTTCCCAATGAAAACAACGATTCGAAAAACGGCAGCAAGGCGCAACCGGATGGCAAGGACGCCTTGAATTCCGAGCAGGGGCAGCAGTGCACTACAGAAGAGAAGAGCAACACGCCCTCGATGCGCAACGGCCAAAATGAGCGAATACCGCCAACCCGCTACGCTGTCGAACTTGACAGTCACTGGGAAGGGCAAAAAAGACGCGACGCCAACAGCTCGATCTTCAAATATGTGGAAATGCATCCCGGCAAATACGAAATCTCGGTCTGGTACAACGGGCGAAACCAAAATTACGAAGGCTCGAACGACATCGATATTTCGCTGCAGGTGTTGCGGCCCCAAATGGGTGTAGAGAAAAAAATTATCCAGATGAGCCAGAAGGCGAATGAAATTCGATGGGAGCGCCGAAGCTACGAGGTCACTGTCGATACTTATTCGCTATACAAGCTGTCGATCGCCGCCGCTGGAACGAGCGACAGTCTGGGTGGCATCATAACGGCATTCGAGGTCACTTATCTTGACTCGTTTTAAGATATCGCATCGTGACTTCCCCAGTCTCATCCGGTCGCTTGCCACGGATATCCGTGCGGCTACCGCCGTAGAGTTCGGTTTGCTTTTGCCGGTCTATCTCCTGCTGATCTTCGGTATCATCGAAGTTAGTCTCGTGCTTTTCTTCAGCCTCAATATGTCGACGGCGGCCACTGCCGGGACTGAATATCTGCGCAAGGCGGCGGCTGGCCGAACGTCCGTCACCGCGGCGGAGTTCAGGCAGGTTATTGCCTCGAATTTCCTGCTCGCGACAACTGAAGATGATCTGAAAATATCGCTCATTGCCATTGCTGATGCCAACCTTGCTACTACACCGGTGACATTTCCGGTCGAGAACAAATTCGAGGCGCCAAGCAAGGCCGCCGGGCAATATCTTCTGGCGCTGGGGTATGACTGGAAATTCATTCTTCCCACCACCCATCTGCTCGTTCCCAGTTCCGGGGGCAAGCCGCAATTGCAAAATCTCTCTCTGGCGATCACCGCGGTTCGGGTGACGGAATGATTGGTAAGAGATTGAAATATCTATCCATCTCGCTGATAAGTTCGCGCTCTGGCGTTGCCGCGGTGGAATTAGCGCTATTGATGCCTTTGCTCATTCTAGTACTGGCGATGGTGATCGAAATCGGGCGTGGCTGGATGAGCTATGACCGTTTCGTAACAGTTGTGGACAATACGGCCCGTTGGTCGGCCCGATTTCCGGAATTTGAGGAACGCGTCAGGACGGGCGTCAAATCCTTTGTCATGGCTGCCGGGCGCCCGCTCGAATCTGAAAAGCTTGATCTGACGCTCAGAAGCGCCAAGCTTGTGGGTGGGGTCGCCGTGACCGAGTTCGCCCCATACAATTTTTTTGGCAACGCCGAAAACGTGAAGTGGGACAAGATATTGACGCAAGGAAACTTCAAGACCGAAGAAGCGGTAATCGTAATTTCGGGGCGTTACAAATACCGCCCGCTCATTTCGTTGCTGGGCAATACGGATATCGAGTTCGAATACGTGACGGCGGTAAACCCGTATTTCTCCCGACACTACAAATATCAGAAGGGAAAGTCGGACTGGCTTTTCTGGAATGTTCGCTGACGGCATTGGTCAGGGGCTTCACCCTAGCCAATGCCGTGGCGTTTCAGCGATAATGATCGGTGACGGTTTCTAGGGTGACTTCGCCCCCGTTCAACCACGTCGCACAATCCCTCAACGCCCGCGCTGCAACGAGCTGGCGTTTCATGATTGTCTTGTCCTTGCCGCGAAAACGTTTCACGCCTTCCGGCTTGACGATGGAGCCTGGCTCCAGTTCTGGGAAGAGGCCGAAATTGATGTTCATCGGCTGGAAGGAACGTTTGCCCGGCTCATCATTCGAGGAAAGATGCCCGCCGGTGATGTGGTTGAGAAGTGAGCCGAGGGCTGTCGTTGCGGGCGGCAGGCTCGGGGTCTTGCCTTTCCGTTCGGCGGCAGCGAAACGGCCGGCCAGAAGTCCGACGGAGGCGCTTTCCACATACCCTTCGCAGCCGGTGATCTGGCCTGCAAAACGCAGGTCAGGCCGGGATTTCAGCTTCAGCGAAGGATCGAGCAGGACGGGGGAATCGATATAGGTATTGCGGTGCAGGCCGCCCAAACGGGCGAATTCCGCATTTTCGAGACCCGGGATCATGCGAAATACATCCGCCTGCGCGCCGTATTTCAGTTTGGTCTGGAAACCCACCATGTTGTAAAGCGTGCCGAGCGCATTGTCCTGGCGAAGCTGGACCACGGCATAGGCCTTGACGGTGGGGTTGTGGGCGTTGGTCAGGCCCATCGGTTTCATAGGGCCGTGGCGCAGCGTCTGGCGGCCGCGTTCAGCCATGATCTCGATTGGCAGGCAGCCGTCGAAATAGGGTGTGCCTTCCCATTCCTTGAAACCCACCGTGTCGCCGGCGATCAGCGCGTCGATGAAGGCGTTGTATTGTTCCTCGTCCATCGGGCAGTTGATGTAATCCTTGCCCGTGCCGCCGGGGCCAACCTTGTCGTAACGCGACTGGTACCAGCAGATATCCATGTTGATGCTGTCGCGGTGCACGATGGGGGCAATGGCGTCAAAGAATGCCAGGGCATCCTCACCCGTCTCGGCCTGAACCGCCGCCGCCAGATCCGGCGAGGTGAGCGGGCCGGTGGCGATGATGCTGCTGCCCCATTCCTTCGGCGGGAGGCCGGAAACCTCTTCGCGCAGGATCGTCACCAGTGGGTGACTTTCGAGTCGGTCTGTTACGGTCTGAGAAAATCCGTCGCGATCGACGGCAAGCGCGCCGCCGGCAGGCACCTGATGCCTGTCGGCGCAGGCCATGATCAACGAGCCGGCAAGCCGCATTTCCGCATGGATGACGCCCACTGCATTGGCGGTCGCATCGTCGGAGCGGAAGGAGTTGGAACAGACCAGTTCCGCCAGCGTATCGCCCTTGTGCGCTTCCGTGCCGCGCACGCCGCGCATTTCGTGCAGGATGACTGGAACGCCGCTTTCAGCGATCTGCCAGGCGGCTTCCGAACCGGCCAGTCCGCCGCCCACGACGTGAATGGGAGAATAGGTCTTGTCTTGCATGCTGGCGCCCATAGGCCGCGTGGGGGCAAAAGCTCCCCTCCGGCGGCTGTCTTTCGAGTGATTGTTCCGCGCGGGTCCCGAAGGACGCGTTTTTCAGGGCGATGCACTACCATGCATGGCTGCGACAGCCAAATGTTTTTGCGGGTGGCACGATTGGGGCGGAGGGAATGTGGTCTCTATGCTTGTAAGCCAAAAATCTCCGGCGAATACCGCCAGAATCAAAAACGGCGCCAGAGGCGCCGCTTTCTTTTACCTGTCGCTCAATCGTCGCGCCCTGGAGGTCGGGCAGCGGGACGATCTTTTACGCCTTAGCGGAACGAACGGGAAGCTACGTTACGGATGTCGTAACGTGTCAGGCCGATGTCGCTCAGGGCTTGGTTGGACAGGCTGCCAAGTTCGTTGATCGTGCGACGGTAGGAGATCCAGTTCTTTGCGATGCGGATAGGGTTCATGATCGTTTCCTCAATCTTTCTTTGATTTCGTCGGCCGGCTCAGTGTTTCTGTGCTCTCGGCTGTTGAGGTTTTATATATAGACATTGAGCCATGTTGTGCAGTGCAGAATTTAGGCGACTGCCATGCATTTGTGCACTATGTCGGCTAAATTTGCGGCTTTGACTACCGCATGAGCAAAATATGAGCGGAAATGCCTGTCTTTCGGGCGGTTTTGAAGGGGGTTGCGGCCATTGGCGGTGTTAGACCGGCTTTTTGCTCCCCTCAGCGGTGCTTGAAGGGTGTTGGGGCTCTCAAGACATGCCGGATGCAGCCGCCTAATCGATGCATTTTTCATCTGTTTGTCACGCGCACATGCCGGTGGGCGGCGCGGCTCGATCCCGAGAGGGTGCCAGAACGAAAAAAAGGCCGGAGGCGGGAGCCTCTGGCCTTTTGGGAGGGTCGTCTCGCATCCGCCGCTTCAAGCAGCGGAGCGTATTAGATGCCGACGGCGGTGCGTGCGACGCGACGGATGTCCTGACGGCCAATGCCGAGGTCACTCAGTTCGCGGTCGGTCATGCGGCCGAGTTCGGTTACTGTCTGACGATACTTGCGCCAGTTGGTGAGCGAGCGTGTAATGTTCATTGTAATCTTCCTCTTCGTGCTGTCCAGCGTTTCCGGCCCGTCTTGGGAGGATTAGGCTCGGGGCTGAACTCGATCTCTGTATGACCATGAATATAATCGGTTTAATAAAAACAAAAACAGACAAAGCAAGATGCCACCTATGCATGGAACGCAAAGCAAGCCGATAAATGACCCCAATTGCGGCGGCTACTGCATAATTTGTGACCAATTTGTGTGCTTTTAGTGAACTTGGCGGCATCTGTCGCTGCCAAGCCGTGCGGTTCGGCTGAATACAAGGGGTCGGGCAGGGCAGAGGCAAGGATGGGGATGCAAAGGTCGTTCGTATAAGGGATTCGGCTGGAAGCGCGCATTCTCGTAAAATGACGGGCGGCATGTCCTATATATAATGTCATGTAGCCGCATAAATGTTGCGCGTTTTTCCTGTCGGAACATGTGAAGCCGGACGGGAAAGAGGGAGACGGCGTGCGCAGTTTTGCGGCCCCTCGTGTCATCGTCTGCGGGCGCGCCGTTCCCTTTCATGCGGGCACGAAACGGCAAGAACGTACCGGCCGGCTTTTGCGGCTGGGGCGGGGACCCAAGAAAAGTCCGGGCGAAACGGGACGCGGCGATAAGGCGTGCTTGACCCTTCCAGAACATTGTGACATACCGCCGCCCAACGTGCGGGTATGGCGGAATTGGTAGACGCATTGGTTTTAGGTACCAACGCTTCGGCGTGGGAGTTCGAGTCTCTCTACCCGCACCACAAGTAAAGCATGGCTGTGCCACGCTTGTGCCAGAGTGCATCCTTAGTGATGCAGGGAGCTTTGGGGTTCATCATCCCCTTAGCGCCCCTGTCTCCGGCGCGAGCGCAATTTTGTCCGGCAGGCGCTTGTGTGAAGAAATAATGGAAGCCACGGCCGGGGAACGACGTTTCCGGCGCAGTGCTCGAAAGTAAACCAACGGCTGTCTGAGCACCGCCGCCATGATGTGAAGGTTTGAGAAAATGCAGGTTATCGAAACGCTGGCTGAAGGCCTGAAGCGCGAACTCAAGGTCGTTATCCCGGCTGCCGACATGAAGGCCCGTCTGGACGAGCGCCTGGTTGACGCCAAGGACAAGGTTCGCATCAACGGTTTCCGTCCCGGCAAGGTGCCGATGGGCCATCTGAAGAAGATGTATGGCAAGTCCATCATGGCCGACCTCGTCAACGAGCTGGTTCGTGAAAAGCCTTCCGAAATCCTTTCCAGCCGCGGTGAGAAGTCTGCAACGCAGCCGGCCATCTCCATGACCGAAGACGAGCAGGAAGCCGAAAAGATCCTTTCGGCTGAAACCGATTTCGAATTCACCGTTGCCTACGAAATCATTCCGGCCATCGAACTGAAGGCCAATGACGGCATCAAGGTTACCCGCGAAGTTGTTGAAGTCTCCGAAGACGAAATCAACGAGCAGATCCTCAAGATCGCTGAGAGCGCCCGTACCTTTGAAGCCAAGAAGGGCAAGGCCGCCGAAGGCGACCGCGTCACCATGAACTATCTCGGCAAGGTTGACGGCGAAGCCTTCGATGGCGGCGCTGCTGAAGACGCTGAACTGGTTCTCGGTTCTGGTCGCTTCATCCCCGGCTTCGAAGACCAGCTCGTTGGCGTCAAGGCTGGCGACGAAAAGACCATCACCGTGACTTTCCCGGCTGACTACCCGGCTGCGAACCTCGCAGGCAAGGAAGCCAACTTCGACATCACCGTCAAGGAAGTCGCTGCTGCCGCTGCTGTTGAAATCAACGACGAACTGGCGGAAAAGCTCGGTCTCGAATCGGCTGAAAAGCTGAAGGAAATCGTTCGCGGCCAGATCGAAAGCCAGTACGGCAACGTAACCCGCCAGAAGGTCAAGCGTCAGATTCTCGACCAGCTCGACGAAATGTACAAGTTCGACACGCCGGCTGGCCTCGTCGATGCCGAATTCGACAACATCTGGCGCCAGATCAACACCGATCTTGCCCAGTCCGGCAAGACCTTCGCTGACGAAGACACCACGGAAGAAGAAGCCCGCGAAGAATATCGCAAGCTTGCTGAGCGCCGCGTTCGTCTCGGTCTCGTTCTCTCCGAAATCGGCGAAAAGGCCGGCGTCGAAGTGACCGAAGAAGAAATGCAGCGCGCGCTGTTCCAGCAGCTGCAGCAGTTCCCCGGCCAGCAGAAGGAAATCCTCGATTTCTTCCGCAACACCCCCGGCGCTTCCGCTTCGCTGCGCGCTCCGATCTTCGAAGAAAAGGTCATCGACAAGCTGCTCACGGAAATCTCGGTAACGGACAAGACCGTTTCCAAGGAAGAGCTTCTGGCTGACGACGGCGAAGAAGCAACGGAAACCAAGAAGAAGGCGCCTGCCAAGAAAAAGACTGCTGCCAAGGCTGACGACGCCTCTGAAGGCGAAGAAGCCGCTCCGAAGAAGAAGGCTCCGGCCAAGAAGAAGGCCACTGAGGCCGACGCCGAATAATCTTGGCGGGCGAAAGCTGAATGAATGGAAGGGCCGTGGCGAAAGCTGCGGCCTTTTTTTGTTTCGTCTGCGCGATGCGGTCCATCCGCCTTGCGCGGTGGTCAGCGGGCCCAAACCGCGCCGCTGACCGATCTCGCCTGTTAAAATTGCTCCCGGCTATCGCTTCTGGGATCATTATTCACCTGATGAGGCGCATATAGATCGCTACGGGCTTTTCGCCGCCATGGTCGTGCGGGATTTTCACGATCGATAGCAATGTCTGCTATTGCGATAGCCGGTAAACCGTTCATCGGGCATTGCGCCACCCAACGGCCATCCGGTGCGGCGATTCCCGAGGGAGCAGCTGTACTCTGAGCCGCCAAGGTGGAATAGCTGGCCCAATAGGTGTTGCTCACCGCATGCCCCAATATTTCGGCTGCAAATGCCGGGGCATTGGACGGGCCATCACCTGCGGTGGAAAACAGCACGCAATCGACGTTCAGCTTCTCGTATTCCATGAATATTTCTGGGTAGTGCGCCTCCATGCCGAGCGCGCAACCAAAACGGAAGCCATCGATTTCAAACGTCACCGGTACAGTTCCCGGCGAGTACATGAACGAGATTTTGGTGTTCGACAGCAGGCGCTCATCGTAGCGAGTTATAAGCTTCCCGCGATCGGAGATGACGTACAGGCTGTTATACGGTCGATGTGGCGGAGTAAGCTGATGGACGGACCCGAGAATCGTCCAAAGCTTCAGCCTTCGCGCCAGTTTTCTGCTCGCTTCCAGTTCTCTGCGCAGAGTTTCCCATTCAAAGCGCGTCCAGTCGGAAGGCCCGATTTCTCTCGGCCCAGTTTCGGACATGATGCGTTTATTGGGCCAGCACGTTGCCCCTTCCGGGAAATGGATGAGACGGGCGCCGGCCTTATGGGCATCGCACATGAGGCGACGTATTTCTTGCCCGGCTGCTTTCAGTGCCGAAACCATACGAGGGTCGTCGACCAGCGACGTTTGCGCGACAGCCATTCGTAAAGAAGGGCTAACTGGCATGTCGGGAGTTCGGCGGATATGCTTGAGCGCCGCCGTATAGGACTCGCCGGTTTTCGCTGCACGAGCTCTTACGCGGCGTTTGAAATTATTATTTTGCGTCATGATCTGGCCTTTCACGTCCCGGACGCGATTCCCCAGCAACCCGCCCGAAACGATCGGACCAAGACAGTAGCCTGAGACAACGACAGTCCCTTTGCCTCCGTTCAAGACCATGCTGGGGAAGGTCTGGGAGGTTAGGCGCAGGCTTCGCCTTTTTTTCACTATCAGTGGGAAAACGTTGAGTCGTCAAGCTACCGCAATTTCGCGTTACATGAACCGGAGAATTCGACACTCCGACATCTTCACGTCTTTCTCGAATATTATCTTCAGAAGGCATGACAGGGCGTTGGGCAGTCGCGGCGATGGGCAGAAGAAATTATTTGATCGAGGGTGTCTCCGGGGCTGGTAAAACCTCGGTTGCAACGGAACTTCAGCAACGCGGCTTTCATGTGATTCACGGCGACCGTGAACTGGCTTACAAAGGCGACCCCGAAACGGGCGAACCCATGGATGTCGCGCTGTTTCAGGACGACGACACAAAGATCGCCTTCCGTCACCGACATCATATCTGGAATGTCGAAAAAGTTCGGCAGCTTGTGGCTGATCAAGAGCACGCCGTCACCTTCTTCTGTGGCGGATCGAGAAATTTTCGACGCTTTGTAGATCTGTTCGATGAGGTCTTCATTCTGGATATCGATGCAGCGACCTTACAAAGACGGCTGGCTGCCAGGCCGGAGGATGAGTTCGGTGGCAATCTGGCCGAAAGACAATTTGTCCTGCAACTTCACGCAACGAAAGAAGACCTTCCTGTCGGTGCATCTGCCATTGATTCATCGAGGGCTTTGGGAGTGGTGGTGGATGATATTCTGGCGCGTTGCGTTGTTCCGAAGGCAGGAAATTAACACGCTGCGCTTCCCGTCACCTTCGTTTTGATCACAATGCAGTGCAGCATGATTTTTTGCTGCATCTGCTCTTGTTCATCTCCGGTTCATCTGGCACCCTGCGCAGCATGATTTGCCTTGGCTGCCTGTGCAGCCGTCAAGGAAACATGTGCCGCCAACGCGCGGCTGTCATCGCTGCCAAAACCTTTGGCCTTAAGCTTTTACCGTGCCTGCCGGGTTCACCCGGTGCGCCCTTAATTTGCCAGGGGACAAGATATGTCGCCACGAACGGGCTTCGCCCTGTTGTTTTCTCTGTTCGCCGCGATTGGCACCAACGCCCATGCCGATGAGGCTGGTTTGATCTGGAAGCCGGTCAAGAATTCCGATCGTTCCTATACGGCGCGTATCGGTGCGAAGCTGCCGGTCGAGACGCCGATCCGGGCGGGGCTGGAAATGGGCATGAATGCCTCCAGGACGGGGCAGGTGGTGGATACGCCAGTAAGGTTGTGGGGCAATGTCACGCTTTTGGCGGAGCAGCTGCCCGGCGTGTCGCTTGCCCGTGATGTCGGTGTCCTCTTCAACGCGTTGACGGGGTCGAGCAGCGTTTCCATGACGTCGCGACAGAAACGCATTGTTACGCCGGAACTGGATATCGAGGCCAACCGCAATTTCACGGTGCGTTATGACGGCACGGCGCAGCAATGGAACGGCCTGGACGTATCGCAGTCGCTGCGCCTTTCCCGCTCGGAAACCGGCACGGCCTTCGTGCTGACGGGGGCAAGCCGCAACAGCTTTAACGAGTTCAGCAGCGGCGTCGCCGTGGAGCAGAAGATCGGCGATCACCTGACAGTGCGCGGAACGCTCGATCAGGGATATGCGGATCATTTTCGGCCGGGTGTGAGTGCGCGGTATAGTATTCGATGGTGAGGGGCGTCACCGGTTATCGTATGGATGAGCAGAAAGTGATGGACGTTCTTGCGTCGCATTCGGCGTCATCCTTGGGCTTGTCCCATGGATCTAATCATGTCGCATAAAATCGCGACGTTGCAGAGGCTCGGGACAGGCCCGAGCATGACGGAGGAGAGGTTTGCGCACATTACAAACGATCTCCACCCGCAACAGCCAACCTCAATCCTTCTTCAGCTCACCCATGCGGTTCCACGCGTCGAGACCGGCAATCTTGTAGGCCTCGGCAAGCGTGGGATAGTTGAAGGTGTTCTCGACGAAATACTCCACCGTACCCTTCAGGTTCAGCACCGCCTGGCCGATATGCACTAGTTCGGTGGCACCTTCGCCGACGATGTGGACGCCGAGCAGACGGCGGGTTTTCAGCGAGAAGATCATCTTCAGCAACCCGCTGTCGAGACCCATGATATGGCCGCGTGAGGTTTCGCGGAAATGGGCGATGCCGCATTCATAGGGAATGTGGCGTTCAGTGACTTCTTCTTCCGTCAGGCCGCAGGTGGAGATTTCCGGAACGGCATAGATGCCGTAAGGGAAGAACTGCGGCGGTTCACCGGCCGGTGCGCCGACCGCGTGGCGGGCGGCGATACGGCCCTGTTCCATCGAGGTGGAGGCGAGGCTTGGAAAACCGATGATATCGCCGGCGGCGTAAATGTTCGGCACTGTTGTCTGGAAGGTCTCGGGATTGACCTTCAGGCGGCCGCGGCTGTCGGCTTCCAGCCCACAGGCGGAAAGATTGAGCGTATCGGTTGCGCCGACGCGTCCGGCGGCGAACAACACCGTCTCGGCTTTAAGGACGCGGCCGTTGCTGAGCGAAACGAGGCATTTGCCGCTGTCGTCGCGCTCCACCTTTTCCGCTTTCTGTCCGAAGATCAGCTTCATGTTACGGTCGCGCAACTGATAGGTGAAGTCCTCGACGATTTCCTTGTCGATGAATTCCAGCATGGTTTCGCGCGGTTCCACCACCGTTACCTGCGTGTCGAGCGCACTGAAGATCGTGGCATATTCGATGCCGATGACGCCCGCGCCGACAACGACCATGGAGCGCGGCAGTTCCTTGATCTCGAGTATCTCGTCCGAGTCGAGCACTGCTGCGCCGTCGAAGGGAATATGCGGTGGCCGGTAGGGCCGCGTGCCGATGGCGAGCAGAATGGAAGCGCCGGTGACGTTCATGACTTCACCGTCGTTCTTCACCACCTTCACCGTGTTGGCATCGACGAAGCTTGCCGTGCCGCGGATGTGCTGCACGCGGTTGCGGGCGAACTGGTGTTCCAGCACCTCGACCTCGTGGTCGAGCGTGATCAGCAGGCGGCGGCGCAGATCGTCCGCGTCGATCTCCTGCTTGACGCGGTAGGAGCGGCCATAAAAACCGCGTTCGCGCCAGCCGGTGAGATTGAGCGCGGTTTCGCGCAATGTCTTGGAAGGGATGGTACCTGTGTGCACCGAAACGCCGCCGACGCGGCTGCCCTTCTCGATGACCAGAACCCTCTTTTCGAGCTTGGCGGCCTGGATGGCGGCGCGTCTTCCCGCCGGACCGCTGCCGATAACAATCAGATCGAACTGGTACATGAAAACCCCGGAACAGAATGTATTGCAATGACCGGATGTCGCATCCGGGATGGCGCTGCCGCGAAATGGTCGTGATGCCATTTTGACCAGGGGAAGTGATTCCCTTGTCAGCCTTGCACACAAGAGTGCAATGCAACAAACGCCTGCGTCAATCTGTAGCGCAATAATCTGACGGATTCGTAACCGTTTTGTCCGCGTGTCGTTTTGCGACGCAAAGATGCGCCTTTGCGCCCGGCACGGCCTTCGCCGTCGGGTTTTCGTGGTTTCAGACGGGTTGTGCCCGGTCACGCGCTGATTGGGGTTGGAGTGGGCGGATGCTTGCGCGACCGGGCCTTTCCAGAAAGCCGTATTTCGCAAGAGGCAGTGCACGGCCTTTTGCGAAATGGTCCTGTCACCATGAACGTGCCACCGTTCCCACCACCAGGACCGTCCTTCGGTTTACGCCACGTCTGGCGTCTACCCGGCAGGACTGCAGTCAAGATAACAGGGTAAGGCGGGGCGGGGAAAAGCGGGGATGGATTTTCGCGCGCCGGTTCTTTCTCGTCAGTCTTCTTTCCGGGTCACATGGCGGTGAAGGGCAGCGAGGTCCTGCCTGAGTGCTGCCAGTTCGGCCAGTACCTTCACGTCGATCTTTTCGTGCAGAGACAGCACCTCAAGCTCGGCTTTCAGGTTCACCTCATAATCCTTGGCGGCCTCGAAACGGTCACGAGCGGCCTGCCGGTTCTGCGACATCATGATGATCGGCGCCTGAATGGCCGCGAGCATGGAGAGCAGAAGATTGAGGAAGATGAAGGGGTAGGGGTCGAAGGCCCGCGTCGTCAGCACGATGGTGTTGATGATTGCCCAGAACACCAGGAAAAAGCAGAAGCTGAGGATAAATCCCCAGGAGCCGCCAACCCTTGCAATGCTGTCGGCCAGCCTGTCGCCCAGGTTTGCCCCGGCGGAAAATTCCGCATTGGTGTCGGTCGAGACCAGCTTTTTCTGGTGCGACAGTTCCAGAATACGACGCTCGACCTCGCCGATTTCCCGGGAGGAGCGCTTGAAGTGCGAAACGATATAGTCGGAGATGTCTGACACGGTGCTTCTCGTGGTGCTGATGGTTCGTTACGGCCCTGTCGAGATAAACCCGCATGGCAATGGAATTCAAACGATTTCCGCTGCCATGCCGTTTAGGCATCCAGCCCCATCAGACGGAGGGTGTAGCGTCATTTACCCAGTTGAAGCCGGGGAAGAAGCGCTCTCGGCCATATTGCTCGCCGAACATCATGTCGAATTGCAGCAGGCGATAATTGCGCACCACGTCCGGAATGGAATTGGGTGAAATCGACCAGTCGGGCAGGGCCTTGCCATCCGTTGCCACCAGCATATGCCGGTCGACGACGGAAAACGCATCCTGCACTTCGCCCAAAGTCCCCGTATAGAAGGGGTCTGAGAAACCGGCTGTTTTCAGTACGTGATAGGGCAACAGCGCCGGGCTGATGGTGCCGATATTCTTGCGCACGCCTGTCTTCGAGGACCAGACGACGAGCGGCGTCTCGTGTTCCTTTTTCATGACTTCCAGCGGCGCGCGGCGGCTGGCCACCATGCCCGGCATGTAGCCGCTTTCCACGAATGTCTGGCCAAGCGGCGGCAGGTGATCGCCGAAGAGCACGATGATGGTTTCGCGCTCGCGCTTTTTTGCCCAGCGCATCAGCTTCAGAAGGGCGTCGTCGGCCTCCGCCACGCCCTGCGCATAGGTACCAAGCGCCTGCGATGCGGAAGCGGAAAGATCGCCCTCTACGCCGATGGTGTCGCTGGCATAACGGCCCGCCTCGTAAGGTCCGTGTCCCTGGAGGGTGACGGCGAAGAGGAAGAGCGGGTTGCGCGCATCGTCCGCGGCCACCATGATCTGGTCCATCAGCGCGTCGTCGGAGGCGAAGTTGCCGCGCTTTTCCATGGGCGGCAATGTCTCTTCCGAGCGGAACTCCTCGAAGCCGAAATTCCTGTAGACTTCCTTGCGGTTCCAGAACCATTCCTGAAACGGATGCATGGCGATGGCCGAATACCCTTCGCCACGGAAGAAGCTGGCAAGCGAGGGCACCGGGCGGCGGATATATTGCTGGTAGGGAATGCTGCCATAGGGCAGGAAGGCGTTGGAAAAGCCGGTCAGCGCCTCGAATTCCACATTCGCCGTCATGCCGCCGAATTCCGGCGAGAACACGTTGCCGGATTGCTTGGCGCGGATGTTGGGCATCGGATCGGCAGAGAGCTTCACGTTTTCAAGCCGTGTCGGATCCCAAAGCGATTCGCTCATCAACATGATGACATCAGGGTAATCGCCCGTGTTGGCGGCAAAGGCGGCGGGTTCCGAGGTCAGGTCTGCGATGCTGTTTTCGCCGTAACCCTGCGGCGCCGAGACGTTGGCCATGGGAATATTGAAGGCAAAGGCCATCAGGAAACCGTTATGGCGGTAATTCTCCTGTTGATCCCACATCATGGGGATGATGTTGAGACGATCGCGCACCCACGAATAATGCGAATAGTCCATGAGCGAGGCGAGGCCGGCCAGAAGCGGCAGCGCCAGCACAAGACCTGCGGCGCGTTCGCGCCAGCTCAAGCCCGGCGAATAACGCCGCGCCAGCAGCCACAGGGTGGAAAGGGCCGCAACCGTGGCGCAAAGGCCAAGGCCGACCAGCACGGCCGTCAGCGGCTGGGCTTTCAGCATGGTGGGCAGAAGCTCGAGGATCTGCCGGCCGAACAGCAGGTCGGAGGGATAAAGCGGATCGGAGAGATAGGTCTGTTTCTGCGCGGAAATCAGCCCTGTCAGCGCGCAAAGCGGCGCAACGGCGATGAGCGACAGGTAACGGCGGCCGAGGATGGAATCCAGCGCTACGAGCAGCAGCAGCACGGCGGCGATGGTGGTCATGCCGGGGCGGGCGGATGAGGTGAGGAAGGTGCCGACATCAACTAGCGAACCGCGGGCGATCCATTCCAGCGCGACGACAAGCACGACCGACGAAAACGTCAGATTGGCAAGCGTGTAGGCCTTGCCCGAAAGCTTGGAAAGGCTCCGCGTCCATGCAGGCGAAAAGACAAAATCAGCCTTTTCGGAAGCCGTTGTTTTTGGCGCCGAATTTCTCAAACTCATACTCCGGTATTACGAGGCAACACCGCGCAATTCGGGGAGGTGAATCGGGGCGTCGCAAAACTGTCATGTAACTGTCACATAAGCGCGATGAACGCGACATGAACTTTGCGGAGTGTGGCCGGTGCGGTGATAACCTTAGCGTGAATGCCGGTTGCGGCTTCATCCTATCAAGGTGGTGCGGCATGCAATTGCCGCGTTGCGGAGCGGGCACGGGCGCGGTATTGAAAAGCCATGAGCGACAGACACGACATCAAAAACCATCTTCGAATTGCCGTCGGGCAGTTCAATCCGACTGTTGGCGACGTGGCGGGCAATCTCGCCAGGGCGCGCGAAGCACGGGCCGATGCGGCGACGCAGGGTGCCGATCTCCTGCTTCTGACCGAGCTGTTCATATCCGGCTATCCGCCGGAAGACCTGGTATTGAAGCCGGCTTTTCTGAAAGCGTGCCTGAAGGCCGTGGAAGAACTGGCGGCGGAAACCGCCGATGGCGGGCCGGGCGTCGTCATCGGTTTTCCGCGTCAGGGCGAAACGGGCCGGCACAATTCGGTTGCGCTTCTGGATGGCGGCAAGATCATCGCGCTGCGCGACAAGATCGACCTGCCGAATTACGGCGAGTTCGATGAAAAACGCGTTTTCGCCGAAGGTTCGATCTCCGGTCCCTATAATTTCCGCGGTGTCAGGATCGGCATTCCGATCTGCGAGGAAATCTGGAACGATATGGGTGTGTGCGAAACGCTTGCCGAAAGCGGGGCGGAAATCCTGTTGGTGCCGAATGGTTCGCCCTATTATCGCGGCAAGCTGGATGTGCGCCATCAGGTGGCGCTGAAGCAGGTAATCGAAAGCGGCTTGCCGCTGGTCTTCGCCAATCAGCTTGGCGGGCAGGACGAGCTGGTTTTCGACGGCGCGAGCTTCGGTTTCAATGCCGACAAGACCCTTGCCTTCCAGATGAGCCAGTTCGAGGCGACCCTTGCCGTCACCGATTGGAAACGCACCGCAGAAGGCTGGCGCTGCGAGAGCGGTCCTTTCTCGAAAATCCCTGAAGGCGAGGAGGCGGATTACCGCGCCTGCATGCTGGGCTTTCGCGATTACGTCAACAAGAACGGCTTCAAGAGCGTTGTTCTCGGCCTTTCCGGCGGTATCGATTCGGCGATCTGCGCTGCGCTCGCTGTTGATGCGCTGGGCGAAGAACGGGTGCGCTGCATCATGCTGCCCTATCGTTACACCTCCGAGGATTCGCTAAAGGACGCAGCCGATTGCGCCAGGGCGCTTGGCTGCCGTTACGATATCGTGCCCATTGCCGAACCGGTGGATGGGTTCCTTTCGGCGCTTTCGGAAATGTTCGAAGGCACGGAAGAAGGCATTACCGAAGAAAACCTGCAGAGCCGTACACGCGGCACCATTCTCATGGCCGTTTCCAACAAGTTCGGCTCGATGGTGGTGACAACAGGCAACAAGTCGGAAATGTCGGTGGGGTATGCGACGCTTTATGGCGACATGAATGGCGGTTTCAATCCCATCAAGGACCTCTACAAGATGCAGGTCTACGCCATCTCCAGCTGGCGCAATTCCCATGTGCCGCCGGGCGCGCTCGGGCCATCCGGCGAAGTGATCCCCGCCAATATCATCTCCAAGGCGCCATCCGCCGAATTGCGACCCAACCAGACAGACCAGGATTCGCTGCCGCCCTATCCGGTGCTGGACGATATTCTGGAGTGCCTGGTGGAAAAGGAAATGTCGGTCGAGGAAATCCTCGCGCGTGGCCATGATATCGCGACGGTGCACCGGATCGAGCATCTGCTCTATCTCGCCGAATACAAACGCCGCCAATCCGCGCCCGGGGTGAAGATCACCAAGAAGAACTTCGGCCGCGATCGCCGTTATCCGATTACCAACCGTTTCAGGGACAGGTAGTCGAAGGAGGGCATGGGGGAGCTTGCTGGACCCCGAATCTAGTTCGGGGTGACGGAGTGCGGATGCTGCGGCTTCGCCATATATCGATGGCGAAGAAGCATCCTTTTCCTCCAACGGCGCGGACACGCCGCGCCGTCTCCCTATCTCGTTAAATAACCTGCCCCACATCGATGCGGTTACCATCCGGGTCTTCGAAAACGAAGGCCCGCAGGCCATAATCCTTGTCCTGCAGACTTTTGATGATGCGAAGCCCGTGGCTTTTGCAAAGCGCGTGCAGCGCGCCGGCGTCGCTGACCAGCATATGCGCCACATTGAAGGGGGCCGGTTTGTGCGTCGACTGCAATGTCAGGTGCAACTCGGCATTACCTTGTTTCAGGATCATGAAACCGACAGGGTTGCCGTTTTCGAAGGTCTTTTCGAAGCCCAGCACACGGACATAAAAGTCATGGGCCTTCTCGATATTCTTGACAGGAAGCATTGCGGCGATCCGACCGAAGCGGATGCCGTGATCGGCGATGGTGTTCATCGCGGAACCTCGGATCTGGGAGAAACGGGCAGGGGAGCGGGCGGTGCCGGAACGCTGCTGTTTTTTCCTATTTGAATTTGCAGGGCGGTGCCTGCGGCAATAGGATCATAATCACGGCGGTGGCGGATGCAAACGGAATGTTTGTGCCATTCAACGCTCCACGCCAGACGATCGACAGGCCCGGGAGGCAGCATGCGCAGTTCCATCGAAATCTTCAACATCCGCACTCGGCAGATGCGGGTGGTCTGGCAGACGCCGGAGCTGTTCGAGGCTCCGAACTGGTCGCCGGACGGGAAATACCTGCTTCCGAACTGCGACGGTCTGCTTTATCGCCTGTCACTTGCCGGCGACCCTTCGCCGGAAAAGGTCGATACCGGCTTTGCGACAATCTGCAACAATGACCACGGCATTTCGCCTGACGGTTCGCTTTATGCCATTTCCGACAAGGTGGAGTTCGGCAAGAGTGCCATCTATCTGCTGCCTTCGACGGGCGGAACGCCGCGTCTGATGACTAAGAACCTTCCGTCCTACTGGCACGGCTGGTCGCCGGACGGGAAAGGTTTCGCCTATTGCGGCATTCGCGATCAGGTTTTCGATATTTATTCCATGGACATAGACAGCGGTGTTGAGACACGCCTTACCCATGGTGAGGGCCGCAATGACGGGCCGGATTATTCGCCGGATGGAGAATGGATCTATTTCAACTCCAGCCGCACCGGCCAGATGCAGATCTGGCGCGTGCGGGTGGATGGCTCGGCCGTCGAGCGTATCACCGACAGCGCCTATGGCGACTGGTTCCCGCATCCGTCCCCCAGCGGTGACAAGGTCGTCTTCGTCTCCTACGACGCCGATGTCTTCGACCATCCGCGCGACCTCAACGTGCGCGTGCGGCTGATGGATATGGATGGCGGCAATGCCGAAACGCTGTTTGACCTTTTCGGCGGGCAGGGAACGATGAATTCCCCCAACTGGTCACCGGACGGGGATGAGTTCGCTTATGTGCGGTATTTTCCTGTTGGGTGATGCGGTAGGGAGTGCTTCAGCTGGCGCGCGTCTGCGCGGCGGCTGAAGGCCGCAATACGCCGGTGAGGTGGCCACGGTCACATTGCCGCATCGCTGCGCAAGATACTTGTATTTGCAATCTTTGTTGCTCATAAGCTTCTTCGTCAGGTGCCTGCCCTTTAGGGCGGGAGAATCGGGAATCCGGTGCAAGACCGGAACGTGCCCAGCGCTGTGAGGCGGATGCCCTTTTTCTTGATGCCACTGAATCCATTCGGGAAGGCGAAAGTGGGCGGATGAAGCCGAGTCAGAAGACCGGCCTGACAGGATAGACCAGACCGCGTGGACGGCGGCAGGTTGTTGCAGCAGCGCGTCGTGCAGGCGAAAACCGGAGCCGGTTTTCGTGGCGGCGCGCCAGCATTGTTGGGGATAGACGATGCCGACCGATCCACTCGCGACCAGTTCGCTCGACGCAAATGCATTCGATCACGCGCTTTCGCCCGCCTACCCGTTTTCCGAGGGGGAGCGAGAGGCGATCTACCGTGCCATCGAAACCCGCCGTGATGTGCGCGACCAGTTCCTTCCGGATCCATTGCCGGAAGATGTGGTCGAGCGCCTGCTGAAGGCGGCGCATTCCGCGCCCTCGGTCGGTTTCATGCAGCCGTGGAATTTCACGCTCGTCACTGACGGTGCGGTCAGGCAGGCAGCCTGGGTTGCCTTCAGCCGCGCCAATGGCGAGGCGGCGGCGATGTTCGAGGGGGAGCAGCAGGCGCTTTACCGCAGCCTCAAGCTTGAGGGCATCCGCAAGGCGCCGCTCAGCATCTGCGTCACCTGCGATCCGACGCGTGGCGGCAAGGTGGTGCTGGGCCGTACCCACAATCCGCGCACCGATGTCTATTCCACCGTCTGCGCCATCCAGAACCTCTGGCTTGCAGCGCGCGCCGAAGGCATCGGCGTCGGCTGGGTCAGCATTTTCCACGATAGCGACATTCGCACCATTCTCGAGATTCCCGACCACATCGAGATCGTCGCCTGGCTATGCCTCGGCCGCGTCGATACACTTTATACCGAGCCGGAACTGGCGGTGAAGGGGTGGCGCCAGCGCGTGCCGCTGGAGGAGCTGGTGTTTCGCAATCGCTGGGGTGGACGGTAAAGAGAAGACGCGACCGTCTTGTGAGTGAGACAGAGCGTTGCCAACTCCATACCGTGTGCCTGATGGGAGCTATTGCTGCGGCTGAATGCCCTTCAGCGCCGGGTTCTTCAGGTCGATCCGGCCTGTCTGGTCGGGCAGGAATTTAGGGCCGATGACGCGGACCCTGCTGTTGTTCGGGTCATAGTCGCGTTCCGGAACCGGTTGTTCCGGCGGCTTTGCGGCCTGCTGCAGTTCGGTGGGTTTTTTGGAGGTGTCACCTTGCGGTGATGGAATGGTCGTGATGCTTGAATAGGGTTTCTCAGCTTCCGGCCGCGCAGCCTCCTGCTGCTTCATCTCCTCGTGATAGGCGGCCATGTTGCAGGCGCAGCCTGGGGCTTTGGTTGAGGCATTTCGATAGGCAAAGGCGGTCGGCAGGTCCTTATAGGGCTTTCCTGTTTCAGCCGAGACCATGTCAGCCGTTTCCTGCTCCGTCATGGAGTGGAAATAAAGCTCCGTCTGCGTACCCGGACACATTTTCTGGCATTGTTCGGCCTGCGCACGGAAATCGAGCGGCGAGGCATTGGAAGCGATGGGGAAGAACGAGCCGTCGCAGGTGCGCACGCACAGCGTCCTGAGCCCGCCTTCAGCAGCGGCATTGGGGTAGGGCGAAAGCCCTGCCTGTCCCGGCGGATTGCTCTGTTCGCCGAAGGCGTCGGGGTAACGTGTCACATCGGGTGCCGTCGGCTGGCGCGCTTCCGTTTCCGGAATGGCGCTGCAGCCATTGGCGTCGAGTGCGGCGAGAATGCGCTGGCGTCTGATGTCGCTATCATCGCTGCCCTGGGCCGCCATGGCATAGTCGCGGTCACGGATGATGGCATCGCGTTCGCTCTGCGCATCCGCCATCGCGTCGCTGATCTCTGCGCAGAGTTCGGCATTCGGGCTGCCATAAACGGTGACGCTTGCGGATGAACAGCCGTAACGGCGCAGATCGTTCCTGATCCTGCGGATCTCGATGTTCTGGCGGGTGAGCGCATTGGCGTAACGCCGTACCTCGGCGGTGTTGCCGATGACACGCGGCGGTTCGCGCAGCTGCGCATAAAGCGTATCGCAGACCTGATCCGCGAAAGCAGCGGCCGGGGCGATGAAAACAAGGGGAAGCAGGAGGCCGATAATGCTGCGGCGCCGGGTCAATGGTGCGATCCGTTCGATGTCCCCGGCCGGTGGCGAGGGTGTTATGCTTCGGGAAATCCGTGTTTCAGGAAGATAACATAAGCTGTTGCCGCAATGCGGCAACAGCATGTTCAAAACTGCGTTAATACGCCTTCATCACACCGAAGGGTGCGATGCCTGCACGACGGCAAAGGCCGCCATGTTGACAACGCCGCGCGAGGTGACGCTGGGCGACAGGATATGGGCGGGAAGAGCCGTGCCAAGCAGGATGGGGCCGACATGCAGGCCCTCCGTCAGCGTGCGGGTGACGCCGAGCGTGATGTTTGCGGCATCGAGGTTCGGGAAGACCAGCAGGTTCGCTTCGCCGGTCAGCACGCTGTTGGGCATGGCGCGCTTGCGCAGCGCTTCCGAAAGTGCCGAGCCGCCCTGCATTTCGCCGTCCACTTCCAGTTCGGGTGCCGCTGCCTGCACGATCTTCAGGGCGCGGCGCATCTTGCGGGCGCTTTCCGAATCGCGCGACCCGAAATTGGAGTGGCTGGCGAGCGCGATCTTCGGCGTGATGCCGAAGCGGCGGATTTCCTTTGCCGCGAGAATGGCCATTTCGGCCACTTCTTCGGAGGTCGGATCGTTGTTGACGAAGGTGTCGGTGAGGAACAGCGCGCCCTGCTGGGTGATGAGCAGGCTGAGGCCTGCGAAAGAGCGAACGCTTTCCTGCTTGCCGATGATCTGGTTCACGTCGCGCAGGTGCCGGTCGTAACGGCCTTCCAGACCGCAGATCAGCGCATCCGCCTCACCACGCTTCACCGACAGCGCGCCGATGACCGTGGAGTTGGTGCGCACGATGGTGCGGGCCGCCTCCGGGTTGATGCCGGCGCGGCCGACCAGGGCGAAATAATCATCGACGTAGTCGCGGTAACGCGGATCGTCTTCGGGATTGACCACCGCAAAATCGGTATTCGGGCGGATACGCAGGCCGAAGCGCTTCAGGCGCGTTTCGATGATCTGCGGGCGACCGATGAGGATCGGGATGCCGGTGCCTTCTTCCAGAAGCACCTGTGCGGCGCGCAGCACGCGCTCGTCTTCGCCTTCAGCAAAGATGATGCGCTTCTTTTCGGCAACCTTGGCGGCGTTGAAGACCGGTTTCATGATGAAGCCGGAACGCCAGACGAAGCGGTTGAGCTGGTCGAGATAGGCTTCGAAATCGCTGATTGGCCGGGCGGCGACGCCGCTTGCGGCGGCAGCACGGGCAACGGCCGGTGCGATGCGCAGGATGAGACGCGGATCGAAAGGCGAGGGAATGAGGTAGTTCGGGCCGAAGATCGGCGTTTCGCCGCTATAGGCCTTGGCGGCGACTTCCGAGACTTCCTCGCGGGCAAGCTCGGCGATGGCCTGCACGGCGGCCATCTTCATTTCCTCGTTGATCGTGGTTGCGCCGCAATCCAGCGCGCCGCGGAAGATATAGGGGAAGCACAGCACGTTGTTGACCTGGTTCGGGAAGTCCGAACGGCCGGTGCAGATCATCGCATCCGGGCGGGCAGCACGGGCCACTTCCGGCATGATTTCCGGATTGGGGTTGGCAAGTGCCAGGATCAGCGGATTTTCCGCCATGCGCTCCAGAAGTTCCGGCTTCAGCACGCCTGCCGCCGAAAGACCGAGGAAGACATCGGCGCCGTCGATCGAGTCGGCCAGAACCCGCTTGTCGGTCTTTTGCGCGTAAACTTCCTTCCACTCGTCCATCAGCGAGTTGCGGCCGTCATAAACGAGGCCCTCGATATCGTGGACCCAGATGTTTTCTTTCTTTGCGCCCATGGCGACAAGCAGATTGAGGCAGGCAAGGGCTGCCGCACCGGCGCCTGACGCAACGATCTTGACGCTCGAAAGCGATTTTCCGGCCAGTTCCAGCGCGTTGGTGACGGCGGCGGCGACGATGATCGCCGTTCCGTGCTGATCGTCGTGGAAGACCGGGATGTTCATCTTCTCGCGCAGCTGGCGCTCCACCTCGAAACATTCGGGCGCCTTGATGTCTTCAAGGTTGATGCCGCCGAAGGTGGGTTCCAGCGCTGCGATGGTGGAGACCATGTCGTTGATGCCGGGCGCATCGATCTCGATATCGAAAACGTCGATGCCGGCGAATTTCTTGAAGAGGACGGCCTTGCCCTCCATAACAGGCTTGGACGCAAGCGGGCCGATATTTCCAAGGCCAAGCACTGCCGTACCGTTGGAAATCACTGCAACGAGATTGGCGCGGGCGGTATATTCCGCTGCCATTTCCGGATTTTCATGGATGGCGAGGCAGGGGGCGGCGACACCCGGCGAGTAGGCAAGCGCCAGATCGCGCTGGTTGCCAAGGGGCTTGGTGGCCTGGATTTCCAGCTTGCCGGGGCGCGGGTAGCGGTGGAAAAAGAGCGCCTGTTCCTCGATGTCGGCCTTTGCCGTGTTGGCGGGCGTGTTGTTCTTATCGTGAGAGGTCATGTCTTCCACCGTCATGTCTGGTTCAATTCCGGCCCTCTGAATACAACAAACTTTCCCGTGGTACAGCCGTTATTTGCCGCCCCCTTATGCAAATGCGGGCATGGCTTATTCGCGTTTTCGTGATGCCATCAGTCATATTCCATACAAAAACCGGCCATTGTCATGTTGCTGCAACACGAGTCTGGTTCTGAGAGGGAAGAAAGCCGCAGGGACGCAACCGAACAAGGGGATTAAATCCGTGGCCGGTCAAATTGAAACCAGACAGTTCAGAACGCTTTTCATTTCGGATGTCCATCTCGGTTCCAAGGCGGCCAAGACGGATTTTTTGCTCGACTTCCTGAAACATCACGAGGCCGATACGATCATCCTGGTCGGTGACATCATCGACGGCTGGCGCCTGCGCCGCAGCTGGTACTGGCCGCAGGGCTGCAACGACGTGGTGCAGAAGTTGTTGCGCAAGGCCCGCAAGGGAACACGTATCGTTTATATTCCCGGCAACCACGATGAATTCCTGCGCGAGTTTCCGGGCATGCATTTCGGCGGTATCGAAGTGGCCGAGCGCATGATCCACGAGGCGGCAGACGGCAAGAAATATCTCATCATCCATGGCGACGAGTTCGACGTGGTGGTGCGCAATGCCCGCCTTCTCGCCTATCTCGGTGACTGGGCCTACGACGCGGCGATTGCGATTAACATCGTCCTTGCTGCGGTGCGCCGCCGCATCGGCCTGCCTTACTGGTCGTTCTCGGCCTGGGCGAAATTGCAGGTCAAACACGCCGTCAACTTCATCGGCGAGTTCCAGCGCGTAGTGGCCGACGAGGCGCGCCGCAACAATGTGGATGGTGTGATCTGTGGCCATATCCACCACGCCGTGATGGAAGACATGGACGGCATCCGCTACATCAACACCGGCGACTGGGTGGAAAGCTGCACGGCGATTGCCGAAAATGCCGATGGCACTTTCGAGCTGATCACCTGGATGCAGACGAGCGATGTCCCTTCGCAGACATCGGACGAGATGGAGCCGGTGGATATTCCAGGTCTGATTGGCAAGCACGCGGCCTGATTGGGGTTGTTTCAACAGGCAGGGCGATCCCTAAGCGCGGGATGGTTCAGCTCTCTGTCGTCATCCTTGGGCTTGTCCCAAGGATTTGCAACCGATTGATTTCGCGCGACGTGGATAGATCCTCGGGACAAGCCCGAGGATGACGCCGAGTGTGAGGCAAGGCTGGTCATACAGTTTACGTGATACTGCAAAGACTATTGCGATGTGCGGCGTAGTGCTTTCACACGAAACCCGAACGACGGCTCTTATCCCCACAACTCCGGCTGCGGCGGATAAACCAGCGAACCCTCGTAAACGAGGCCCGGCTGCCGGTCCTGCCTGAGAATCAGCGGGCCGTCGAGATCGGAGAAGGCGGCTCCCTGAGCGGCCAGAACGGCGGGAGCCATGCCGAGCGAGGTGCCGAGCATGCAGCCGACCATGATGATGAAGCCTAGCCGCTCCGCCTCTGCCTTCATGACAAGTGCTTCCGTGAGACCGCCAGTCTTGTCCAGCTTGATGTTGATCGCATCGTAACGGTCGCGCAGGTCTGCGAGGTCCTTGGTGGAATGCACGCTTTCATCGGCGCAGATGGGGACCGGGTGGTCGATGCGGGCCAGGATGGCGTCCTTGCCGGCGGGAAGCGGCTGTTCGATGAGCGCGATGTTCAGTTCCGCTGCGAGTTTCAGATAATATTCGATATTATCGTCGTTCCAGCCCTCATTGGCGTCGATGATGATGCGCGCGTCAGGTGCTGCGGTGCGCACGGCCCGCAGGCGCGCCTCGTCATCCGCCGTTCCTGTCTTGATCTTCAGCAGCGGGCGGCCAGCGTTTTCCGCCGTTTTCGCCGCCATGGTCTCGGGATCGGCAAGCGAGATGGTATAGGCGGTAACGAGCGGTTTTGCCGCGTGTCCGAGACTATGTTCGGCAGCACTTTTGCCACTCATCTTGGCTTCGAGGTCCCATAGTGCGCAATCCACTGCATTGCGGGCGGCGCCGGGTTTCATCACCTGCTGCAATTCATGCCGTGTCAGGCCGCCGGCAATCTGCTCAGCCATCGCTTCGATATCGGCGATAACGCCTTCGATGCTTTCACCATAACGCGGGTAGGGCACACATTCACCTCTGCCGGTAAAGGAACCATCGCGGATGGTGCACGTTACGACATCCGCATGTGTGCGAGTGCCGCGTGAAATAGTGAAGCTGCCAGCAACGGCGAAACGTTCTGTTGTGGCTTGAAGGTAACGGGGCATGTTTTTTCACTTCCTGACAGGCGTTAAAAGACACATGACGCCAAATTTATCGCGAATTGTCGGCTGTCACTGTGGCTTGCCGAAGGCCAAACCGTTATGAAACCTTTAAGAATCTCGTGACGGCTGCACTCGCTCGGAGCATTATGCAAGAACAGGATATACGGCAACAGGCGAACCCGGCCGCAATCACCGAAGACGACGCCGTCTCCGGCGGCGGCCAGCGGTATGCCTTGAGCGGTTCCTGGCGCAACAGCAATCTTTCCGGCATTTTTGCACGCCTCGAAAACATCGAGAAAAGCGGCCCTGCCGGTCCGGTGGAGATCGATCTTTCCTCGGTGGAGGCAATCGACACGACCGGCGCCTGGGTCATCCGGCGATTGCGCGAAGATATGGAAGCGAAGGGCGTTACCGTCACGCTTACCGGAAACGAGCGAATCGAGGATCTGATCGGCCAATTGCCGGATAAAGCGGCGATGGAGGGTGAGCCTGCCGCCAAGGTGGGACTTGCCGAACGCTTCTTCTCGCCGATAGGACAAGCTGTCGTCCAGAATGGTGCGGATTTCCTCGCGGGCATGTATATTCTGGGTTCTGCCGTGCGCGGCGCGCAGATGAAGCTCGGGCGCGGCCGTGGCGTCTCGCCGGCGGCCATCGTCAACCAGATCGACCATATGGGCGTGCGCGCCGTGCCGATCATCATGCTGATGTCGTTTTTGATCGGCGCCATCATCGCCCAGCAGGGCGCCTTCCAGCTGCGTTACTTCGGCGCGGAAGTGTTCGTCGTCGATCTCGTCGGCATCCTGCAATTGCGAGAAATCGGCGTGCTTCTGACCGCAATCATGATCGCCGGTCGCTCCGGCAGTGCGATCACGGCGGAAATCGGCTCGATGAAGATGCGCGAGGAAATCGACGCGCTGAAGGTGATCGGTCTCAACCCCGTTGGCGTGCTGGTGTTTCCGCGTCTCGTGGCGCTGACAATCGCACTGCCGCTTCTGACCATCCTTGCCAATTTCGCCGCACTTTTCGGCGCCGCCATCGTCACGCTTCTCTATTCCGGCATCACCTTCGAAGTGTTTCTGTCGCGTCTGCATGGCGCGGTCGAGGAATCGACCATCGCCGCCGGCATGATCAAGGCGCCGTTCATGGCGCTGATCATCGGCATCGTTGCGGCGGTTGAGGGTATGAAGGTCGGCGGTTCGGCGGAATCGCTCGGCAAACACGTCACGTCGTCGGTGGTCAAATCGATCTTCGTCGTCATTCTGGTGGATGGCCTTTTTGCCATCTTCTACGCAGCCATCGATTTTTAAGGAGGGCGCGTTGGAAACTTTGGACCAGAAGCCGCAAGAGACAAAAACTGCAAAGGACGGCCGTGAGACGGTTCTTTCCGTCGAGGGTGTGACTGTCGGTTTCAACGGCAGGAACGTGCTTGAGAATCTCGATCTGGATGTCTATCGCGGTGAAATCCTCGGCTTCATCGGCCCATCCGGCGCGGGTAAATCCGTCCTGATGCGTGCGATCTTGAGGCTTCTGCCACGCCAGGCGGGTGCAATCCGCATTCTCGGCACCGATTACGACAAGGCCAGCGAAGACGACCGCATGATGCTCGACCAGCGGCTCGGCGTGCTGTTCCAGCAGGGGGCGCTGTTTTCCGGCCTGACGGTGAAGGAAAACATCCAGCTGCCGATGCGGGAATATCTGGACCTGCCGAAAAAGCTGATGGACGAGCTTGCCTATCTCAAGATCGAGATGGTGGGCCTGAAGCCCGATGCGGGCGACAAATACCCGTCGGAGCTTTCCGGCGGCATGATCAAGCGTGCGGCGCTTGCGCGCGCGCTGTCGCTCGATCCCGACCTTGTCTTCCTCGATGAGCCGACATCCGGCCTCGATCCCATCGGGGCGGCGGAATTTGATATGCTGATCGCGCGCTTGCGCGATTCGCTCGGTTTGACCGTGTATATGGTGACGCACGACCTCGACAGCCTGTTCTCCGTCTGCGACCGCATTGCGGTGCTAGGGCAGAAGAAGGTGCTGGTGGAAGGGACCTTGCAGGACATGTTTGCCTGTGACGACCCCTGGGTGCAGTCCTATTTCCGTGGCAAACGGGCGCGCTCTGTCGTTCTTCCGGACGACAGACACGAAAATCCGGTGGAGTAACAAGAAGCATGGAAACCAAGGCGAACTACACCATAGTCGGAATTTTCACGCTGATCGTGATCGCCGCCGCATTCGGCTTCGTTTACTGGATGGCAGAATTCGGCCGGGGTGGACCGACGGCGCAGCTCGTGGTGCGTATTCCCGGCTCGGCAAACGGCCTTTCCGTCGGCTCTCCGGTACGCTTCAACGGCATTCCTGTCGGCACGGTGCGCGGTCTTGCGATCGACCGTGACGATCCGGCCTATTCCATCGCCTTTACCGAAGTGCAGGCGGACGCGCCGGTTTTCCCGTCCACCCGCGCCGTGCTTGAAATTCAGGGCCTGACGGGCGCTGCCTATATCGAGCTATCCGGCGGCAACAAGGATGGTGAGCGCATTCTGCAGAAATCCGTCGAAAGCGGCGTTCCCGCCGAGCTGACGGCCGATCTTTCCAGCGTCACCAACCTTCTTGCCACCGCCGACAAGATCCTGAAACGCGCCGATGGCGCCATCGGCGAATTGCAGGGTTTCGTGCAGGATGCCCGCGGGCCGCTGACGCAGACGGTGCGTAACGCCGAGAAATTCTCCGATGCGCTGGCCGCAAATTCCGATGGTATCAAGAGTTTCATCGCCAGCCTCAGTTCGCTTTCCACCACCGTTCAATCGGTCTCGGTACGCCTGGACGGCACGCTGACTGCTGTCGAAGATCTGGTGAAGGCGGTGGATGCCGGCAAGATCGATTCTATCCTGTCTAATGTCGACAAGGTGACGAAGGACGTCGCTTCCGCTTCGAGCGATATTCAGGGTATCATGGAAACGGTGCAGAGCACGGCGCGCAACTTCGAGGCGGCGAGCACGGAAGTGCAGACGGTGGTGAAGCGCGCGGATGAGCTTTTGGCGTCGGTCGATCCCGCAAAGGTCAGCACCGTGGTGGGTGATGTTTCCGCAGCGACTGCCGATGCGCGTGATGCCGTGGCGAACTTCAAGCGAATTGCCGACGATGTCGGCGCACGCCGGGCCGATATCGACCAGGCGGTCTCCGATTTCACCGACATGGGCCGCAAGCTGAACCTTGCCTCAAGCCGTGTCGATGGCATTCTTGCCAAGGTGGACGGGATGCTTGGAACCGACGATGCCAATTCGCTGTTTGCAAAGGCGCGCGAGACTTTGACCTCGTTCAAGGCCGTGGCCGACAATCTCAATGCCCGAATCGGGCCGATTGCAGACAATCTCACGCGCTTCTCCAGTTCGGGCCTGAAGGATTTCCAGGCGCTTATCGGCAGCACGCGGCAGACGGTCGACAATCTCAACAATGCGATCACCAATATCGACCGCGATCCGCAGCGGTTGATTTTCGGCGGCGAAACCGTGAAACAATATGACGGCAGAACAAGGCGCTAAAAGGGGTATGGGCCAATGACACGATTGATGAACGGCCATAAGCGCCGTGCCCTGCTTCTGGCTCCGCTGCTCGCGGTTGCGATGGCGGGCTGTGCGGGAACCCCATCGAACGATACGTTCGACCTTTCCGTCTCTTCGGCGACTGTGACGCAGGGGCCGTCGCTCAAAGGCCGGCAATTGCTGATCGCCGATCCGACGGCGCTGAAAGCGCTTGATAGCGAAAACATCGTGGTGCGCCTTTCCGGCTCGGAAGTGCAATATCTCGGCAATTCGCAATGGAGCGACCGCCTGCCGCGCATGGTGCAATCCAAGCTGGTGCAAGCCTTCGAGGATACCGGCAAGCTCGGTGGCGTCGGCCGGCCGGGGCAGGGGCTGGCGATCGATTACCAGGTGGTCAGCGATATTCGCACCTTCGAAATCGATACGGCAAAAAACACCGCCGATATCGAGATTTCGGTGAAGCTCTTGAACGATCGCAACGGCACGGTAAAGGCGCAGGAAGTATTCCGCGCCAGCGCACGCGTCAGCGGTTCCGGAAATGCCAATTTCGTCAAAGCGCTGGACCAGGCTTTCGCCGCCGCCACCCGCGAAATCGTGGCCTGGACGCTGAAGTCGCTCTAAGTCTGACGACGGTCATTTCCGCTACAAGAGATTGCTCTATGTTGCGGGTGAGGCCTGTTGGTGACGGCCTTGCATTCAATGTTTCCGATCCGCGGGTCCGTCATGCGATTTCTGGTGTTGCTTTGCCTTTCCCTTGTTTCCGCCATGTGCGGAACGGGCACCGTTCTGGCAGCCGGTCTTCGGTTGATCGAGATTCCCTCGGCAGGCGGCAAGCCTTCCATGAGGGCGGCGGTGTGGTCGCCCTGCGCGGCGACTCCGGTGGAGACCCGCATCGGCCCCTTCGCTCTGCAAGCGGTGCGTGATTGCCCTGTTGTCGATGGGCAATATCCGCTCGTCATCATCTCCCACGGTTTCGGCGGTACGTATTTCAGCCATCGGGATACCGCGGCGGCGCTGGCGGATGCCGGTTTCATCGTCGCGGCGATCAATCATCCCGGCGATAACGCCATTGACATGAAGCGGGCAGGCGATCTTTCCGCGCTGACCGAACGACCGGCCGATATCGTCCGCCTGCTCGACCATATGCTGGCGAACTGGAACGATGCCCGTTTTATCGATGCCGGAAGGATCGGGGTGTTCGGATTTTCGCGCGGCGGTTATACGGCGCTGGTGCTTGCCGGCGGCGTTCCGGATTTTCCAAATACCGGATTGCCGTGCCCTGATGGGCAGGCGGCAGTGTGTGCTCAGATGCTGGAAAGGTCTGCTTCGCCTGAGGACCGGGTCTACGATGCGCGGGTGAAGGCTGTGGTTATTGCAGACCCCCTCAACGCCTTTCCAGGGCGGGCCGATCTGCGAGATATCAAAATCCCCGTTCAGCTCTGGAGTTCAGAGCGCGGCGGCGACGGTGTGGCGCCGGAGGATATTTTAGGACTGCGCGACGACCTGCCAGCAAAACCGGACTATCAGACGGTGAAAGGGGCAGGGCATTTTTCGTTCATAACACCTTGCCCCGCCGAGATGGAAAAAGCCCTGGCCGAGATATGCGGCGATACTCCGGGGTTTGACCGGGCGGAGTTTCATCGTCGACTGAACAGCGAAGTCATCCGCTTTTTCACGGCTTCGCTACCCTGACGCACACGCCGGTGCCGCCGTCGATCAGACGGCGTCCTGCGACTGCCATTCCGGCAGCGGGAAAAGCCGGTCGTAGCCCCAGTTGAAGACGAAGGCATAGACTACGTAGAACAGCGCAAAGGAGATATCCATCACCAGCGCCTGGGCAAGGCTGATGCTGAGATACCAGGCGATGAAGGGCATCAGCACGATCAGCAGACCCAGTTCGAACAGCAGGGCATGGGCGACGCGGATAGCAGGCGTCTTCAGCGTCGTGCCTTTCAGGCGCTGCATGGCATGGTCGAAGCCGAGATTGTAAAGATAGTTCCAGGCGGTGGCGAGCGTGGCGCTGACGAGGCCGACAACGCCGATATCTTCCATGGGCATGTGAAATACGAATGCACCCAGCGGCACGACCAGCAGAAGGCCGATGATTTCGAAGCTGAGAGCGTGGCGGATACGATCGGGCAGGGAACGCAATTTATTCTCCGGTATGTGACCGGGCCGTCCCGCATGCTGTCGCCATAATGGCCGAGGTCGTCCTCTCGCAAAGCCATATAGCGGTTTCGGGCAAAATTTCAAGCCTTGGGTCATGGTTGGGTTTGGGAGCGCTCTTCTCAGCGGGAGCGGGATGAGGTGGCGAGGCCGGAGCTATGCGGCGAGACTTCGCCTTCATGCGACTATTCGTGCCACCGTATCACCGGCGTGGAGACGAAGCACGCGGCGGTGCCTTATCTTTTCAATTGTCCGCCGTTTCGCCGCTGCGGAACAAGACCGGTGTTTTTTCGTTATCGCTCATGGAAGGAGGCGTGCCATGCAGCATAATTCTCCAGATGGACGAACGATAAAGGCCGCCAACGCGGCACAGGCCACGACTTACAAGCCTAGCCTCATTTCCCTGAAGGGAAGTTATGTGGCGATGATATTCCGCAGGCCGCTTTGCCAAAATCCGCTGGATCTGCGGAAAAAATAAAGCGGCACGCCTCACCCATTGCCACCGATGACGACTGCCGCAATGACAGAGAGCTTTAGATGTCTCTAAAGTGTGATTTTCAATCCGGACCGTCTCCCCTTAGATTGGGAGCTCGCCACGAAAGCGAAGGGAGAATGACATGAAATCAGTTCTCATTATCGCCGCTGTACTTGGTTTTTCCGCCAGTGCAGCGTTGGCGGAGTGCGCAGGTCATGAAAAGATCAACGCTTCCGTTCCTGCTGTCGACCGTGAATTCAAAACTGCAAGCATCGTTCCGCCGACGGATCCGGTGGACAAGCCCATCGTCATACTGAAAAAGACCGATCGCCTTCCGGCGGCAACGGTTGCGACGACTGGCGAACCCGAAGCCGCAATGCAACGCATGCAATAAGACAAGACAATGATCGTTTCATTCTGAAAATCCCGTGTGTGAGGTAATCCGCACGGGATTTGCTTTTTGCCATCTAGCTGTCGAGTTTCAGCGACAATTGCTTCGGGCCTTCATTCTTTTTCAGCACGTAGAGCGGCCGGGCGATGATGACTTCCGTTCGCCGCTGCAATTCCCGTCGTCTCTCGAGCGCGCGCTCGCGCATATCGCGGGAGCGAGCGACCACGGACAGGGCATTTTCTATGGTTGCGTCTGCTGCGTTCATCGCTGACCTCCATAATGTTCACTTTATGTTCTCATTATCGGTCGCTTATGTCAACACTGTGGCAGCGATACTTAAAGGGCAGCTGAAATGCCCTGGAGATGGTCTGTGACGGGGACGCTACCGGCTGCATTGAGGGGGCAGGGCTTTGCCTGGAGCGTTTTCTCCCCTCGCGCTTGCGACGGAGCATCGAAGGCCCGTGCGGGCGCGACGGGGGATACTCCGGCCTGATCAATCAATTTTCGGGATGCTTCGGCAATCATGCCGGGTGCCGATCGGCTCCGGCGGGCGGGAGGCTGTCAGGACAGGGGGCGTTGATCGGGTACGGTGAGGCCGGGAAGCAGGTCACTCAGATGTTCACTGGCGAGCGCGACGATGGCAAGCGCGGCTTGCTGGCGGTTCCAGCCAGCGTCTTCCGCTTTTTCGATCAGCCCTTGAATGGAGGGCTCCAGCGCGAATTGGCACTCGGCCTGATAGTCCATGGTATCAATAGAAAGCGATGGAGAATTAATTGCGGCCCGCATCGTTTGGTCTCCCTGTTTTCCGCCATGCACGTCGTTAAGCGACGTGCAAATCGGAAACATGCACATTCAGAGGCCTATGATATCGGGCAGGCCCGTATATCAATGGCAGCGAATCCCCCAGCAGGCGGGACGTTAACGGCAAGTCTCGATGGCTGTCAACGAACGTCCGGTAGCGACGGCGCCGTCTTACCTATTTCAGAGCCTTCCGTTCCGGAAAGGTTTTCGTCTCCAGACCAGCAATGCCATGACATAAAGTGCAAAAAGCACGAACCATGTGACGGGCAGCACCATGAAAAGCGCCGCATAGGCACAACTTCCCTCGAAACAGGAACCGAGAAATCCGGAATCGGCAAGCGTACCCGACAATAGAAACGCACATACGCCGCTTCCGACTGCGCCGAGGGCGAAAAGCAATATGTTGACCATCAATCTCATCACGCCAATCATAGGCATGATTAAGACCGCTTTGCGGAGCGGGTGGCACTGCCGCGCTGATATTTCGTCGTTTCAGTAGCTGTGTTGCAAAACCGGCGTTGCCGGAGCGGCTGATTTTTTTTGAAGGCCGCTTGTTGGTGCAGGCCCCGCCATGATCGGGCAGGGCCGTTATTGACGGATTCTTACTCGGTGATGGTATATTCGCCGAGTTCGCACAGGTTCTGCGTATCCTCGAGGTCTTCCAGCTCATCGCCCTGGAATTCGAAACGCATGTCGTATTTGCACACGCGGCGGCCATCGGCGATGGTGATCTCCATCGTTTCGCCCGGACCAAGCGCCTTCTTTCCGAAAACGTCGTCTTCCCAGTCATCGACGCCGACCGGCGAGGTGTAGAAGGCATTGAGAACGGAGTTCGTTCCGTTCTTCAGCGAAAAGACGAGGTCGTCCGCCTGCGCCGCACCAGCAACCGTCAGCGTAGCTCCGAAAAACACCGCCGTTACCCATTTTGATTTCATGATATCCCCCTTTTGCGCCATCGTTCTGGCTTGGCAATGCATACAACCAAACCAGTGGCTTGCAATGCAAACTGCGGGTTTTGGTTAAATTGCGAAGGGTTCGTTGTGGGTAACTTTTCGAGATATCCAGTCTATTTTAAATATTACAAATATATATAAATAAGTATTTCGAATTTTTGCCTTTATTTGTGATTTTATTTTTATGAAACAAATATATTATTTTTCTATTCCGAAACTATTTTTTGTTTTCAATTGTTTTTTCATTTATTTTGATTTTTATTTTGATGTATTTATGATTTTTCTGTGTGTATCGTGGACTTTATTATTTTGTATATATCGATTTCTGAATCAGCGAAGAGTTTTTACTGACAAAAATATTCTTTCAAAAAATGACGTTAATTGGTGGATGGGCCAGGCTGATCGCTTTCCGACAGAGGATAATGGATTTGATCAAGCGTTCGTTTTTATTCTTCTGCGGCCTCAAGCTGCCGGGTATCGTGGCACTGGCCACCCTGTACGCGGGTTTTCTGACGCAGGCTTTGGGCCAGTCGCGGGTCTGCAACGATCATGCTCCGGTCAGCAACCTCAAAGAAATGTTCGATGCGATTTACGCATGCTGGGTGCCGCCGGAAGACACGGAGGGGCTTGTCGTGACGCTTCAGTTCATTCTGCATAAGGATGGGCAGATAAGGGGCAAGGTGGTCGTCACAGCCGCGCGCCCGCAGGAAGACAGTCCAAGACGGCAAGCCTTTATCGATTCCGCCATCGACGCGGTGAAGCGGGCAACGCCTGTTCCTTTCACCGAGGAATTCGCAAGCCGTATTGCCGGGCGGCCCCTGGGGCCACGCTTTATCGGGACAAAAATCATACCCGAAACGAAGTTGTAGGTTTTCTTGGGAGCTAGGTCCGCTGTCGCGGCCGCATGTTTAGGGGCGCCGAATGCGAACTATTTTTTCAGTGCCCGGCGTCGAAGGCGATGCTTTAACTTAGCACCGCAACGTCTTGTCATTTTTGAAGAATTTGGTGGGTGATGTAGGGCTCGAACCTACGACCCGCTGATTAAGAGTCAGCTGCTCTACCAACTGAGCTAATCACCCGACCGACACCGTGTGGCGGTGTGAGGGGGGCTATAAAGGGGAAGTTTCGGCTTGTCCAGCGCGGAAATGAAATTTCTTCGATTTTTGTGACGAAAAAATTTCAGTCGCGCTGGAAAAGGCTGGAAATCCGGGATTTTACGGATTTTTGTCTTTTGCTATCCTCGCCGGAAGGCTCTGCCGATGACGATGAGGATGCAGGCGCCGATGAAGCCGGCGATGAGATAACCGATCCATCCGGTCAAAACGATTCCGAATACCGAGAGAATGGCGTTGGCGACGATGGCGCCGACGATTCCAAGTAGGATGTTCATGAAAACACCCATATTGCTTTTCATGAATTGTTCGGCGAGCCACCCGGCGACACCACCGATGATGATAGCTGCGATCCAGCCAATACCAGCAGATTCCATGATTTCCTCCCATGATTGCTGCACTATTGAAGGTGATGATTCTCCGGGTGAAAAGCAAGGTAGACTCCCGAAAACCTCGCTTTTTGCGGGTGGTTTTCCGCGCGGCAGGCGATAAATAGCCTGATGCTGGGTGAAGATATGAAAGGCATGGATGTGCGGTTGATGTTTGGCGGAATGATTGACGGTAGGCGGATGTTCGGCGGACCTTTATCCGGTCGGCGGCGAAAGGCCGCCCTGGCTGCAATAATGGTCGCGGTATTCACCCTCCTTGGCAGCTTTCTGTCGTCCGCAACCTTGGCGTCGGCGCAGGATGCGCCAGCGGCCGCACCAGTCGCTATCCAGGCTTCCATCGTCGAGCAGGCGCGCACGGATCTGGAAAAATGGAAGGCCGATATTTCGGCAATCGCCAAACAGGTTGAGGCGGGCGGCAGCGATGACGTGCAGCTGGTGGACCTGAAGGGACGCGCCGATACCATTGCAGCCGATGCTGCCGCCGCCAACACCAAGTTGCGGACCCGCCTGGACCAGATCAAGACGCGTCTCGACGCGCTTGGCGCTGCTCCGGCGGAAGGACAGCCACCCGAAGCGAGCATGGTGACGGAGGAGCGCTCCCGGCTGACGGCGGAGCGTGCCGAGGTGAATGCCATTGCCGGCGAGGTGGAGAGTACTGCCACCAACGCCGCGCAGATTTCCAACAACATAACGGCAGTTCGCCGGGCGCTTTTTGCCGCGACCCTGTTCAAGCGCACCGAAGTCTCTTCCCAGACGCTGGGCGACGCCTCTTCCGCCTTCGTGAGCGAGCTGACCAATCTCAACAACGCCTTCAGCAGCTGGGCGGGTTTCGTCTGGAACTACAAACGCCTGCCGATGTTCGGGGCGGTGATGCTGTCGATCATGGCGGCGCTGCTGTTTCTGGTGGGCGGTTATCGCTTTTTCGGCAGCCGCATGGAAAGGCGGGCCTTTTCCGGCGAGCCTTCCTATCTGCGGCGGCTTTCGGTGGCCTTCTGGTCAACCATGGTGCAGTCGCTGTCGCTTTTCCTGTTTCTGGTGACCTCGGCGTTTTTCCTCGATAATTTCAACGTGCTTCGTTCCGATATCGCGCCGATCCTGTTCGGGGCCATGGCAGTTACGGGCTTCGTCTATTTCGTGTCGCGGCTGAGCTACGCGATTTTTGCGCCGACGCAGCCGGAATGGCGTCTGTTGCAGGTTTCCAATCGCGGAGCGCACACGCTGTCCTCGGCTGTGCTTTTGATGGCGCTCGTCAACGGTCTCGATTATCTGTTCGGCACGATCAGCGAGACGCTCTATTCGCCGCTGATCGTCACCGTTGCCAAGAGCTTCATTGCCTCCATCATCATTGGCATCATCCTGCTCACCGTGTCGTTCCTGCGCCCGGTGATCGGTGAGGGGCAGGACTACGAGACCGGCAACCAGCGCCTGCCGCGCTGGCTGGTCATTCTGCTCAGGGTCGGCGGGCTTGTTCTCATCGGTGCCTGCCTGACGGGTTATGTGGGGCTGGCGCGGTTCCTTGCGACGCAGATCGTCGCCACCGGTGCGGTGCTCGCAACAATGTATATCGGCATTCTTTCCGGCAAGGCGATTTCGCGACAGGGCGCCTTTTCCGAATCCCTGGCCGGTCGTTATCTCGGGCGGCGCTACGGTCTCGGCCCGGTTGCGCTGGATCAGGCCGGTCTTGCGGCGGGGCTCGGCATCTATGTGATCGCACTCGCCTTCGGCGTGCCGCTCATCCTGTTTTCCTGGGGGTTCCAGCCGGGCGATATCGAAAGCTGGGCCTATCGTCTGCTGACCGGCATCACCGTCGGCAATGCCTCCATCTCGCTGATCGGGCTGTTCGGCGGCGTCCTCGTCTTTGCTATCGGCTACATCATCACACGCTGGTTCCAGAAGTGGCTGGACAACAACGTCATGGCGCGCGGGCAGGTGGATGCGGGCGTGCGCAACTCGGTCAAGACCGGCATCGGTTATCTCGGTATCGCGGTTGCGGCCATTTTCGGCGTCTCTTCCGCCGGTCTTAACCTCTCCAGCCTGGCGCTGGTGGCGTCTGCCCTTTCGGTCGGTATCGGTTTCGGCCTTCAGAACATCGTCTCGAACTTCGTCTCCGGCCTCATCCTGCTGGTCGAGCGTCCCTTCAAGGTGGGTGACTGGGTGGTGACAGGCACGACTGAAGGCACCGTCAAACGGCTTTCGGTGCGCGCGACCGAGATTGAAACCTTCCGCGGCCAGTCGATCATCGTGCCAAATTCGGAATTCATCAATTCCTCCGTCGGCAACTGGACACACCGCAACCGTATCATGCGTGCGGAAATTCCGGTCTCCGTTGCCTATGAATCCGATCCGCAGCAGGTGATGGATATTCTGCTGGAACTGGTGCGCACCCAGCCGCCCGTACTGCGCAACCCCGAACCGCACGTGGAATTCCTCCGTTTCGGCGACTTCTCGCTGGATTTCGAATTGCGTTTCCACCTCGCCGATCTTTCGAACGGGCTTGGCGTGAAAAACGCGCTGAGGATCGCGATCCTGAAACGCTTCCGCGAAGAGGGGATCGCCATCCCGTTCCCGCAGCGTAACCTCAACATCCACGTGGAAGGCGATGCAAATCCGCAAATGCTGGCGGCGCTGCTTTCGGAAGAGGGTGACAAGGCGGTGGCGGCGCATACGGGCGCGGCGGCGCCTGCCGCGGCAACTGCACCGGAAAAGGATGCGGGCAAGGCGGGTGACAAAACCGTGGTGGAGCCGAAGGCGACGTTGAAGGCGGCCGGCAAGGACAGTTAATCTGCGGCTACCGCGGCTGCGGCGACGCAGCCGATACGGGCGTTGACGGGCGCGGGGAGTTATCCTCGCGCCCTATTTGCATAGTGGCGGATGAGACGCCAAACAGAGGAAAGATCTTATTGGGAGGGAAACCGGATTTTGTCGGTCGTCATCATGAAATACAGTGAAAATTCCCTCGATGACTGTATTGTTTTTTAAACTTTAAGTTGATATTCTGGGTTATACTTAGTTCATTTCTTTCCTGTCGGGGTTCACATGCCGGATCCAGTCGATGAAAATGCCCAGCCTGCCCAGCCTGCCCAGCCTGCCCAGCCTGCCCAG
>Ga0157370_10000860_pt1 | contig 38540 bp, 34 predicted proteins | sample C35metaG_FD_113463 | JGI IMG/M metagenome (GOLD analysis project Ga0157370, IMG submission 113463) | Corn rhizosphere microbial communities from Kellogg Biological Station, Michigan, USA - C3-5 metaG | ecosystem: Host-associated > Plants > Roots > Rhizosphere > Soil | place: USA: Michigan... | reverse complement strand
TTTTATATACTGATATTCCTTTTCTTTTTCCAACTGGTGTTCTCTAAAATTCTCTGCAAGAAACCCACAGAACACAGCAAGGAATAACATAAAGAATTCAAAGAGGTAATGTTTAAATCTTTTTCCTTCTACATGCGGATGATGGTGTACTTCCATATTAGTTGTTGGTTGTTGTTTCTGACTAAAGACTATTGACTAATGTCTATTGACTTTTTTCACTCTCCCGGATGATACGTTCGCTCTGCATGTTTCTTTACATCGGTCTTATAAAAATAAACGTCTTTAAAAATTCCTTTTGTGTACATCAGCGCCTGGTCTGCAAAATGTTTGGATGTGGGATCGCCACTTTCGCCACCTGTTAAAAGTGATTTTGCCTTTATCTTTTTCCCAAACTCAACAGCACAAATAAAACTGTTACCATCATAGCCATATCGTTTCACCGTTCCTGCAAAATGCCGGCTGGCAAAAGAAGGAATCATACCCCAAAGTGATGAAGCGAAACCCACTGGCAGGCTGGGTTTGCTGTCGTCAAAGGTTTCGTCAATATTGCCCGTGAGTCGCTGATAGCGGTTCACTTCGCCCCAGGGAATGTTCCATCTTCCGAAATCATTTTTTAATTTATTGATCACTTCCTGTAAAGGCAACAACATTTGATCAGCATTTGCATCAGCAGCAAATTTTTTTGTTTTATCAACCAAATCAAAACCTTCTGCTTTCCGGATATTTTTGAATATGCGCTCTCCCCATGTTACGGCTAATGTTGTAGCCACAGAATTTTCACTGCAATGAAAATCCCATTTTCTTAAAATGGTGATGGGTTCAATAAGTTTGTAAAGTGAATCATTCGTAGAAATATTTTTTTCAAATTGATGCGCCAAGGCAGGAATTAAAATGGCAAATGCAGAAAGGTAAGTATTGTAACCCGTGGCAATTACCTTATCAATAGTATAATCTTTTTCTTTTGGCAATATTCTTTGTGCATTGATGGAGCGAAAGTTTTCACCTTCAGGTACCAGGTAAGCAGGATAATTTTTCTTTTTTGGGCTATAATTTCCTGCACATGAAAATGGAGTAGAGTTACAATTCTGCAACCATCCGTTTGGCGGATTGATGCAATGAATAGTTTTATTAATTTCAAAATATCCTTTCCATTGCGTTGCTGAAGTTGTTCCGTCTACCGGCTTGCTCCAGTCGAAAGAATTATCACGAACGGGTATGCGATTGCCATACCAGAAAGCAATATTACCATTGGCATCGGCATAAACGGTGTTGTTGGAAATATTTCCTTTCAGGTTTAATGTTTTTTCAAAATCAGCAAGTCCTTTTGCTTTGGTTCGTTGCCAGCATTGAATGAGCCCATTCATGATGCGGTTATCCGCCTTCATGCTCAGCCAGTGGCCATTTCGCTGTGCCATCACCGGACCATTGTTTGTAAAAAATGCAATGATGGCTTTATTGGCATAAGAAGAACCTGTTTTGTATCGCAGCACAATTTTTTTCTCTGATATTTTTTCCCATGAGTGATTATATAAATAATAATAACCATCATCGCGCTTCTTCACATCTTCCATATACAAATCGGCTGCATCCACATCGCTGCTGGTATGCATCCATCCACAATGCTCATTGAAACCCTGGTACACAAAAAACTGCCCCCAGGTAAGCGCTCCATAAGCATTCAATCCTTCATCACTTACAATATGCACTTCGGGCCGGAAATAAAATGTTACATGCGGATTGATATAAAGTATCGCTTTATGTGAAGCAGTTATTTTTGGTGAAAATGCAAAGCCATTGGAACCGGTAAGTTTTTCTTCTGTTTCGTTTTCCTGGCCGTTTATTTCATTTATAGTCATCGAAGAATCCTGTGGCGAATAAAATTGCTGCAATTCTTTTACAGAAACGCCGGCAGTGTTGATGGCGCCTATGCTGCCGTCTGTCCACAGCAAAGGATACCACGGTTTAAAATAATTTAATAACGCAGGATGCACATCCGGATGTTTATATAAATAGAAATTCATTCCATCAGCAAAAGCATTGCAAAGTTTTTGCAACCATAGCGGTGCTCTATTATAATCATTGATGGCATCAGATGAATCAATTACCATTCTTATCAGCAGATCATCATATAAAGATGATTCACCTTTTACTTCAGCCATTCTTCCTAACTTTTCAATGTAATTCATTTCAATTCTTCTGAAATCATCTTCGCATTGTGCGTACATGATTCCAAACACTGCATCAGCATCTGTTTTGCCATAAACATGTGGAATGCCCCAGTTGTCGCGGATAATGGTTACGTGTGCGGCTTCCTGCTGCCATCGCTGAATTTCTTTCTCCGAAAATTTTTGAGAAAATAAATGAACAGGAAATAATAAAAGTAGTAGTAGTTTATTCATCTTTTAAATGTAGTAAAATCAATACAAGTACCAGGAATGTAAGAATACGTTCTGCGGCAGCCAAACCATTCCATACACTGCTTTGCCACATAGCAAACCATTCGCCTCCGATCACTTCAAAACCGATAAACCAAACAATAATGCCAATAATAATTCCCGCGATTGCCCAGTTTTTAGATGTATTGAAGAGTGCAGCTTCTTGTTTTAAATTCTTAAATAAAAGATAACTTCCTTTTATGCAGCAAAAAGTCATGATAGCCTCCAGCAATATAATAAAAATATATCCTGCATGGAATAAAAATGGAGTATGGATGCTGCGGTAATGCAGTTGGCCCGGAAAAGTAGTGTCCATCTTCATTACATGCTCCACAAAAAAATAATTAGAATAGTAATCTGTTACGTTGCCTGCTACAATTAATAATGACATTAAAGCAATACCCGCAACAGAAATCGCTTTGGCAAGTCGCAGAAGTAAAGAAGTAGAAAGCATAAAATTAAGTTTCGGGTATTCAGAATAAGCACAAGGTGCAATTATAGTGGTGTAGCAGTTAATTTTTATCGGTAGCGAATGATAAATAAAAATACTAAAGTATTTCCAAGTAAAATGTTGATTCCCTGTTTGTATTAAAAATTATTAATCAGTTCGATTTTTTATATCACGATTAAACGGAATATCAGGTAAGATTATCTTCGTTTATACCTTACCGTTATGTTTTAAGGTTTCAACATTTTTCTGATAAAAATTTCAGAAACCATAATGCATACTTCAACATAAAAATTTCATGCTTTGGTAATTCTCCCTGCGTTTTCTGAAACATATTAACAAATATTGTTGCCTTTTGTACAAGTGTTCATTTAACAAAATATGAATCAATGAAAAGATTTCTAACATTTTTAATGCTGATGTGTTGTGCTACGCTCACATTTGCACAAAGCAGAACAGTAACGGGTAAAGTAACAGATGATAAAGGCCAGCCCTTAGCAGGCGCTTCTGTTATTATCAAAGGAACTTCTAAAGGTATTCCTGCTAATGAAAACGGAGAGTTTTCTATTAAAGTAAAACCCAATGATGTGTTGGTAGTAACCGCTGCCAACTATTCAAAAGCAGAAGTGCGGATAGGCAATCAAAATGAAATTGCTGTTTCCTTAAAACCCGCATCAAGCGTGATGGAAGAAGTGGTAGTAACTGCGCTTGGTCAAACTAGTAAGAAGGCCAAATTGGGTTATGCCACTACTACCATCAATAGTGAAACCATTAACCGGACAGCTAATGCACATGCATTTGATGGCCTTGCAGGAAAAATTCCCGGTGCAGAAATTTCCAATACAGGCGGCCCGGGGTCTTCCACTAAAATAATCATGAGAGGTTATGGAGTAATTGCCGGCGGCGGCAATCAACCTTTGTATGTAATAGATGGTGTACCATTGACAGATGCACGACCCGGATCAAGCGCTATTGGTTTAACCACGCAAAATGATTTTGGAAATGGAATTAATGATATCAATCCAAATGATATTGAAAGCATCACTGTATTGAAAGGTACTGCTGCATCATCTCTTTACGGGTCTGCGGCACGCAATGGTGCTATCATGATTACAACTAAACGAGGTAAATCAGGAAGGATAAATATTGATTATGCAGGATCGGCTAACTTTAGCAAGGTGGGTAAATTACCCAATATGGAAAAAGTTTTCGGGCAGGGATGGAATGCAACATTTATACCCGGGGAAAACGGAAGCTGGGGGCCAAGGCTCGATGGAAAAATAAGACCATGGGGCTCGGTGGAAAATAATTCGCAACTGATAAAGCCTTTTTCTTTTATTGAAGATAATATCCGCAAATTTTATACAACAGGACTTGAATTGAATAATTCCATTGCGGTATCCGGCGGCAGCGAGCATACCACATTTTATTTTTCTTATGGCAATGTTACCAGCGATGGTGTTATCCCAACCACTTCCGATTATCTTGAAAGAAATAATTTATCGCTGCGTACCAATAGTAAGTTTAAAAATTTTTCTATCAATACATCTTTTAATTATGTAAACAGAAAAGTAAATCAACCGGCAACAGGGCAGGGCAGCAGTGCAGGTTCTACCATCTTCCAGGATTTGTTGCAAATACCGGTTGACTTACCCATTCACGACTTTAGTGCGTACACCAATAAATTTTTTGATGTAAACGGGTACTTCACTCCTTATGCAGAAAATCCATATTATGGGTTGCATAATAATAAAAACACGCAAACAGAAAATCGTTTTTATGGAGATCTTGATATGGGTTATCAATTCACTTCATGGTTATCTGCGCAGCTTCGTGTAGGCGGCGATGTTGAAAATGCACGTGCTTTTTCTTACAATGCAGTGAACGCGCCTGTGCCTGGAAGCTGGACTGGTGGCGGAAATACCGAGGGACAGTCAAGAACTCCTGATGTTGGTTCGGTTACTATTGGCAACACTTATCTCGGTTCTGTGAACGGAGATTTTATTTTAAAATTTAATAAAGATGTAAGTAATGATTTTAATATAGATGCACTTGCGGGAGTGAACTACAACCAGGCCGACAGCAGAACAAGCTTTGGTGCAATTACAAATTTATTGATACCTGGTTTTTACAATTTATCCAATTCTACAAAACCACCCACCACGGGCAATGCAGGAACGAGTCAGAGATTAATTGGTGCGTATGCACAAGCTACCATCAGTTATAGGAACCAATTATACCTTACCGGCAATGCACGCAACGACTGCTCATCCACACTGCCGTTAGATCATAATCATTTCTTTTATCCCGGCGGCAATCTTTCATGGATTGCTTCTAATACATTTAATATAAAAAATCAAACCTTATCATTTCTTAAATTCAGAGCAGGTTATGGTAAAACTGGAACCAGTGCACCGGTATATGATATTTACCCGGTATTAATTGCAGGCGCTGTTCCATTACCTTTTGGGCAAATAAGTTTTCCATTCGATGGTATCAGTTCTTTCAGAATACAAAATGCAATTGCCAATGCCAACCTGAAACCAATTATCACTTCTGAAGCAGAGTTAGGAATGGAAATAAGATTTTTCAACAACCGCATTGGACTTGATGCATCCGTGTATGATAAAAAAACAGACGGGCAAATTTTTAATGTACCCATAGCGCCATCTTCTGGTTATACTTCATTAGTTGAAAACCTTGGCCTGGTAGATAACAAGGGCATCGAACTATCATTAGATGTAAAACCTGTTGTAAGTAAAAATATAACATGGTCGCTTAACTACAATTTCTCTTCTAATAAAAATAAAGTAGTGCACCTCACTAACGGGCTTACTAAAGTAACCATCTTCGGAATTGTAGGGGGAGTTGAATTAGATGCGGTGCCCGGCAAACCCGCCACTGGCGTATATGCTTTTGGCCCACAAATGACACCCGATGGAAAAATTATTGTAAGCGCTACAACCGGTAAACCTTTGCCCACTGCTAACAGGATATACTATGGCAATGCAGAAAATGATTATGTAATGGGCTTTTCCAATTCACTTCGTTTTAAAGAATGGCAAATAAACTTCTCGCTGGATTATCGCGTCGGTGGTGTATTTTATAGCAAAACAGCAGAACAACTTTTATTTACCGGTAATGCAATTCCTACTATTTATAATGATCGCCGGCCATTTATTCTTCCTAATTCTGTGGTGCAAAGCGGTATTGACGGAAATGGAAAACCTATCTATGCTGAAAACACAACACCCATAACAGAAACTAATTTCCAGGACTTTTTCCCCGAAGGAAATAATCCTGCAATGGCATTTCAAAACGATATCATTGATCGTTCGTTCCTGAAGCTGAGAGATGTTTCTATTTCTTATGCGTTGAATTCAAAGATTGCCAACAAAATTGGTATGCGAAATATTTCTCTTACTATCTATGCACGCAATCTTTTGCTGTGGACGCCGCAATCCAATCAATACATTGATCCGGAAGCATCCAACTGGGGCAACGATCTTTCCAGCCAGCTTGGAGAATTTGAAACAGCGCCGGTTTCCAAACAATTTGGCGTGGCATTAAAAGCAGGATTTTAAAAATTTAATTATTAAAAAAATGAAATTAAATAATCGAAAAAAATTTATTGCTGCACTTGTTGCCTGTATCATCATCTCAGGAATAAGTTGCAAAAAAACGCTTGACATCAATCACGATCCTAACAATCCATCGCTGGCAGTGGGCACTCCGAAAATAGTTTTTCCTGTTGCAGTGATGGGCGTAGCTGCAGAAGAAGGAGGAGACCTTGCATTGCTTGGTGGAATATTAGGTGAATATGTAACCCAGGCTGCTGCAGCAAACCAGTATAAAAATATAGATCAGTATAATTTAAAAACAACCGACCTCAATGAGCAATGGACAAACCTGTATGCTTATGGTTTAAAAAATTTGCAGTTTGTAATTGATAAAGCCAATGCATCGCAGGATTGGAATTTTTACCTGATGGGAACCGTGATGAAAGCATACACCGCAGCGCTCCTGGTGGATATTTATGATAAGATACCTTTTACCGAAGCATTGCAGGGTGTTAATAATCTTGCACCGCATTTTGATGATGGATACTCTGTGTATAAAGCATTGATTGGTGAAATAGATACTGCATTGAGTAAAGATTTCAATGCATCAACTGCTATTGATCTGCGTGCAACGAATGATGGTAATATTGATTTATTGTTTGGCGGCGATATTGAAAAATGGAAAGCCTTTGCCAATACACTTGAATTGAAATTGTATTTACGGATGATTAATTCAAAACCTGCAGATGCGCAGGCAGGCATCCAGGCATTGTATGCACGTAATGCAACATTTTTGCAGGAAGATGCAAAAGTTACCGGCTTTATTGATGCAGCAAGCCAATCGAATCCATTGTATGAACAAAATATTCGCCAGTTGAATACGGGCAACAATTTAGTGGCAAGCAGAACATTTCTTACCTATTTACAATCGAACAATGACCCAAGAGCAGTGAATTTTTTTGGAGCCAATGCAACAGGGCTTGACCAGGGTGATTTTTTAAACCCATCTGCGGCAGCATTAAATGCATCGGTGTTTAAAGAAAGCCCAACCGATCCTGTCGTGTTTCTTTCCGCAGCAGAGTCTTACTTTTTGCAGGCAGAGGCAAGAGAAAGATTTTTTTCAGGCGATGGTGCCAAAGCATTGTACGACCAGGGAGTGATGGCTGAGTTTGCAGCATTAGGCCAGGATGGAAGTTCCTTTATTGCACCCGGCGGCGTATATGCGTACCCGTTAGGGAGCATGGATCAAAACATTGAAGCAATACTTACACAAAAATGGACCTCGAATGCTTATGGGGTACATTTTATAGAAGGTTGGCTTGATAGAAACAGAACAGGTTTACCAAAAACAAGCCAGGTGTATTCTTCTGATCCATCTTATATACCGGGACAGTTTGTGGTTTCAAAAAATTCAACTTTACCCGCAGGGCAATTTCCAAAGCGGCTTGTTTTTCCTGATGTAGAAATTTCTACGAACCCTAATACACCTGCGCAGGTACCCATTACCACACCGGTTTGGTGGGGCTTGTAATTTAAAAAACTGAAAAATTTCAATGATGAAAAAAAATATTCTTCTTTTATTGACGCTTGTTATCGTTATCTCTTCCTGTAACAAAGATACAGTTGTTGTTACGCCGGATAGAGTAGGCATTTCAAAAGTTACTTATTATGTAAACATAACACTCACCGGCGGAGATGTTATTTCAATAGTGCAGGGCGGTACATTTACTGACCCCGGCGCTAAAGGTGAAGCAGGAGGACAAGATATACCTGTTACTGCAACAGGCACCGTAGATGCTTCCACGGTAGGCATATATACTATTAATTATACAGCAACAAATAAAGATGGTTATGCATCTTCGGTTTCCCGAACCGTTGTGGTAATTCCATCTGCTGAAATGCCGGGTGTGGACCTTTCGGGAACTTATGTAGCAGTGCCTGTTGGCACCACTCCTGGTCCCGCTAATATTACCAAAGTGGCTCCGGGCGTGTATTACAGCACCGATATGTGGACAGGTGCAGCAGTAATACCGGGGTATTTTATTTGCGTAGATGGCAGCAACCTCATTGTACCTGTTCAAAGCACGGGCTATGGCAGAATGGTAGCTCAAACAGATGGCACTTACGTAAACGGGTTGATTACATGGGACCTTACCCTTCTTGACCAGGGACCATTGACAAGAACAAAAAAATGGCAAAAACAATAAACCTTCAATTGATAAAAATGAAAAAAATATTTTTAATAATCACCGCATCATCAGCAATTTTTATTTTCAATTCATGCCAAAAAGTAAAACAGGCAGGCGCAACAAACGCAGTAAAAATGGCTAACGAATGGTGGGTAACGCTTGATCTTAATGGAGTGCAGGATGTATATGGCATTGGTCATTTCAGAATTGCCACTTATAATACTGCCGCTAATGATGATACCATTTGGGTAGATGATTATCATGGAGGATGGAATGTGAAATTCAAGGCAGCAGCGGATTTCAATAATCTTACATTTACGGCAAACAATGCGCAGAATGAGTATTACAATATAACGGTAAATGAAACTGATGGAAAAATTTTCCCAAAAGCAGGCCATTCCAAATCGGGGAATATTGCTGACAGCATCCACATGAAGTTGGAGTTTTCTGATGATCCCGGAAACATTTATGAAATGAATGGCGTGGAAAGAACAAAATTTCCGGAAGACGATTACTGATAAACTTTCATGCAGGAATCAGAATAAGGTTGCCAGGGTGTAACCTTATTTTTTTGTAACCAACTATGAAGATATTCTTCCTTTTATATAAATCATGATAAAATTTATTACCTAAAATAATAAATTTAATGTGAAAGGAATTGCCCTCATTTTCGAATATCCTTCACCGTTATGGACTAAAATTTTTATACAAACTATTTATGAAACAAATTTATTTCACCCTGTTAGTGCTTTCTTTTTGCTGCGCCAGAACTTATAGCCAAACGGTTAAGCAATTACTTGCTGCCGGAGATTCATTTTATTTTAATCAGAACTGGAAAGCGGCGGCAACTGATTATGAACAGGCATTTGCTGATGGGGCGGAGCCTTCTGCACTCTATGCAAACAGATTAGGATTTTCGTATCTGAACATGGGCAAGTATGATGATGCAATAAAAAACCTTGAATTATCGCTGCAAAAAAAACCTGCAGCGTTTGCTTACGCTACTATTTATTCAAGGTTGGCAAAAGCTTATGCAGGCACAGGAGATGGGCAAAAGACTTTTGAACGATTGGACAGTGCAATAGAGAGAGGATATATTAATTTCAATGAATTAGATAGCTCAAAAGAATTCGACAAGTATAGAAATGATGATGTTTTTAAAAACCTGTACATGAAAGCATGGAATGGCGCATTTCCCTGCATGGCAAATGCTCATAAGCGTGAATTTGATTTTTGGATAGGTGAATGGGATGTGTATCAGACAGGCACCAGCCAGCTTGTTGGCCGCAGCTCTATACAAATGGCTTCAGGAGGTTGTTTTATTTTGGAAAACTGGACTGCTATTGGTTTTCCAAATACCGGTAAGAGCATGAATTTTGTTGACCCGGCAACCAATAAATGGAAACAAGTGTGGGTTGGTTCGGGCGGCGCAGTTACGGAATATGTGAATGGTATTTATAAAGACAGTGCTATGCAGTTTGAATCAACAATGCAAACAGCGCAAGGAATAGCAAAAGTAAGATTCAGATTTTTTAACCAGGGCGCTAACCAGGTGAGACAGTTCCAGGAATACACCAATGATGACGGTAAAACCTGGAACGTATCTTATGACCTCACGTATATGCGAAGAAAAGGATAGCTTCAATTGATTTTTATTAATTAACCAGGAAGAGGTCAATTACAGTCTTGTAATAGTAACATCTTATCGGCGGAAACCTTTGCCGCATTTGTGTCAAGTTCATCATTTCAATCTCTCCTTATGGTGAGATGTAATCCATATAAATTCTTTGTTGTAATTCTCCGAGTTTAATGAGTTTAATATAAGCCGTATCGTGAAAAGAAAACCGCATCATTGCTGATACGGTTTCCCTTGTTGCGAAGGGAGGGTTCGAACCTCCGACCTTCGGGTTATGAGCCCGACGAGCTACCGCTGCTCTACTTCGCGATTTAAGGAGTGCAAATGTAAGTGATATAATATTATTAATACAAACTTGCCTCAATAAATTAATTTTGCCCCCGTAATGAAATCAGGATTCGTAAATATTTTTGGCAAACCCAACGCCGGTAAAAGCACGCTGCTCAATGCATTGATGGGAGAGAAGCTTGCAATCGTTTCTCCAAAGGTGCAAACCACGCGGCATCGAATTAAGGGAATATTGACCGGTAAAAATTATCAAATAATTTTTTCTGACACGCCGGGCATCATACAGCCAAAATATAAGCTGCATGAAAAAATGATGAATGCAGTAAAAAACAGTTTAGAAGATGCAGATGTTGCTTTATTGATGGTTGATGCAAAAGATAACCCGGATGAGGCCGATAAAATTTTTTCATCGCTGCATTTAAAAGTTCCGTGCATTGTGGTGATAAATAAAGCCGATGCTGCAGATAAAAAAAAGCTGGAGTTGGTAAAAAAATTTTTTGCAGAAAAAAAATATGCAGAAAACGTGGTGATAATTTCTGCATTAAAAAAAGCAGGAATTAATGAATTACTCCATTTGATTATTTCAATGTTGCCCGAAGGTGCTCCGTTTTATGAAGATGATAACCTCAGCGATTTACCGGAAAAATTTTTTGTAGGAGAAATTATCCGGGAAAAAATATTTCATTTGTACCAGGATGAGATTCCTTATCATGCCACGGTATTGGTGCAGGAGTTCAAAGAAAAAACGACACTTACCAAAATTGCCGCCGATATTATATTGCAGCGCGAAACGCAAAAGGGAATATTGTTGGGCGAAGGCGGTAAAAAAATAAAAGAATTAGGTACATTGGCACGAAAAGAAATAGAGGCGTTTACCGGGCGTAAAGTTTTTCTGGAATTGTTTGTGAAGGTGCGGCCGAAATGGAGAGATAATGAAATGCAGTTGAGAGAATACGGATATTAATAATGTATGATGTTAGATCTCATATCTCAGATGTAAGGTTTCATTGCAAAACAGGAATAAAAAATTTAAAAAATCGGTTTTGAATTTTTCATTCTGAATTTTTACTTTTTAATTTAAATAAATGAACTCTTTTGGAAGATTATTCAGGGTAACCATTTTCGGTGAGTCGCATGGCAATTATGTGGGCATTAATATAGATGGCTGCCCGCCCGGATTGGGAATAACTGTGGATGATTTTAAAGAAGACATTGAACGGCGCAAGCCGGGAGCAAAAGGAACAACGCCACGTAAGGAAGATGATATTCCCGAATTAATTACCGGTGTTTTTAATGATACATCTACCGGCGCACCGCTCACCATTTTATTTAAAAACAGCAACACACGCAGCAGCGATTACGAAAAGCAACGAGCTTTTCCGAGGCCCGGCCATGCAGATTTTGTAGCCCATAAAAAATTTAAAGGCTTTGAAGACTACCGTGGTGGCGGGCATTTCAGCGCAAGAATTACCGTTGGCATTGTAGCCGCTGGTGTTATTGCAAAAAAAATTATCGCTTCTTTATTACCCGAAAAAAATATTTCCATTCAATCAACTATTATTGAAGTAGGAGGTGAACCTGATATAGAAAAAGGTTTGCAAAAAGCTATTGATGCGAAAGATTCTGTTGGCGGCATTTTGGAATGTGTGGTAAAAAATTTACCCATTGGATTGGGTGAACCTTTTTTTGATTCTGCTGAATCGCTCATCAGTCATGCAATGTTTGCAATACCTGCGGTGAAGGGAATTGAATTCGGCGCGGGATTTAAAGCTGCGAAAATGTTTGGCAGCGAACATAATGATTCAATCATTAACATGGATGGTAAAACTGCCACTAATCATGCAGGCGGCATAGTCGGCGGAATTACCAATGGAAACGATTTGGTATTTCGCATTGTGATAAAACCAACTTCTTCTACTCCGAAAGAACAGCAAACGTTGAATGTAGAAAGCGGAAATGTGGAACCTTTTTCCGTAAAGGGCCGGCACGACCTGTGTGTAGCCTTGCGTGCACCGGTAATTGTAGAAGCAATGACAGCAATCGTTTTAGCAGATTTGCTGATGATAGAAAATCACTAAATACAAAATACAAATAAGTTCAAAAATGTAAAATGTAAATCACAAATATTACCTACCGACAGACCTCAAATAAATTCTATGGATTTTTACTTTTTACTTTTTCATTTTCCACTTCACAGTATCACACACTCACATCTTCAATAAAAAAGAAATCATTCTCTTTATCATGATTAATATTGATAGATAAAATATCAAACTGTATTCGCTTCCATTCAGGATGAGCAATGAGATATTCTTCTGATGCATTAATGAGATTCAGGATTTTCTTTTTGCTTACATCATCTTCAGGATAACCATATTTTGTATTTCTTCTTGTTTTTACTTCAATGAAATGTAAAATGCTGTTTTGCGAAGCAATGATGTCCACTTCCCAATTACCATATCTCCAGTTTTGGTGAAGTATGGCAAATCCTTTTTTTATCAAATATTCTACCGCCATCTTTTCGCCCAAAGCGCCTGTGGTATTGTGTTGTGCCATGGTTACAAGTTACTCTTTCTTTTCGAAAACCGGTTTCTTTCCGAAAGATTGCTTTTAATAAAAAATATTTTATTATTTACATTTGTAAAAAAATTGAAAATATGAAAATAACAAAGCAAAATATTACGGGGTTATTATTATTAATAGTAGTTGCTTCTTTGTACCGCATTATGCCGGGCAGGCCCTTTGGGTTTGCACCGCAATGGGCAATGGCCATTTTTGCAGGAGCTATTATAAAAGATAAAAAATATGCTTTCATTCTTCCATTGCTGTCCATGTTTATTTCTGATGGCTTGTATGAAGTTTTATACAGAAACGGTGTGGGAAATATAAAAGGTTTTTACAACGGCCAGGTTACCAATTATGTTTTGTTCACACTGATGACATGCTTTGGATTTTTTATAAAAAATTTCAATATCAAACGCATCACATTGGCTTCTGTTGCTGCACCAACGGTATTCTTTTTTCTTTCCAATTCATTGGTTTGGCTGAGCAGTTCGCCGGATGCGGGTTACAACAGGCCAAAAACATTGGCAGGTTATTTCCAGACATTGAATGATGGTATCCCTTTTTATGCATGGAGCATTGCAGCAACGCTCATCTTTTCAGGTATTTTGTTTGGCAGTTATTATTTAATCAATAAAAAGTCTTTGCAAACTACTGCTGAAAAAATTCATGCATAATTATTGCACCGGTTAATGCGAAATAAAATATTTTATTTGCTCATTCTTTTGTTCGAGTTCCACTCTCTTTATGCGCAATCGAAAACGGATTCACTACTGCAGGAAATTTTTTCAAAAAACAAGGATTCACTTTTTCGGCATGTTTTATCACATCGTGATTATTACCGGCTGCAGATAATTTATACACAAATTAACCGCGATAAGAATAACAAACCGTCTTTCAAAAATTATTATTTCAATGTTGATTCCTTATTTTATTTTAACCCGGCTTCTACGGTGAAACTGCCGCTGGCAGCGCTTTCACTTGAAAAACTGAACAGGATGAAAGTTCCGGAGGTAAATAAATACACTTCGATGCTGTTCGATAGCGGTTATGCTCACCAGGTAAGAGAGTTTACAGACAGTACTGCTGAAAATGGTTTGCCTTCAATAGCACAATTTATCCGAAAAGCTTTTCTCATAAGCGATAACGATGCCTATAACAGGATGTATGAATTTGTTGGTCAGAAAATGATTAATGAAAGCCTGCATAAAAAAGGATATAAAGATGTTCGCATCACGCGCCAGTTTATGGGGTTTAACGAAGATGAAAACCGGCATACGAATCCTATAAATTTTATTGATAAAAACGGGAGGGTCATTTATCATCAACCTGTTTTATACAATAGGGATTCATTTGATTACTCGCATGAAGTAAAAATGGGTAAAGCTTATTATGATAGTCATGATAGTTTAGTAAATGGCCCGATTGATTTTACCAAAGCAAACAATGTTTCATTGTACGATTATCAGCAAATATTGCAATCCATTTTGTTTCCCGGGTCTGTGCCTGTACAACAACGATTCGACCTGACTAAAGATGATTATAATTTTCTGAAAAAGTTTTTATCGCAATACCCATCTGAAACTAACTATCCGAAATATGATACCAGTGAATATTATGACAGCTATGTAAAATTTTTCTTTCAAAATGCATCTCATAAAATTCCTTTGTACATCAGGATTTTTAATAAAGTAGGATGGGCGTATGGTTTTAAAACAGATATTTCTTACGTTGCCGATTTTAAAAATAAAGTAGAGTTCATGCTGGCTGCAACCATTTATGTAAACAGCGATGATACGCTGAATGATGACAAATATGATTATGTAACGGTGGGCAATCCTTTTTTATACACATTGGGTCAAACCATTTACCAATACGAGCTGAGCAGGCATAGAAAATACAAGCCTGATCTCCGCGATTTCATCATTCATTACGATCACCGTGATGCCAACGACGCAAGGCCAGCTATAAAGAATGCAGATAATTAAAGGTGTATGACACTTGAAAGTGTCACACACTTTATTGCTTAATTCAGCGAACTCCTTCTATATTCATTTGGTGATTGTCCAACCTTCTGCTTAAACAATCTCGTAAAATGTTGTGGATATTTGAAGCCTAAATCATAAGCAATTTGATTGACCGATTTACTTTGGTCAAATATTTTTTCCTTGGCAACATCAATCAGTTTTGATTGTATGTATTCCTGTGCTGTTTTACCTGTTTCTTTTTTAATGAGGTCACCAAAATAGCTTGCAGATAAATTCAATTCACTTGCACAATAAGCTACCGAAGGCAGGCCGGTTGATTGAGGTTTGTCTGTCTCAAAATATTCACTCAATAAATTTTCAAATCTTTCTAAAATTCCTTTATGTGGTTTATCGCGGGTAATAAACTGGCGATCGTAAAAACGGACGCAATAGTTTAGAAACAATTCAATATTGGATACAATCAGTTTTTTACTGTGCTTATCAATTGCATGTTTCAATTCATATTCAATTTTTGAAAAACAATCCAACACAATTTTTCTTTCACGCTCTGATAAATGCAATGCTTCATTAGATTGATAGCCGAAGAAAGTATAATCATGAATATGCTTTCCAAGTGTAGTGCCATGAATTAAATCGGGATGAAAAATTAATGCATAACCTCTCGGTTGATAGGTTTCTCCATTGCTGTTGATACCGGCAACTTGCCCCGGTGCAAGAAAAACTAATGTGCCTTCCTGGTAATCGTAAGTGTGACGACCATATACTAAATCCCCACATTTTACATCCTTTAAAAATATAGTGTAAAAACCAAAATGCATTTTTGAACCTTGTCGTGGATTTGCCTTCGATAAATCAACAACACTAACTAATGGATGCAATGTTTCGTTGTTGTTGAAGATGTTGTAATCGCTAATGGTTTCAAATCTTTTTATGTTCTCCATAAAACTATTGTTTGTCTGATTCAAAGTTACTGCTTTATTCAGCCCTTTATTAATCTGTATTTCGTAATCAGCAATATTGGTAGATAAATCAGGAATCTGTATAAGGTTCAGGCAGTTTATTCGTGTGAACTTTGCGCAACAAACAAGATACATAGTGCAAAAAGTAAAGTTGAATAACGGTATTGAGATGCCTATTTTAGGATTTGGTGTTTTCCAGGTAAAAGATTTAGAAGAATGTGAAAGAAGTGTAGTTGATGCTTTAGCTATAGGTTATCGTTTGATTGATACAGCACAATCATACAGCAATGAAGAAGCAGTTGGCAGAGCCATTAAAAAAAGTGGCGTGGCAAGAGAAGATTTATTTATCACTACAAAGATTTGGATTCAATCAAACGGTTATGAAGGAACAAAAAAAGCATTCGAAAATTCACTAAAAAGATTGCAATTAGATTATTTGGATTTATATCTTATTCATCAACCTTTTGGCGATGTGTATGGCGAATGGAGAGCGATGCAGGAATTATATAAAGAAGGTAAAGTGAGAGCAATAGGTGTGAGCAATTTTCATCCCGATAGACTAATTGATTTAATCATTCATAACGAAATTATTCCTGCCGTTAATCAGATTGAAACGCATCCGTTCCATCAGCAAATTGAAGCGCAAAAATTCCTGCAGGAAAATAATGTGCAGATTGAAAGTTGGGGGCCATTTGCTGAAGGCAAGAACAACATTTTTCACAACGAGTTGCTTGCATCAATCGGAGAAAAATATAACAAATCAATTGCACAGGTAATTATTCGCTGGCTTACGCAGAGAGGTGTTGTTGCTATTCCTAAATCAGTTCGTAAAGAAAGAATGGAAGAGAACTTCAGCATCTTCGATTTCGAATTAAGCGATGAAGATATGGAAGCCATTAAAATATTAGATACAAATGCAAGTCTTTTCTTTGACCATCGCGATCCGGTAATGGTGAAGTGGCTCGGCGAAAGAAAATTGGAATCATAAATTACTAATAAAAATAAAAACATGAAACGAATACTGTCATTAATAATTCTATTATCCGCCATTGTATGCATTAAAACAAAAGCACAGGATTCAACTTTATTTCCAAAAGGCGAAATAGGAAAGAATACAGATAACTACACCGGAACTATCTGGCTGAATGAATTAAGTAAACCGGATAGCATTTTTAAATTCGGTATTGCCCAGGCGGTTTATGCACCGGGTTCAAAATTGGATTGGCATATTCATCCGGGCGGACAAATTTTGTTGATTACAGAAGGTACGGGCTATTACCAGGAAAAGGGAAAGCCGGTAGAAATCGTACACAAGGGTGATGTAATTAAATGTGCACCAGGTGTGGAACATTGGCATGGAGCAGCACCCAACAGTACATTTGCTTATGTTGCTATTTCTCCTTCTGAAAAAGGAAAAACGATTTGGTTGCAAAGGGTAACCGATAAAGAATATAATAGTATAAAACCCGGCAAAACTCTGAACATGAATGCAGGAGTACCAGATACTTCCATTTTTCCAAAAGGGTTTGTGGCTCCCAACACGGATGATTATACAGGAACCGTTTGGCTGAATGGATTGAGTATGGAGGATAATGTCTTTCCATTCAGCTTAACGCTTGCAACCTTTGCACCGGGTTCAAGATTGAGATGGCATATTCATCCGAAGGGACAAATTCTGCTCATTACGGAAGGTACAGGCTATTACCTGGAAAAAGGAAAGCCGGGACGTATCGTTCATAAAGGAGATGTTATTAAATGTATACCGGGTGTGACACATACACACATGGCAGCACCAAACGGCAGCTTTGCCTATATTGGAATTGAATCAAGCGGAATAAAATGGTTAGAAAGAGTTACAGATGAGGAATATAATAGTGTAAAATAAAACAGGTGTCAGACACTTGTTAAGTGTCAGATACCTTAAGCACCTTAAATATAAAAATTATGCAGAAAAGAAAATTAGGAAACGAAGGCCTTGAAGTTTCGGCAATGGGCCTTGGTTGTATGGGAATGAGTTTTTCTTACTATCCTTTTCCGGAAAAGAAAGATTCCATTAATCTTATTCATAAAGCGATTGAACTTGGTGTAAATTTTTTTGACACAGCAGAAGTGTACGGCCCTTATACCAACGAAGAATTAGTTGGTGAAGCGCTGCAACCTTATCGTGATAAAGTAGTAATTGCTACGAAATTTGGTTTTAATATCCGGGATGGAAAGATGATTGGTGTGAATAGTCGTCCTGAACAAATAAAAAAAGCAGTAGAAGGCTCATTAAAAAGATTGAGAACTGATGTGATTGATTTGTTGTATCAGCATCGTGTAGATCCGAACGTGCCGATTGAAGATGTAGCAGGAGCAGTGAAAGATTTAATTAAAGAAGGCAAAGTAAAATATTTTGGATTAAGCGAAGCCGGTGCAAATACGATTCGCAAAGCAAATTCAGTGCAACCGGTATCAGCATTGCAAAGCGAATATTCTTTGTGGACGCGTCAGCATGAAAAAGAAATTATTCCCACCATTGAACAATTAGGAATTGGACTGGTCGCATTCAGTCCGTTGGGAAAAGGTTTTCTGACAGGAAAGATTGATGCAAATACAAAATTTCAACAAGGTGATTTCAGAAATACTTTACCGAGGTTTACAGAAGAAGCACGCGAAGCGAATAAAACTTTGCTCGGTTTAATTAATGATTTTGCAAAAACAAAAAATGCAACTACTGCACAAATTGCATTAGCATGGGTTCTTGCGCAAAGGCCGTGGATTGTTCCCATCCCGGGAACGACCAAGTTGCATCGGTTAACAGAAAACATCGGCGCTGCATCAATTGCATTCACGCAGGAAGAATTGCAACAGCTTACTGATGCCTCTTCAAATATTAAAATTGAGGGAGGCCGTTATCCTGAAGCATTGGAAAAAACAACGGGATTGTAAAATAGACAGGTGTCTGACACTTGGAAAGTGTCAGACATCTTATAATCCTATCTTTGTAAAAAAAATTGTTGAACACACAAAAAGTTTTATTTGAAGATCTCGGCCTCATTCATTATAAATCTGCATGGGATTACCAGGAAGAACTGGTAAAAAAAAACCTGGAGATAAAATCTGTTTTAAGAAAAGCAGACGGCAATCAGATAATCAATAATCCAACTTCTAATTATCTTCTTTTCTGTGAGCATTACCCCGTGTACACACTGGGCAAAAGCGGTGACATAAATAATGTACTTATCAGCGAAGATGAAATGGAAGAGAAAGAAATTGAGTTTTTCCGCACCAACCGCGGAGGAGATATTACCTTTCACGGCTTGCAGCAGGTGGTGGGTTATCCAATTTTAGACCTGGAAAATTTTTATACTGACATTGGTAAATACCTGCGCAGCCTTGAAGAAGTGATCATACAAACACTTGCTGAATATAACATCAAAGCCGGTCGCAGCAAGGGCGAGACAGGTGTGTGGCTGGATAATGATATTCCCGGTCGTGAAAGAAAAATTTGTGCTATGGGCATTCGTTGCAGCCGGTGGATTACCATGCATGGATTTGCATTAAATGTAAACACCGATTTGAGTTATTTCAATAACATTATTCCCTGCGGCATCGTAAATAAACAAGTTACTTCTATTGAAAAAGAGTTAGGGCATGCAACGGATGTTGAAGAAGTAAAAGAAAAACTTAAAAGAAATTTTGAAAGAGTATTTAATGTAACCATCATCTCAGCTCATGCCCGTCATTATCCAGCACAGGCATAGGCCTTCCGTCTTTGGGTATATAAAATTTATGTTTCTCTACCAACATACCATCGTTGAATAATTCAAAGTCGAACAAGCCCGCATGAATAAAATTTACTTTATCGAGTGTGAGGTAAGGCTCGCTGATTTTTTTTATTTCAAATAAAGGCGTACCATCATCTTCAAAAAATTTTATAGAATATTTTTTTTGCGCAGCATCCGGTAAAGAAATGATTACATTATTTTCTTTGCCGGTATATACATACCTGGATGGTACAAACAACTTTCGCGTGGGCACAGGCGGGGTAATGTTTTTCAGGTCTTTGCTACCTTTCAATTCTTTGTTGTCATGGTTTTCAAAAGTTTCTACCACTTCGTTTGAGTGCATGCCCGTATCTGCAACAGGGCTATGTATTTTTGAAAAAAGATAATTGCCCCCTTCAAATGAAATAAATACGCGGTAATATTCTGGTGTAGGAAACTGCTGCGCATCCATGAAGCCATTGTTTTTGGCTTTTACATTTAACACCGTGCCAATAGTTCTGAAATTTTTTACACTGTCAAAAGATCGTTGAATATTAATAACGGTAACATTCTCGAAATTATTTATCCATGATACCAATACTTTGTTACCTACTTTGGTAACAGAAATTTGCGGAAGCGTATCCTGTGCGCTTGAAAAGAGATGCAGCACCAAAAACAGAGGTATAAAAAAAATTTTCTTATACATAGGAAACCGGACGAAGCTATTGATTTTATTAATTTACAAATATAGCGGGTTGTTAAATGAAATCAAACAGTTCTGCAAGGAGCAAGATACAAGTATCAAATTTTACATTCTACATTTTAATAACAAGTAACCACTAACTGAAATGCTAACGGCTAAAAGCTAAAAACTATAAGCTAATATCGTAATTTAGCCAATTAAAAAAAGAACGATGCACATACCAACCATGGCGGAGATGATGGCGGAAGGAAAAGAACCTGAAATATTGTTTTGGGTTGGCTGTGCCGGAAGTTTTGACCAGCGTGCGCAAAAAATTACCAAAGCTTTTGCCACCATTCTTGACAAAATTGGTATCAGCTATGCTATACTGGGAAAGGAAGAGATGTGCACCGGCGATCCGGCAAGGCGTGCGGGCAATGAGTTTATGTTCCAGATGATGGCGTATCAAAATATCCAGGTATTGAACGGGTATAAGGTAAAAAAAATTGTAACGGCATGCCCACATTGTTTTAATATTTTAAAAAATGAATACCCGGAGTTAGGCGGCAATTATGAAGTAACACATCATTCCGTTTTTTTACAACAATTAATTGATGAAGGCAAAATAACAATGAAAGAAGAAGGAAGTTTTAAAGGGAAAAAAATTACCTATCATGATAGCTGCTATCTCGGAAGAGCGAATGATATTTATGAAGCGCCGCGGAGAGTGCTTGCGGCATTGGATGCGGAACTAGTAGAAATGAAAAGATGCAGGAGCAATGGCCTTTGTTGCGGAGCCGGCGGTGCACAAATGTGGAAGGAAGAAGAAAAAGGAACCATCCGCATTAACCAGGAGCGCACCAAAGATGCGCTGGAAACAAATGCATCAGTAGTTGCTGCAGCCTGCCCGTTTTGCAATACCATGCTTACAGACGGTGTAAAGCTGAATGAAAAAGAAGATTCATTGAAGGTGATGGATATTGCAGAACTCGTAGTTTCGTGTATGCGTTGACGCTAGTTAATGGTGAATGATGAATCGTGAATGGCGAATTGTCAATTTTACACTTTTAATTTTACATTTTTAATTTTCAATGACTGAAGAAAAAAGTTTAAATTTTATTGAAGAGATTATTGAAGAAGATATTGCAAAAGGGAAATATACAACCATTGCAACAAGATTCCCTCCCGAACCTAATGGGTATTTGCATATAGGTCATGCAAAGAGTATTTGCCTCAACTTCGGACTTACCCGCAAATACAATGGCTATACCAATCTCAGGTTTGATGATACAAACCCGGTAACAGAAGATGTGGAATACGTGGACAGCATAAAGGAAGACATCCTATGGCTAGGCTTTACCTGGCAGAATGAATTTTATGCAAGCGATTATTTTGATCAGCTATATGAATTTGCAATTAAGCTGATAAAAAAAGGATTGGCTTACGTGGATGATAGCAGCTCCGAGAAAATTGCTGCTGAAAAAGGAACACCAACGGAATCCGGCAAAGAAAGCAAATATCGCAACAGAAGTGTTGAAGAAAATTTGTTGCTCTTTCAGCAAATGAAAGAAGGTAAGTTTAAAGATGGTGAAAAAGTGTTGCGAGCAAAGATTGATATGGCGGCCATTAATATGCACATGCGCGATCCGGTTATATATCGTATCAAGCATGCAGTTCATCATCGCACGAAAGACAAGTGGGTTATTTATCCCATGTACGATTTTGCGCATGGACAAAGCGACAGTATCGAACACATCACGCATAGTATATGTACATTGGAGTTTGTGCCCCATCGCGAATTGTACGACTGGTTTATTAAAAACCTGGAAATATTTCCTTCGCATCAATATGAATTTGCGCGATTGAACATGACCTATACGGTAATGAGTAAACGAAGATTGCTGCAACTGGTAAATGAATCTTATGTAAAAGGATGGGATGATCCGCGAATGCCCACCATATCTGCGTTTCGGCGTAAGGGATTCACTCCTTCGAGCATTCGCACATTTTGCGATAAGATTGGCGTTGCCAAAAGAGATAATCTTATTGACATTGCATTGCTCGAATTTTGCCTGCGCGAAGAACTGAATGTCACTGCTCCACGCACCATGGCTGTGTTGCATCCGGTAAAACTTATCATTGATAATTATGAAGAGGGTAAAACAGAAGAGCTCATTACAGAAAATTTACCTCACGATTCAACAAATACCCGGATGATAACTTTTTCAAAAGAACTGTGGATAGAAAAAGAAGATTTTATGGAAGTTCCGGTGAAAAAATGGTTTCGTTTAGCGCCAGGAGCAATGGTTCGTTTGAAAAGCGCTTACATTGTAAAGTGTGAAAGTTTTATAAAAGATGAAAATGGAAATGTAGCAGAGATTCATTGCACTTATATTCCTGAAAGTAAAAGCGGCCATGATACAAGCGGCATCAGTGTAAAGGGAACGATTCACTGGCTGGGGGTTGCCAGTGCGGCAAAAGCAGAAGTGAGATTGTATGAAAGATTATTTACCGTTGAAAACCCTGCAATGGAAGAGGGTGATTTTAAGGACTTCATTAATCCTCACTCGCTGGAAGTAATTCCTGATGCGTGTATTGAGCCAAACCTGCTCCATGCAAAAGCAGGAGATCATTTTCAGTTTATCCGCAACGGTTATTTTTGTGTTGATACTGATTCAAAGCCGGGAGCATTGGTTTTTAACAGGACGGTTACCTTAAAAGAAGGTTTTAAAAAGAGTTAAGCCTTTCCATAACGGTGACGCATATACGAAATTTTGCATGATTCTAAATATTCCACGATATGAGTAATATACCTGCCGGCATTCTGAAAAACCTGAATGAATCTTTTCATCTCAGCAAAGATCAAATCAGGTATTTCAAAGAAAATGGATTTATAAAATTGAAGGATGTTTTTACGCCCGGAACTATCGAGTATTTGAACAACACCATTTCGCAGGAAGTGAAAAGATTAAATACACAGCATCTTCCCATGCAGGAACGTGATACTTATGGCAAAGCATTTTTGCAGATAATGAATATCTGGACAAAGTCGGAGCCGGTAAAAGAAATTGTTTTCGGTAAACGTCTTGCCAAAATAGCCACTGAACTTTTAGGCACCGAAGGAGTACGGTTATATCACGACCAGGCTTTGTACAAAGAACCCGGCGGTGGCATTACCCCCTGGCACGCGGATCAATATTACTGGCCGCTTGCAAATGATTCAACCGTAACGGTGTGGATTCCCTTACAGGATACACCATTGGAGATGGGGCCATTGGAGTTCAGTGCGCAAAGTTTTACGCTAACAACAGGCCGGGATAAGGAAATAGGTGATGAGAGCCAGCAGTTACTAACGGATACGCTTACACGAAAAAAATTTAAACATGTGGTTGAACCATTTGAAACAGGCGAAGTAAGTTTTCACCGTGGATGGTTGTTTCACAGGGCAGGCGCTAATAATACAGGGAGGATGCGAAGCGTGATGACGATAATTTATATGGATAAAAATATGAAGCTGAAGAAACCCGAAAATAAAAATCAAATGGTAGATTGGGACACATGGTGTCCCGGCGCAGAAATAGATAAGCTGATTGATACGCCAATCAACCCTGTTTTATACGAGCGGTAGTATTTATCTCTTATGTTGATAAACCCGATACCCCTTTGCATTTTTATAAAATAAATTTTTGTACCGACTGAATGAATCGTGTAAATAAATTCTTGGTTGTATTTTTTCCCGCCCTATCTGTTTGTCTTTTTAATAATGGGTATAGCCAAAATACTGCTGATCCGTTTAAGAAGATTAAGCCCTTAACAGAAAGATTTGAACCAATTTCCTTTTCTGCGATAAAGCCGACCGGATGGCTGAAAAAAGAAATAGAAAAAAACCTTTCCGGGTTTACCGGGCATTTGGATAGCCTTGTTCCTTCGCTAATGATTGATGATGATATTTACGGAAAGAACAGGCTTACCAAGAAAGTGAAGAGCAAAGATGTTGGTGCTCTGTCCAATGGTGGAGATTGGCAGGTGCAGTTTCTATGGTGGAACAGCGAATCACAGAGCAACTGGCGCGATGGATATATTCGCAGCACTATTTTGGTGAATAATCAACAATATCTTTCACGAATAAAAAAGTACATTGATAAAATTTTATCTACACAGGATGCAGATGGTTATCTCGGAATTTATGATAAAGATTTGCGTTATCATTTCAATAATGAAAATGGAGAACTATGGGCTAAGACTACTTTGTTGCGGGGGTTGCTCGCGTGGTATGAATATACAAAGGATAAAAAAGTTTTAACGGCTATTGAGCGTGCAGTAAAAAATGTAATAGTTCATTATCCGGAAAAAAGATCGCATCCGTTTTATTCTGTAACGCCTTATGATGGCGGGCTTACGCATGGTTTGATGTTTACGGATGTGTTGGAAAGTTTGTACCGCATTACTCAAAATGAATCGTATCGTCGCTATTGCCTTTTTTTATACAAAGATTTTTCCAATGAGGTATTGGAGGAAGATGCTCAATACAAAAAGCTGATTGATTCTTCTTATAAATTAAAAGATCATGGCGTACATACTTATGAACATTTACGTGCCGTGGCGGTAGCATATTATGCATCAGGTAATAAATTGTTGGGAAACGCATTGAAAGATTTTTTGGAAAAGATTAATCACACAACAACAGTAACCGGCGCCCCAATAGGCGATGAATGGATAGGAGGCAGGAATGCAAATGAAACTAATACCGGCTATGAATATTGCTCCATGCAGGAACTCATGAACAGCTATGAAGATATGTTTTTAAAAACAGGCAATACATCGTTTGGGGATAAAATAGAAAAATTGTTTTTCAATGCAGCGCAGGGAGCAAGAGACCCGGATGAAAGTTGTATTGCTTATTTAAAAACGGATAATTCTTATTATATGACCGGTGGTATAAATGGTGATACCAGTGACAAAAAACAAACGCGATACAGTTATTCGCCTGTTCACCGGGCTGCCGCAGTATGCTGTGTGCCGAATGCGGGAAGAATTTTTCCTTATTATGTGCAGGATATGTGGATGAGGGATAAGAGCGATTTGGTAGCGACTTTATTAGGCCCATGCAAACTAACGACTACGGTTAAACGAAGAAAAATTTCAATAGAAGAAAACACCTCATATCCTTATGATAATTCTATTGAATTTAAAATCAAAACAGATCAGCCTGTAATGTTTACCTTAAAAATACGCAAGCCCGGATGGGCAGATAAACTTTCGGTTAGTGAGGCGTACAAACAGGAAGATGGATTTATCATCATCAATAAAGTTTGGAACGGCAACGAAAAAATTGTAATTAATTTTTATACCCGGCCGGAGGCGAAGGAAGATAAAAACAATGAATATTATTTTACTTATGGTGCATTAGTACTGGCTCATCCAATTCGGGCAACAGCAGTTATTACTAAAAATTACCCTTTAAAGGGGTTTCATGATTTTCATTATACTCCCGACTCATTGGTAATATTTACATCCCAATTTACCCCACACATTGCAATTACCAATTTGAAACAGTTGCGTTTTTCGACAATGATGTATAATCCCATTTCAGATAAGAAGGAAGAAATACAATTAGTGCCGGTTGGTGAAACGGTGCTAAGGCAGGTCAGCTTTAAGCATGAAACAGAAGCGAAAAATTAGCTAATAGCTTTTATTATATTTTACGAAATCATTTTTGATCTTTTCCCGGAACATTTCATTGATTGTATCGTTTGCTCCTTTGAATAAAATGATAAGCGAACCATATTCCCGTGCATATTTATTGGTCACTCTTCCTACCACTGTTGCAGATACAAAATCTTTCACAAAAGGATGTTGCATTTCGGCGGTATCATCAGTTATCAGAAGCAAGTTATCAATGTGAACATTTTTGGGCAGCCAGTATAAAAATGTTCCGTTATCGCTGTGAGCTTCGGGAAGGTTGTATTTATAACGATAATAATTCACTGCACCCGCTTCTCCGTAATTATCGCAAAACAAAAAAGTATGCGCTTTATCACTATCATCTAAACTATTATAGCCTTCTGCCGCTTTCTGTGTCATTTCTTCCCATCCAAGCATATCTGCAAAATCCTGCGGCAGCGGATGATTTTTCAAATCTTCCCATTTAAGCAGGCCTGTTTTTTCCATGTGCATTGTTTTGTAATAATTGGCAAGTCCCGCCGGGCTGCTCACGGGTAAGAGTAGTGGAATAAATATAACACCCAAAACGATGGGGATTAATATAAAAGCATATCTCCATGCCTTTGCCCTTCTGAAGGACCATTGTTCGAGATGATATGCACCAAAAGCGAATAAAATCGGGTAAACGCCCAATGAATAATAATTTTTGCCATGCAAAACCAGCAATAATATTATGACGAAAACATACGCCCACGCAAACACCCTGTATCTTCTGGCATCAAAAGAAAATATAAGAAAATACAATCCCGCCAGCCAGATAAACACGCATGGTAAGTTCATCAACAATTGGTCCACCAGGAAAGAAACCGGGTTAATATATTGCAACTGGTATTTATTCAGCTCCTTCATGTGAACAATTACAGGAAAATGATGGTTGTATTCCCATAAAGCCGTAGGTAAAAAGATGAGAATCGCGATACCGCCTGCATAGTACAGCTTTTCATTACCAAAGATTCTTCTTTGACGAGTGAGTAATAGTCCAGCCAAAATGCTTACTACAAAAAATGCGACTGAATACTTGCTGATCATCCCCAGCCCGATCGCAATGCCGAGAATATACAAGTATTTATTTTTCTTTGTCTGAATATAACGGAGAAGGCTATACGAAATCAACGTCCAGAAAAAAACTTCGGGGGTGTTCGGCTGAAATAAAAAGAATAAACGTAAATAAGCGCCGAAAACAAATGGGAGAAAAACAAGAAAGGTGGCGAATGCGCCGCCTCCCAGCTTCTGCACTGCCTTTGCAGCAATAATAAAAGTAAACATCCCGAAAAGGTCAGGCCAGAATTTTACCCAAAACATGTCGTGGCCAAACAGGTGGGTAAGCCATGCAAAAAAAGACAGCAATGGTGGCACTTCCAGGTATCCCCATGCCAGATGATGTGCTTCGGCAAGGTATAAAAATTCATCGCGATGCGGTTCATATAGGTTGTTTTGTAAAAGATAGGGGATTACTAATTTTAAAATGGCAAGAGGGTAGATCAGGATATTGGTTCTCTTCATCAGAAAATATAGTTTGGCGTAAAATAAAACGTTGTTAAGTTAAATATATTTTTCAATGTATCAATAATAAATACCATGTTTTGAATAGTTTATTCAGGCCAATTTTTTTACAATTACCCGCAACCTTATCACATTAATAAACCAAAAACCGGTGCGGGCATTGTGTTTTATGCGTTGTTGTAGTAAGCCAGTTTCATAAAATATTTTACTTCATCATTAATATCATCTTTATACAGCATACGAAAATGATGATTGAATTGATGGCCCCCTCCCGGAACCCGGGCAATTTTCTGAAAGCATAAATTATCAGAATAAGGTTTTGTAAATGGGAAAACAATATGAATAAAATTTCTGCCGAATTGTGTAATCCAGGCAATTCGTTTTTTGTCATTTGCAATGCCGATCATGGTTTTTGCTGGATGCACAGTAATTAGCCCAATCTTTCCGAATTCATTAATGAAATGATGAAATAATTCTTTTGTATGATCTGATTTTCCAGACAAAAAGTCCCCGATCTTTTTTCCGGTTTTTGATTCAGCCATTTTCTTTTTTTATGTGGTTAAAATTAAGGCTTAAACCGTTGCGGGAAGATGAAGTTGCTTTAATTTTACTTCCGGAAAGATCGGGATAAAAATTAATAAAAAATCAATAAAAAGTTTTAATCATTCCATTTCCTCATACAATAATTTTACTAAAAGATATTATCTATGGCAATAGAATGGAAGGGAATATTTCCTGCATTAACTACAAAATTCAATAACAAGGATCAGCTGGATCTTTCCATGTTTGAAAAAAATCTTTCCGCACAATTAGATGCAGGTGTGGAAGGTGTTATTCTCGGCGGCACGCTGGGCGAGAGCAGCGTACTTACCGTGGAGGAAAAAGAAACGCTGGTAAAATTTTGCGTTGAGAAAGTCAACAATAAAGTGCCTGTGGTAATGAATATTGCAGAAGGCTCCACACGCGAAGCGGTACGGCAGGCGCAGCTTGCAAAGGATTGGGGGGCGCAAGGGCTAATGTTGTTGCCGCCGATGCGTTATAAAAGCGATCACCGCGAAACGGTCGAATATTTTAAAGCAGTGGCCAGCGTTACCGACTTGCCAATAATATTATATAACAACCCTGTTGACTATAAAACAGAAATTACATTGGCCATGCTGGACGCATTGGTTGATTGTTCAACGCTGCGGGCAATAAAAGAATCTACCAGGGATGTAACCAACGTAACAAGACTGATCAATCGTTTTGGCGACCGGTATAAAATTTTGTGTGGAGTAGATACGCTGGCTATGGAAGAATTGCTGCTTGGTGCCAGTGGATGGGTAGCAGGATTGGTTTGTGCATTTCCGGCAGAAACGGTGGCGATATATAAATTAGTAAAAGCAGGGAAAATCGAAGAAGCAACAAATATATATCGTTGGTTTATGCCATTGCTCGAAATGGATATTCATCCCAAACTGGTGCAATACATCAAGCTCGCCGAATCGTTAACCGGCATTGGAACAGAATATGTACGGGCGCCGCGGCTTACATTGGCAGGGAAGGAGCGTGAATATATTTTAAAAAATATCAATGATGCATTAGCAGTCCGTCCTGTGTTGCCGGATTATCTTTCACTCGAAGAAAAAGCTGTTGCCGGTTAAAAATTTTTATTGAAAAAATAATCATCAACTTTTGATAGAGATGATGCCGGCGTTAAACTTCGGATAAAGAAAAGATTTGATTAAATTATTTTCGTTCAATTAATGGTTGAGATGAAGAAAACTTTTTTTTGTATAGATGCACATACTTGCGGCAATCCTGTAAGATTGGTAGCTGGCGGCGGTCCTGCATTGCAGGGAAACAGCATGAGTGAAAAACGCCAGCATTTTTTAAAAGAATACGATTGGATACGCAAAGGATTAATGTTTGAACCAAGAGGGCATGATATGATGAGTGGAAGTATTTTATATCCTCCTCACGATGCTGAACATGATGTGGCGGTTTTATTTATTGAAACAAGCGGCTGCCTGCCGATGTGTGGTCATGGCACGATTGGTACCATCACGATTGGCATTGAAGAAGGATTGATACAACCGAAAAATGCCGGCATCGTTCGTATGGAAACGCCTGCAGGCCTAGTATTGGTTCATTATAAAAAAGAAGGCCAAAAAGTAAAGTCAGTTAAGCTGATTAATGTTCCTGCTTTTCTTGCTAAAGAAAATATAGCAGTGGAATGCCCCGATTTGGGAACATTAAATGTTGATGTGAGTTATGGTGGAAATTTTTATGCAATAGTGGATGTGCAAAAAAATTTTAAAGGCATAGAACATTACAGCGCTGATCAACTGATTGCATGGGCGCGTGTGTTGCGAAAAAGAATTAATGAGCACAATACATTTATTCATCCTGAAGATGCAACGATCAATGGTTGCTCGCATATATTATGGACGGGTGAAGTGTTGGATAAAACATCTACCGCGCGCAATGCAGTTTTTTATGGTGATAAAGCCATTGACCGCAGCCCTTGCGGCACGGGCACTTCCGCGCGCATGGCGCAATGGTATGCACAAGGTAAGCTCAAAAAAGACGATGCCTTTATTCATGAAAGTATTATCGGTTCAAAGTTTATTGGCACCATTGAAGAAGAACTAACTGTTGCCGGTAAACCCGCCATACGTCCTGGCATTGAAGGATGGGCAAAAATTTATGGATATAATACCATAACAATTGACCCCGAAGATGATCCTTATGCTTATGGATTCCAGGTGATATAGATTACTATAAAAAACCTGGTTGATAATTTTTTGCTAAGGTTAAAAGAAAATTCTAAAAATTATAATCACAAATATCTTACTTGCATTTTCCGGTTTATAAAATACAGGGTAAATAAAATAACGAACGACAGTGCAATCAAAATCAGCGCATATACGTTGGCGCTATGATAATTGAAAACTTCTACTTCATCATAAAGAGTGATAGATGCAGTGCGCGTTTTGCCGGGAATGTTTCCGCCAATCATCAATACCACGCCGAACTCACCAACCGTATGAGCAAATGTTAATACCACTGCCGTGAGCAATGATGATTTGATGTTAGGTAATAAAACCTTTGTAAGTGTTTGCCATTTTGTTTTGCCCAATGAATACGATGCTTCTTTTAAACCGGGTGATAATGATGATAGCCCGGATTGAATGGGATGCACCATGAATGGCAAACTATAGATAACGGATGCAACGAGCAATCCTCCGAATGAAAAAACCAGCCGCAGGTTGAATACATGCTCAAGCCATGCACCAAATGCATTGCCGGGGCTGAATGCAACGAGCATATAAAAGCCGATAACTGTTGGCGGCAATACAACCGGCATAGTAACGATGACTTCGATAATGGTTTTGAAAATATTTTTTCTGCGCGAAAGCCATGACGCCAGTGGAATGGATAGAATAAATAAAATGATCGTTGTAAAAAAAGACAACTTTAGGGTGAGCCATATTGGTGATAGGTCAATCATTAAAAATTTCTTGTCAATAACATTGCAATGATGCAATGGAACAATATTACGATTTAAAGTTTAATGAGTCAGTTTGCTTGGGTGCATTTCACTCTTCTTTTTTGGACGGAGCGGGGGTATATCCAAACATTTTATAAATTTCTTTGACTTTTGCCGAAAATAAAAAATCATAAAATGCTTTGGCTTCGTTATAATTATTTTTTTGTGAATACTTCAATAATACTGCTGCCTGCCTGATGGGAGGATAATCATGCATGTTTAATTCAATCCATTTGCCTTTACGCTTCATCGCATCTGATAATACGATGGACTTTGCAGTAAAGCCAATATCTGCAGCGCCGGTGGCAATAAACTGGCTGGTTTGTGTAATGCTTTCGCCCGTTACCAGCTTTGAAGCAACTTTTTCATACAAGTTATATTTCTTTAAAATAAATTGTGCAGCGCTTCCGTAAGGCGCGGTTGAAGGATTGGCAATGGCAATGGATTTGATATTGTTGGATAATAATAATTGAAGATTTTGCGATAGATTAATGTCATATCTTGTTGTCCACAAAACAAGTTCGCCTTGTGCGTAAATTTTTGGAACTTCTATTGTAAAGCCTCGCTCAGAGAGCTTTTGCGGAAATGAAGTATCTGCCGAAATAAAAATATCATACGGCGCTCCCTGCATAATTTGTTGCGTCAGGTTGCCGGAAGCACCTAATACCGCATCAATTTTTATTGCATGCACTTTTTGATATTCTGTTATTAATGCTTTTATAGTATACTGCATATTCGCCGCCACGGCAATAGTGATTTTCTTTTGTGCAATGGTATGATGTGATGCAAAAAATACCATGCAACACGCGAGTAAAAATTTTTTAAAAAAATTATGTTGGTGATTCATGATTCAGTAATGCTTTATAATCGTTTTGCGTATCTATATCAATATCACCTTTGGGAAAACTTACCGTTGCCACATCGTTATTATTTGATTTCAAAATTTTTTTAGCACCTTCATCGCCGGGTAAAGCGAGTAACACGTCAAAGTGTTTTTTTGTAAAAAGTACGGGTGTGCCAATGGTATCGCCATAAGCTGATGCGACGATATTTTTTTTGAGTTGAAGATGTGTTTGCACTAATTGTTTAAATAATGATGATGAAATAAATGGCTGATCGCAGACGGCAAGGATGATGTTTGAAACATCAGCATGGTGTTGTATTGTATAATGTACGCCTGCTGCAATTCCTGATCCTATGCCAGTTTTCCAATTATTATTAAAAACTATTTCAATATTTTTTTGTCGGATCGATTGCTGTATTTTTTCTGCATGAGCGCCCGTTACTACTATTACTGTTGCATGAGCATCCAACGCTTCATCTATTATATGCTGCAACAAAGTTTTACTGTTAAACTGCTGCAATTGTTTTATTGCACCAAAACGTGCAGATTCACCGGCAGCAAGAATTATAATAACAGTTTTCATGATACTAAATGCGATGGTGAATAGATGTTTTTCTTTCTCTCAAAGGAGAGCCGCTTCGCTGCGAAAACACGGCTTGTATTTCTGCAATAGCAGATAACGCAATTTCTTCCGAAGTTTCGGCGCCGATATCAAGCCCGATAGGGCTATAAATTCTTTCCATTGTATTATTATTGATTGCAACTCCCTTCTCTCTCAGTTCATCAAGCATCTTACGCAATTTCTTTTTCGGGCCTAACAGTCCGATATACCTGCAATTCGTTTTAATAATTTGTTGCAAAGCTGCAAGGTCATAATTATAATTGTGCGTCATTAGTATCACCGCGGTATGATCATCTGCTTCAGCAATAGAAAGAATATCTGCAGGTCTTGTTAAGCTCACTTTACTTGCTTTTGGAAAACGCTGTTTAGTAGCATACGCCTGTCTTCCATCGGCCACGATAATATTCCATCCAAGCAGGGAAGCCATTTCAACAAGCGGCTGCGCATCATTGCCAGCGCCCATTACCAGCAATTGAACAGCAGGAGGGATAAACTGGAAGAGCACAGAATTATTTTCTGTTTTTAAAATAATAGTTTCTTTAGTTTCCAATGCCTTAATACTTTCTTCCTTTAATTTGGGTTCATTATCAATAATGTTTTTTGCTTCATTGATAAAATATGAAGTTCCCTTTTGTGATGCGGATTTGTTTTCATTAAATACCGTTATCAACACTGCATCTTTGCGGTATTTTGCGATTTTTTTTAAAATCTGAATTGGGTTGTTTGGGTCATTAATTTTTATCGGTTCGAATAAAATATATACAATGCCATTGCAGCCGAGTTGCACACCGAGGCGTGAATCAGCTTCATCGGTTGTGTCATAAATTTCCAGTTTATTTTGTTGCAGGTACATTGCCAGTTGCGCTTTTTTCAATGCATCTCCTTCGAGGCACCCACCGCTGATGGCGCCAGTTATTTCGCCATCTTCTGTTACCAGCATCCTGGCGCCCGGCCTGCGGTAAGAAGAGCCTTCTACTTTTACTACTGTTGCCAAAGCAATTTGTTTGTTTTGTAACAGTGCTTTTTCGTAAGATTGTATGATGTCGTTGAGTTCTTTCATTGTTACAAAAAATTTTCCAATATTAATGGATGGTTTGATGGCGCAAATTTTTTATACTCGCGGTTATTGCTTCTATTACAATAGTAATATCTTCTTCGGTGGTGAACCTTCCCAATGCAAAACGCAGGGATGCATTGGCTCTTTCATCGCTTACACCCAAAGCTTTTAAAACATAAGAAGGCTCTGATAATGCAGAAGTGCATGCAGAGCCGGAGGACACAGCAACAATTTTGTGAAGTGCACTGATGAGCCCATTTGCCGTGGCACCTTCAAACGATAAATTAGTTACGTGCGGAAGACGATACTGTGTACTACCATTTATAAAAACATTATTCAATGCCACCAGTGATGCTTCCAGTTTATTTCTTAATGCGCATAATCTTTCTGCTTCATGGCTCATTTCGTTCATGCATATTTCACATGCTTTGCCAAAGCCAACGATACCGGGGACATTGAGTGTGCCGCTTCGCATATTATTTTCATGACCACCACCATCCATTTGTGCAATAAGTTTTATGCGCGGATCTTTCCTTCGCACATACAATGCACCAACACCTTTTGGCCCATACATTTTATGAGCAGACAATGAAAGTAAATGGATGTCATCATTAATTACATCTACCGGGATTTTTCCTGCGGCCTGTGCCGCATCGCAAAAGAAAAGCAGATGATATTTTCTTGCAATGGCTGCAATTTCCTTTACCGGCTGTATTACGCCAATTTCATTATTAGCATACATGATGGCAATAAGTATAGTGGATGGTTTAATATTTTTTTCTAGCACATTTATATTAATACGGCCATCATTTTTTACAGGTAAATAAGTAACATCCGCGCCAAATTTTTCAAGATGCTTGCAAGTGTCCAGCACCGCTTTATGTTCGGTAACGCATGTAATAATATGATTTCCTTTTGATGAATATGCTTCATACACGCCTTTGATGGCAAGGTTTGCGCTTTCCGTAGAGCCGGAAGTAAAAATAATTTCTTTGGGATGCGCATTAACGAGTTGAGCAATTCTCTCGCGCGCAAGGTCCGTAGCTTCCTGTGCAATCCATCCATACACATGTGTGCGGCTTGCTGCATTGCCAAAGTTTTGCGTAAAATAGGGCAACATTTCCTGCAGCACTCTTTCATCAATGGGTGTGGTAGCATTATTATCTAAATAGATTGGCTGCTTCATTTAATGCAAAGGTCGGATTATTTATTTTTTGCAGGGTATGCTATATAAGGCATTATTTCAAACATGTAAAAAAACTATGCAACGTTTATCAAAAAATTTATGTCATCGCTTAAAATAATTATGAAACGAATATGCATGTTAATGTTGGCAATTTTCGGACTATGCTGCAATAAACCTAATAGATGCACTGATGCACAGATAACAAAAATTTTTAGAGGTACTGGCTGTGAAAAATGGGGCGTGGGGATAGGAACAAAAGTATATCCAGTTCAGGGTCTTCCATCCGAATACGAAAAAGATAGTTTACAGGTTTGTATTGTGTATAAACTTTATGAGGATCCAAGAATGTGCCCTTGCTGTGGTGGCACTACTGTAGAAATAATCAGTATTGAAAAAAGATAAATGCAGTTTTTAATTCAATAAAAAAAATGAAAAAGGGCTGCTATTTTCAGCAGCCCTTGCAGGTATAAAAACCATACCTGATCCAACAGTAACTCTTCGCAATTAGCAGCGGCAAAAATTTTTTATGGCTGCGAAAACCATGTTGGGTTTGTATGATAATCTAGCACCTGAGTTCCGGTGAGATCGGAGACCGCACCAATCTGAAGGAGTGATGGAATATCATACAAGTATTCTGAGTTGTAACGCATCCTTGCGCGGTACACCAGTTTACCATTATTATTTTGAAATAATGCTGAAGAATCTTTTGGCGTACCAAAGTTGACATATACCTGTGCTCCCGTCTTAGGATCATCATCTGTATAATGATACCTGCGCATATCTGCCCATGTTTCCTGCACGCCCCATCCATACAGTGCAATATATTTTTGCAACATAATCATTGTAAGGGTAAGCTGGTTCGGATCAGTGGGCACCACTGCTGCGAGATAAGCGGCCTTTGATGAATCTGTTATTTCATCCCCTGCGGGAATATTTACAGCATATTTTGATGACAGCATATCAAAATTCAGGCTGATGCCATTGTTATATGCTGTGAGTGCATCGGTAGCATCTCCTTTTATCAGGTAAGCTTCGGCCAGTATAAATTGCATCTCTGATGCGGTCATTACAGGAAACTCTGAATTGTTTACAAAAATATATCGTGGGGTACTACCCGCAGCCCTTGAAGTATATGGATTGCCCCAGAAGTTTTCAGGCTGATCTGCAGAAGCTAAGCCGGATGCACCTTTCCAGGGAACAATTCCCTGAAATGTACCATTACTATTTTCCCTAAGAATGTACCATGCACGCGGATCAAAAACTCCGGTAAAAGCACCGGTATTGCGGCCGCTCATTAAATCAGCTATATATTTCGACTGCCTGATATCTCCAATATTACCTCTAAGCGGGCCATAATAATTAGTAGTGCCACTAGATCCGAGTGATGCAAATTTTTGTGTTATATTATCCGCATTGGTAGCGCAGGAGAGTGATGCATATTTAATAACAGAATCGGCACTATAGGTGCTTTTATTTGGAGCAAGGTATGCATAACTGCGTGCTAAAACTCCATACACAAACTTCTTCCATATATCCAGGTTACCTCCATTCAGGTAAGCATCACTTGCTGCAAAGTTTGCGGCATTCATATTGCCACCAGTCATATTCAGATAAGCAAGTGCTCTAAAACAGATAGCTCTTACAGAATCGTACACTTCCGGCTGGTCCTGGTAAGTAAATTGCTGCAGGCTGGTATTAAACGCATCACGTAATATCATATTATTATATTCATCTGTAGTTTCTAACATGCTCCATGCGCGTAACGCCCATGCTGCGCCAACAAAATCCCATTTTTGTTGTTCTGTACCCCATTGCACCACCTTGTTCAGGTTTTGTCCCATACCATAATAAAACATTGCCCAAATAGAACCAAGGTTATCGCTCGAACCAACCGTGCCGCCCATTTCATCATAGTTCGATCGGTTAGCAGCAGAAAATGATACCGGAGAATAGGTGGTGGTATAAGTACCCCAATACTGGATGTATCTTCCAATTAATAAGTTGTCTCCTGCAAGTCCATAGGCGGTACCTGCTGCGGAATAAAAACTTACTAACTGCCCTGCAAGGCTTGGAAAAATTTGTTCAATAGGATACACCGTAGAAGCATTTGGATTTGCATAAGCATCATCCAGTTTTTTGCGGCAAGAGGTAAAAAGGAACAGAAATGCCGCTGCTGATATTGTTATATAATTTATTGTATGTTTCATATCTATCTTTTTATAAATTTTAAAGTCCAAGACGTATTCCTAAATCTAAAGAAACCGGAGCGGGTAATACTCCATAATCGAACCCTGCTGCTCCAACTCCCGGTTCGCCCGCAGTATTTCCGTTTACTGCCGGGTCAGCTCCCTTGTAATTAGTAAATAAGAAGAGATCGTTTCCGGTAGCAAAAACGCTTAACCGTTTAATTGCTTTCAACCATTTGGCAGTTGCCTTTTTAGGAATGTTATAAGTAAGTGTAAAATCTCTTAGCCGTAGCCAGTTCACATGATGTTGAATAAATGCTTCTTCCGGCATTGAGGTATAATAAGTGCTCACATTGTTTGGAGTAATCGCAACGTTATTCGGAGTTGGGTTATCCGAGTTTTCATTGCCGTCTTTTAAAACTCCTGGCACTGTTATGCTATTCATACGATTGGCGGTCTCCCTGCTTTTGCCAATAGTGGTAAGATACATTTCCGTTGCATCAAAAATATCGCCGCCTATTCGTAAATCCCAAAGGAAACTAAGGCTCCAGTTCCTAAAGCGTATATTATTTTCTGCTCCCAAAGTGAAATCAGGATTTCTGTCCCCAGCCTCTGTAAATCTAGCATCAACCAATGGAATACCGGTTGCAGCGTTAATGATCATCTGACCATTTTTGTTTCTTAAATAATGATAAGCAGTGATAGTTGTAGCTGGCTTACCTCTTATAAACCCTACTCTTGCATTGCCATAAAGCCAGGTGTCAGACAAATACAGTTCATAAGCGATAGATTGAGGTAAGGTGAGCACTTTACTCCACATGGTGTTAAAGTTTAACTGCAAATTCCAGGTTGTTGTATTATTTCTTATCAGGTCAATACCAGCAACCACTTCCACTCCCTGGTTACGCAATGACGCTGCGTTTTGCGTATTCAATACATAACCTGTTCCATAGCTGGCCCTGAAGTTTTGTGCTATTTGATTAAACGCTCTGGTATTGTAATAAGTAATATCAAAATTTAATCTTTCATCCAGTAATCTCACTTCCATTCCTGCAGAGTAGGTGCTTTGTCTCTCAGGCTTCAGGTTGGGATTGTTATTTTGGAATCCATAAGAATAAATGGTTCCAACATTTGAACTCTCCAGGTTGTTTACAAATACAGATTGATTCAGATAAGGAAATGGCAACCGTGCAGTATTTGCAAGCGAAAGCCTTAATTTGGCAAAGTCTAATACTTTCCCTTTTATACCAGGTAACATGTCGGAAAGAATTGCACTAAGACTTACACCCGGATAGTTATAGCTTCTGTTTGCTTTGGTAAATAAAGATGATACTTCAAACCGGTGTGTATATTCAAGATACAGGTAATTATTAAATGCTACCTGGATGGA
>Ga0157370_10000859_pt1 | contig 38553 bp, 33 predicted proteins | sample C35metaG_FD_113463 | JGI IMG/M metagenome (GOLD analysis project Ga0157370, IMG submission 113463) | Corn rhizosphere microbial communities from Kellogg Biological Station, Michigan, USA - C3-5 metaG | ecosystem: Host-associated > Plants > Roots > Rhizosphere > Soil | place: USA: Michigan... | reverse complement strand
TCATGCAACTATGCAGTATCGTGTGTTATGCGGTAATTTGTTTTATCTAATGTTGCTTAAAGTACATTAAGCACCTGCTCCTTAATCTTTTCCAGTTCATCTTTCATCTGCACTACCAGCTTTTGCATTTTAGCATGGTTAGATTTAGAGCCCATAGTGTTTATCTCACGGCCCATCTCCTGCGTTATAAAGCCGAGCTTACGCCCATTAGCTTCAGTACCTGCAAGTGTTTCTATAAAATAGTTAAGGTGGTTTTCAAGGCGTACTTTTTCTTCGGTAATATCCATCTTTTCAAGATAGTAAATAAGCTCCTGCTCAAAACGATTTTCATCTACATTTACAATTAGCTCGTCTATCGCTGTACGAAGCCTTGCCTTAACTGTAGCTATGCGCTCACCATCAAGTGAAACCGCCTCATTCATATAGCTTAATATGTTGCCGATTCGTGAAAGGAATTCTTTCTCTAAGGCAACACCTTCACTTATCCTGAAACTTGCAATATTTTCCAGTGCCTGATCTATAACTCCCTGAATGTTTTCCCATTCGTTAGGGTCAATTTCTTCGCGCTCTGTTTTAAGGGCATCGGGCATACGCACGGCCATTTTCATCAGCTCAGTAGCATCTGCATCCGGAATTACCTCTCTCATCTGGGCAATATAAGCCTTAACAATAGGCGTATTTATTTTAGATGAAGTTTCTTCGCCGGTTACCTCTATAAACAGCGAGAAATCTACTTTTCCGCGTTCCAGCCTCTGGGAAATCTTATTACGTAGCCCAAGCTCCATTTCACGAAATGAAGATGGCATTCTTACGCTAAGGTCAAGCCCTTTACTGTTAAGTGATTTAATTTCTACGGTAATCTTTTTTGTAGGCAATTGTAAAGAAGCTTTACCAAAGCCTGTCATCGATTGTATCATGTAAAAAATTTAGAGCGACAAAGTTAAGAAAAATAAACGAGGGAGATGGTGGATGTTTGGTCTCAGAATATGCTTTAAAACAAAACCCCCGACTAAAGCCGGGGCAATATATTATTTAACCTCTTTAATAGCGCTGCTCTCTATCCAGCCTATGCTGTCGTCTGCCAGTTCTATCTTCTTCCAGGTATCTACTTCTTCGGTTACAGAAACTACTGTGCCTTCATGAAGCACAAAAGCATCCTCGGCATTTTGCGTAGGTTCTGCTTTAACAGCCACAACTTCGGCAAATACTACTGCCGGACGTTCTTTTGATGTTACCGACTTTACAAATACTGCCGATAATATGCTTATGACGATAATTAGCAGGGCTATAAACATCCCTACAAAGAAGATACGTTTTAGCAGCGTTGTACCTGCAAAGTAATAACCTATAAACAACAACAGGAATCCAAAGGCAAAGCCCACGGCTATCCATCCCCAGGTGTTGTAGTGATAAGTACCTGTAAGGCTATACAGCATTTTTGTAAAACCTACTTTAGGTACTTCTTTAATGTTGTCAATAGCCATTTTTCGGGCATATCCCAGGTTTATCTTAGCGTCTTTGTTATTTGGGTCAAGCAATAAAGCCTTTTCAAGATTATAAACCGATGGCGCTATCTTACCCATTTTGTAATAGGCATTGCCAAGGTTATAATACACTTCGGCAGATTCTTTCTTTTGTTTCAGTATGCCTTCATACCCTTCGGCAGCTTCGGCATATTTATGTTTGCGGTACAGTTCGTTTGCCTTATCAAAAGGATTGGCAACAGCTGCCTGCGCAAAGAATATAACTGATAATATATATAGTAACTTTTTCATTTGTGTCTGATGCTATCGATTCTTTACATAACCTGCAAGGTTTTTGAAACCTTCTAGGTTTAAAACTTAATCAACTATCTTAGTAATACCTACAAGGTTTCAAAAACCTTGCAGGAAATCGTATTATATCTGCTTCTCTAAGGCTGTTATTACGGCTACTGCACTGTCATAATCATGCTGCATGGCGGAGTCAGACGATGGTGCATATCTTGCAAACTCACAGCTATCCATAATTTTGCTAAATCCTATCACAGTTTCTTCCTTAGCATTACGCGATAATAACAGGTCTTTAATATTGTCTCTGCTCATATCGCCGGTCTCAATATTAAGTTTCGCTTTAAGGAAGTTATGCAGGGCTTTTTCGAGTGCCAGATAGAACGCCGCTTTATTTCCCAACTGTTTTTTAGCTTCGCCAAGGTATTTCTTAGCCAGTTTATTATTTTCTCTTTTCTTGCTGCCTACAACATCACTGTCATACGCTTCTTTTTTCTTCCTTCCAAAGATGATAAACGGTATTAGCAGGAACGGCACACAAAGCAAACCATAGAACATTCCTGAGCCAAAGAAATCATCCCTGCCCATTGGTTTAAGCGATGTTTCTAATGCTATGAAACGGAACGGCTCTGCCGATTGTACTGTTTTCTTTGCAGTATCCTCTTTCGCTGCGCTTTCCTGATTGGCAGGAACATTAAGCACATTGATCATGATCTCATCATGATTTACCGTTTTGTAGGTATGTGTAGACAGGTCAAACCATGAGAATGAAATCTCTTTTATAGGGTATTTACCTTTGTTTTGCGGAACAATGGTATAATTGTCAACAATCTTACCCTGCATACCTGTTAGCGGCGTTGTAACGCTCTCGGTGTGCTCAGGGTCATACATTTCAAGTGCAGCGGGAACTTGTGGTTTAGGGAGCGTAAACAGTTTTAAATTACCCTTACCCGATACAGCCAGCTCCAGCTGTATAGATTCACCATTTGTTATTGTTGTTTTAGACGGTTTTACCGTAAAGGTAAAGTTACCTACAGCCCCGCTAAAGTTGGCAGGTTTGCCTTTTTCAGGCAACGGTCTTACATTGATATATTTTTTTCCGGCAGAAACCACTTTGTTTGTAGCAACCATAAACTGGCGGCCAAAAAAGTCGGTTCTTCCGTTAGGTACTTCCATAGATACATCAAGCGTTAGCGGCTCTATTTCCAGCCTTCCGTCTTTTTGCGGATAAAGCACCGTTTTACGGAGTACCACCATACGGTACATCTTGCCATCCAGCATTTCCTGTTGTAGCTGAAGGTTTTTAATATCTATGTTCTGACTCCAGAAGTCATTGTACTGCGGACTTGCTACTTCTTTCCATCCACTAACCGATGTAGTTGGGCTTACATAAATTTTATACACCACCGTTACCGGTTCATTGACATACGGATTGGTCTTGCTAACCTCAGCTATAAGATACACACCTTGTGAAGCATTTTGCTGCATCTCCTGCTGGTGCTGTTGATTGTTAGCGTAAGGGTTGGGGTCGGCTCCGGCAATAGCATCGCCTACCTTAACTTTTATAGGGGCTGTTTTCAGCTCTTTGCCATCTACCTCTATAGTTGCCGAACCAATGGTAAATGTACCCTTACCTGTAGGTATAAGCAGGTATTTATACCCTTTGCTAAAACTGGTTTTACCGTTTATCCACGAATTGCTTACCGTTTGGTAAGGCCCAGATACTTTAAAACCCGGAAACTGTGGCGGTGAAAAATTGTCACCGTCGGCATTTACAGAGAATTCCACTATAAGGCGTTCGTTTACACCCAGCGATGTCTTGCTGGGAACAGCCTTAAATTCTACCTGGGCATACATGCCCTGCACAAAAAGTAATAATAGTAAAATGTATCTTTTCATCGTTCGTTTTCCTTAACCTGAAATATATTTCGTTTTCAAATTATAAATGTCTTTTACAATTTATTATTGAAACCGTCATTGCGAGCGGAATGTAATGCAGCGTGGCAAACTATTAAAGATTACTTCGTCGTATCTCCTCGTAATGACGGTATACCGGATATTATATTAGTACACTATTTCACAAAAATGTTACCAGTCTTTTTCCTGTTTGGTGGTTCTTACCTTAACTTTTTTAGCCTGTATTTTATCCTGAACCTTTTTCTCTTCGTTATTCATAGCGTCAAGTAAGTTTTCCATTCGCTGTTTCGAAGGATTTTGGCCTGCTTCTGGCTTAGGCTGGCCACCTTTCTGGTCACCCTGATCTTTATTATCGCCTTTGTCACCTTGGTCTTTATCTTTCTGGTCGCCTTTGTCTCCCTTATCCTTATTATCGCCCTTATCGTCTTTGTCCTTCTTGTCGTCTTTACCGTCGCCCTTGTCTTTAGGTGGTTGGTTTTTATCGTCTTTGCCTCCACCATTATTCGGCTGCTGGCTCTTATTGTCTTTATTTTTATCGTTTTTGTCCTTGTTCTTATCTTTAGGTGGCGGCGGTGGCGGATTCTTTTTAAGCATGTCCTTAGCTACTGCCAGATTGTACCTTGATTCTTCGTCTGTAGGATCGTTACGCAAAGCATTTTTATACGCTTCAACCGCACCCTGATAGTTTTTATCTTTCATAAGTACGTTACCAAAGTTGTGGTATGCCATATGCTTTTGCTGTTTTGTAGTGGCGTTTTTAATGGCCAGTCCATAAGCATAAGCTGCCTCAACATTGTGGTTCATCCTGTAAATGGCGTTACCCATATTATAGGTCGCAGTAGCCTGTGTAGGCAATTTAGACTGCGATATCCTGTAATTGGCTTCGGCATTAATGTAATCGTTATCCATGAACTCGCTGTTTCCTTTAGCGAGATCCTTATCTTTTCCTTTTTTAGCCTGCGCAAATGAAAGCACGGAAAATAAAAGCAGGCTGTATGTAAATAGTCTCCTCATTATTCTTTTTCATTAAACAGGTTAAGTTTTCTAATCCAGGCCGTTTTTCTTTCAAGGAAGAATACCTCTATAAACAGCAGTAAAAATGCACCGCCTAAAAACCATTGGTACTGCGAGTCGTATACCGCCATCTCCTTAGCTTCAAACTCGGTTTTTTCCATGTGGTCAAGGGCATTTTTTACATAGTCAGATACCTCGCGGGTACTCTTACCGTATACATAGCCACCATTAGTAACAGCTGCAATGCTTTTAAGATCCTGCGGATACATTTTAGTTATAACCACATTACCATCGCCATCACGTTTAAGGCTTTGTGTCTTGCCGTCAACCTTAAGCGGAATAGGCCCACCTTTTTCGGTACCAACCCCTACGGTTATAAGTTTAATCCCTTTGTCTTTAAGGGCAAGTGCTGCCTCGCGGCTACCTTCGCCATGATCTTCACCGTCTGATATCAAAATTACCAGCTTACTGGTTTGCGGATCATCAAAATAAGAGGTTGCTAACTCAAGCGCATCACTAATAGCTGTACCCTGAGAAGAAACCATATCGGTATTCGTGTTTTGCAGGAACATTTTTGCCACACTGTAATCGCCTGTAATAGGCAGAACAGGATAAGCACTTCCAGCATAGGCTACAATACCAATCCTGTCGGTACCCAGCTGGTTGATAACCTGCGAAACAATTTGTTTTGCTTTTTCCAGCCTGTTTGGCGCCATGTCTTCGGCAAGCATACTTTTAGAAACGTCTACTGCAAAAACAATATCTACACCTTCGCGTTTTACGGTTTCTACCTTAGTGCCTATTTTTGGGTTTACCAATGCAATTATAATACCTGATAGTGCTAAAAGCACAACTACCAATTTAAGAGCTGCCTTAAAAACAGAATGTTCGGGCGTTAATTTTTTCACCAGTTCAGGATCACCAAACTCGCGTTGCTTTTTCTTTTGCCAATATAAATTGATAAGAAACAGCAACAGCAGTACTGGCAGTATGCCCAGCAGGTATAAATATTTTGGTTCGTCTAATTCGTACATACTAAATAAAGCTTCTGTAAAGGGTTTTTCTCGCCACAACTTCGGCAAGCAGCAATCCTAACGCCATCCATGCAAACGGACGGAATTTTTCGTCGTAATTATAATATTTCATCTCCTCGATCTCGGTAGTCTCGAGTTTGTTTATCTCATCATAAATAGATTTCAGTTTAGTGTTAGATGTTGCCCTGAAATACCTGCCTTCGGTCTTTTTGGCAATTTCTTTCATAAGTTCCTGGTCTATCTCTACCTTCATCATCTTGTATACAAAGGTTCCATCAGGTTTTTTAGCATACGGAAACATTGCATTTCCGTTAGTACCAATACCTATGGTGTATACTTTAATGCCATATTCTTTAGCAATATCTGCTGCCATACGCGGGTCTATTACACCTGAGTTGTTAACCCCGTCGGTAAGCAGAATGATAACACGGCTTTTAGCTTTGCTTTCTTTAAGGCGGTTAATAGCCGTTGCAAGACCTGTACCTATACCAGTACCATCTTTAAGCACCGATTCATCATATTTAACCGATTTGATAGCTTCTATAACCAATGCCTTATCGCTCGTAACCGGAGTTTTAGTATAGGCTTCTCCCGCATAAACCACAAGCCCTATGCGATCGTTAGGACGGCCTTCAACAAAGTCTTCTGCCACGTCTTTAAGCGCTTCCATACGGTTGGGCTTAAGATCTTTAGCAAGCATACTTCCCGAAACGTCCATTGCAATAACAATATCTATACCCCGTGTCGTTTTGGTCTTGTTGTTTACGTCTACCGTTCTTGGCCTTGCCATAGCAACTATAAGAGCGCTTAACGCTAACAGCCTAAAGGCAAAAAGCACGGGTTTAAGCTTTCCTAAAAGCGAAGGTTTTACCTTAAAGGCGTTTAGCGAACTAATTTTTAGTGTTGCCGTTTGCTGGTTTCTCTTCCATATGTACCAGCCTATAGCCAGCGGAAGCACCGTAAACAGCCAAAAGAATCCCGGATGTAAAAAAGTCACGTCTTTCATAATCAATTTAACCTTAATTCAACAGAGTTCTTTATTCGGTCGAGTATCTGCATACCATACTCGTCACCTTCCTTATGCAATATCATTACCTGTTGCAGGCCTTTTTCCTGCTTAAAATACAGTATTTCATAATATACCCTTGTAAGCTTTTTAGTCAGCACATCAGGAACCGACATGTTTCCATAAGCCCTTAATCCCGTCATGCCCTTACCGGTATTAAATTCTTCGTCTTTAACCAGTATATTTTGCGCGCCGTGTGTTTCAAGGTTCTTAATATTAGCTTCTAATGCCACATGAAGATCGTTGTTTACAGTGTCTTTAAAAGTAGTGGTAGATACCATAACATAAAAGTTGTCGGTCATAGAACCGTAATCAAACATGCTCATATCTTTAATGCCGGGCAGGGTTTGCTTAATTTCACTACGTTTAAGCACCTTTGGAGTTTCTATAAATACAGCAGGATAGCCATATTCACCTTTTACCCATTCACCATCCAGTAATTCTTTAGTAGGATGCCCAATAAAATTGTCCCTTAAATAATCCATACCAAAAACATAAACCGAAATTCCAAATGTTAAGATTACGGCAGCAATACTACCTGCAATAATAAGGTTCTTCTTTTTCTTTGCTTTCTTTTTGCGTTGGGCTTCAAGCCATAACTGGGTATGTATATCGTCGTCTTCTTTTTCTTCAGGAATACTGCGGTCTATAACTACAATGGTTTTTTCTATCCTGTTACGGTCTTCGGCAATTTCAAAATCAAGCGGACGCGATTTGGCAAACTTAACCATATCGGCAGTACGCAGTATTTTTTCAAGTTCTTCAAATGTTTCCTGGCTAAGGCTCATTCTCTTTTTAAGCACTGCACTTCGCATCGCTTCTATAAGTTCGCTTGTAGTGCTTTCCATAGCCGGTACATGTATTGCCTCTTCTATATAGGTACGGGCAATATCTGTAAGCTGGCTGTAATAATCTTTTACCGCCCCTTTTTCAAGAAGTTCTTTCTGTTCAAGGTTTTTAAGTTCGCGGCTGGCCTTTTGTATAGGGGTAAGCAGTTCTTCTTTTTTAGCTTTAACCTCTGCAGGTTTCCTGTTTTTAATATACCACCAAACGCCATAAGCTGCTCCGCCCACTATTGCAAGCGCTAACAGCAGCCATAGCCAAAAAGAATTATTAGCCCTTGACTTAAGCACAGGCTTAATATCATACAGCTTTTGCTTAAGGGTGTCTACTTTGATTTCGCGTACCTCAACAAGAAGCGAATCAGTTTTTATGCCTTTGTTGTTTATAAATACAGGAAGTCCCGGTATGGTATATTTACCGGCATCAAACTGGGTAAGCCCATATTTTTTAACCAGCTCATACATAGCACCATCTCTAATGGTATCTACCGGATAGGATTCTAACACCTCAAGCTGCCCAAACGTTTTCCCTTCAGGAAAGTTTACGCTCGCCGAGGTATCCACCTTTGTTTTAAGCGTAAGGTTAACCTGAGAGCCTATCCTTATTTTGGTTGAATCTATACTTGCCTGAACCTGCTTTTTCTGTCCGAAAACAGTCATGGCAGCCAGCAGGAAAAGTATGGTATACAATTTTGTCCTAATCATTTCTATATTGTTTTAACCAATGGTTATCTACCTGGACTTAAAGTAGCCCAACAGTTTGGTTACATATGACTCGTCTACCCTGGTGCTAAAAGCTCCCGCTCCGCATCGGCTAAAGGTTTCTTTAAAGTATTTAAGCCTCTCCTGATAATAAGCAGAATATTGTGTCCTTACCGATTTAGATCCTGTATTTACCAACATACTCTGGCCGGTTTCGGCATCAAGCATATTTACAAGGCCTATATTCGGCATTTCTTCCTCGCGGATGTCGTAAACCCTTACACCTGTAATATCGTGTTTTTTTGAAGCTATCTTTAGCGTATGCTCATAATCGGGCATAGCCATAAAATCGGATATAAGGAAAACAATAGCTCTCTTTTTAAGCACTCCACTTAAAAATTTAAGCGCCTGCCCTACATCTGTCTTTCTGCTCTTTGGCTGAAATTCTATAAGCTCACGGATAATGCGCAAAACGTGCGACTTTCCTTTTTTAGGCGGAATAAAAAGCTCTACCTGATCTGAAAACAGGATAAGGCCTATCTTGTCGTTGTTTTGTGTAGCGCTAAAGGCCATCGTGGCAGCAATCTCGGTAACGATGTCTTTTTTGAACTCGTTTTTTGTACCAAAACTTTCTGACCCCGAAATGTCTACCATAAGCATCATGGTAAGTTCGCGTTCTTCTTCAAAAACCTTTATATAGGGTTCGTTGTAACGCGCAGTAACATTCCAGTCTATAGCACGTACATCATCGCCAAACTGGTACTGGCGCACCTCACTAAAGGTCATACCACGACCTTTAAATGAAGAATGATACTCACCCGAGAAGATATGATTACTCAGCCTTCTCGTTTTGATCTCTATCTTACGAACCTTTTTTAATATATCTTTTGTATCCATAACTTTAGTCTAAAGTCTAAGGTCTTAAAGTCATAAAGGTTCCGAACACGGACGTTCAACTTTATGGCATTTGACTTTATGACTGATTAAGGCACTTCAATCTCGTTAACGATCTTGTTAATGATGTCTATAGAGGTAATGTTTTCTGCCTCTGCCTCATAGGTAATACCTATCCTGTGGCGAAGTACATCATGAACAACTGCCCTTACATCTTCAGGAATTACAAATCCCCTGCGTTTGATGAATGCATAACATTTTGCAGCTGTAGCAAGATTGATACTACCCCTTGGTGAAGAACCGAAACTAATAAGCGGTTTTAGTTTTTCCAGCTTATATTTTTCAGGATAACGGGTAGCGAATACAATATCAAGAATGTATTTTTCTATTTTTTCGTCCATGTAAACCTCTCTCACAGCTTCCTGTGCGCGAAGTATCTGCTCTACAGATACAACCTGGTTTACTTTTTCAAAAGCTCCTTTAAGATTTTGACGAATTACAAGGCGCTCATCTTCCATTTTAGGATAATCAATAACTGCTTTTAGCATAAAACGGTCAACCTGTGCTTCAGGTAGCGGATATGTACCTTCCTGCTCTACCGGGTTCATGGTTGCCATTACTAAGAATGGTTTTTGGAGCTTAAAAGTCTCCTCGCCTATAGTCACCTGTTTTTCCTGCATCGCTTCAAGCAGTGCCGACTGCACTTTTGCAGGAGCCCTGTTTATCTCATCGGCAAGCACGAAGTTGGCAAATATTGGCCCTTTTTTTATAGAGAACTCATTTTGCTTAATGTTGTAGATCATTGTACCTACCACATCGGCAGGAAGTAAATCGGGAGTAAACTGAATACGGCTAAAAGAACCCGCTACTGCCTGGCTAAGTGTATTGATAGCAAGCGTTTTTGCAAGCCCGGGTACACCTTCAAGTAATATATGCCCCTGGCCTAAAAGACCTATAAGCAAACGTTCAATCATATACTTTTGCCCTACGATAACCTTGTTCATTTCCATGACAAGCATATCTACAAAAGCACTTTCCCTTTCTATTTTTTCATTAATCGCCCTAATGTCGAGCGTTGATGTGTTTTCTTCCATATCCTATAAAATTTTTTGGAGTGTGAATTTAGCAATGTTAAAGTAACGAAACAAATACAATTTTAATATTATTACAATCTGTTAACGAGTTGTTAAGGTAAATCGTATACTTCTAACAAACTGTTAACGGAAAAATAAACCGTAAGCCAGCTCAAAAATACGTTAGTATCCTGATTATTTGACATCTTTCAAATTATTTTAAGCACAGGGTTCACAATAAGCGCGCCAATGTTATATAATTATAAACACGATATGCTATTTTCTTAAATGTTCACTGCTTTTACAAGTCAGAAAAAAGCCAATATATTTGCAGCATAATTGAATACAGGGGTTATGTGTTTTGCTTCGTAAACTAAAACTACAGACACCTTTTGTAGCTGAACCTCAATTAAATTAATTAAAAGTAGGAGCCTGTTACTATGCATATAATGCAGAAAACAGGCTTTTGTTATTATTTTAGGCAGCAGGGTATCTAAGTAAATAATCATTTACTTATTTTTATAGTCATAAAAACCCTTATAACCTATTATGGACACTACACTTTCGCCAATAATTGCCGGAGCCATGAACTGGGGCGTTTGGCAGGCAAACTTTACCACTACAGAAATGGCCCGTATGATACACTCCTGCCTGGAGTTTGGCATAACCACTTTTGACCACGCCGATATTTATGGCGGATATACCACCGAAGCCGAGTTTGGCAAGGCATTCGCCCAAAGCAAAATAGACCGCGAAAAAATACAGCTTATTTCTAAATGCGGTATTCAGCATACTATAGGCAGCAGGCCAACAAAGGTAAAGCACTATGATTACTCTAAAGAATACATCATTTGGAGCGCAGAGAATTCGCTTAAATTTTTACAGACCGATTATTTAGATATACTTCTGCTACACAGGCCAAGCCCGCTTATGCAACCGGATGAGATTGCCAAAGCTGTAGAAAAACTTAAAAGCGAAGGCAAAATAAAAGGCTTTGGACTTTCTAACTTTACCAATAGCCAGACCGATCTTATCCGCAGTCGTACCGAAGTTTCTTTTAACCAAATTGAATTTTCGGCAACGCATATCGAGCCTATGCTGGATGGCAGCCTGGACTATATGATCGTAAACGGAATTAAACCTATGGCATGGAGCCCAATAGGCAGTGTGTTTAAAGAACACAACGACCAGTCGCACCGCCTTAAGCTGTTACTGTCGCAACTGGTTACAAAATATGAGGTTACTGCCGATGTTATTCTGTTGGCATGGATTATGCAGCATCCTGCCGGTGTAGTGCCTGTATCAGGCTCTACAAGCCCTGAAAGGCTTAAAAACCAAATGAAAGCAACACAAATTAAACTGGAACTTGAAGACTGGTTCGCCATATGGACAGAGAGCATTGGGAACAAAGTACCTTAGTGTTCAGTGTTCAGTGTTCAGTGTTCAAAATTAAAGGATGCAGAGTCTAATGTTTAAATTATTCAATTTTTTCAATTTTTAAATAAAGTATGAAAACAGCATTAATAACAGGCGCTACGAGCGGTATAGGCCGTGCTACTGCCCGATTGTTAGCAAAGAATCATTATAAGCTTATCATCTGCGGAAGGCGCGAAGACCGTCTTGCCGAATTGCAGGATGAGTTTTCTCCGCTAACAAAAGTGCATACGCTAAATTTTGATGTTCGCCATAAAAAATCGGTAGCACAATCTATAAAGTCATTACCAAAGGAATTTGCTAATATTGATATCTTGATAAATAATGCCGGTAATGCCCACGGCCTTGACCCTATAGAAAATGGCGATGTAGACGACTGGGATGCTATGATAGATATTAATATTAAAGGTCTGTTGTATGTTTCTAAAGAAGTTATACCCGGCATGGTAGAACGAAAAAGCGGACATATTATAAACATAGGGTCTATTGCAGGAAAAGAAACTTACACTAACGGTAACGTATACTGCGCTACCAAACATGCTGTAGATGCCATAAACCAGGGCATGCGTATGGATCTTAACCAATATGGCATTCGCGTAGGTGCTATAAATCCGGGTATGGTAGATACCGAGTTTAGCGAAGTGCGCTTTAAAGGTGATACACAAAGAGCCGAAAACGTTTATAAAGGCTTTGAACCGCTTAAAGCAGAAGATATTGCCGATGTTATTCATTTTGTGGTTTCAAGGCCATACCATATTAATATTGCAGATCTTTTAATATTACCTACCGCGCAGGCAAGCGCAACGATAGTTAATAAAAAGCTGTAATCCGTCTATCATGGCATTTCAACTAAAAAACAAAAAACAGTTCGTTTACATAGTTACAGGGCTATTTGTAGTATTTTTATTCATGATTTGTAATGATTACCGGCAAATGCAGCAAAACAGAAAAATAATAGCTGGCTACAACCTGCAATTGTCCGGAATAATTACGGCCACAAAAGAATATACATATGGTCATGATTATGGAATGGTACTCATTGATATCAATAAAAGTAACTATTCCGCCTTTGATGAAAAAGCTAAAGGCAAAGACTATTTCTTTATTATTAAAAATAACCAGTGCGTACTGGTGTTTCCGGGAATAAATCGTGTACAGAAAGGAGACAGTATTGTCGTGCACAAAGAAACGTTTGATGTTTACAGGAATAATGAAAAAACCTTTGATAATAATCCTCTTGTAATACTGTCTGGTGTTTATCATAACAGCCCCTATGACTTATTCAAACAATAACCCCTATTCATGATTAATAAGCGCCTTTTAATTAAAAACCTTCTCGCTCATAATGACGAGAGCAGCTTTTATGATAAAAAGCGTCAGCTTAACCTTCATACTAAAGAGGGTAAGGCAAAGTTTGTAAAACACATTTGTGCGCTTTCTAACTCTAACCCTGCCAATAATTCTTATATCGTTGTAGGCGTAGAAGACCACGACAACGAAATACTGGGTACCGATTTTTATGATGACAGCAGAATACAAAATCTGGTAAATGCTTTTCTTGTAAACCCGCCAACCATACAGTACGAAAATGTGCCCTTTCCTAACCTTCCTAAAGACAAGGTTATCGGGTTAGTTACTATCAAACCCAAAAGTGGTATATCTTATTTTAAAAAGAACGTATATACCATACCCGCAGGGGCCATTTTTACCCGTAGGGGAAGCAATTCCATACCTTTAGAAGACGGAATGCAGGTAACTTCAAACAACCAGAATTCTGAAACCGTAGCCGGAATAGAAAACAGCTCCCGAAATAGTATTGAGTATACTCTGGAAGGTGTTATGGACTTTGTAACCAACCGCCATAAAGATATGTCGGCTAAATATAAAGTATTCAAAGAGCTGTTTGTAGTATGCTGGGCAGGCCATAAAAAGGTGGTAAGAGGGCAAACTTATTATTCGCGCGTAGATATTGAGCTCATCAATGAACAGATAAAGCTTTTTTATTCGGCACTAGATGAGGTAAGCATAGCTTTTGATGATAACAGTTTTTCTATCACTGAATATGTAGCCCTTGGCCTTAATGACAAAACCACTTTTTATCCGTTAGAGCAGGTAAGCATACGTTTTGAAGAAAACGGTTATTACAAAATAGAATCGGAATTACTGTTTGAGCCGCCACAGTACAACCGAAAAATGATGTACCATATTTACAACTCCATGCTATCGCTACTGGGCAAGCTTGAAAAAGGTGTTCCTTTATCTGAAAGGGAACAAAAAGACCTGCTTAACCTGCCCTCTACCCTGATGGTATGCCACCTTAATGGCTTTAACGATGCAAAGCAAAAACTGGCCGCAGCAAAACCGCTTCTTAAAGCCTGGCCCAATGAGCAGGTATACATTTCATTTAAGGAAGCAATGCGCGTATTACGAAAAATGAAATATGACGCATAAAAAATCCCGCATAAAGCGGGACTTTCTTCTCAAAAAAATTAAAAACTATTTTTTTATAATCTTATAATCTGCACTGCCTAGATCGGTAGTAATCTTTACAAAATACATTCCGCCGCTTAGCGGGCTAACATCAATTACACCTGCATTTGCCGAAAGGCATAATCTTCCGTTACTGTCGTGTACTGTTACGCTTTGCAGTTCTCCCTTAGCCACCTCAACATGAAGCTGGTCTTTGGTCGGGTTAGGATATAATTTGGCAAATGCAAATGCATTATCCTTAAGGCCTGCAAGGGCAATAACTTTTGTCTTAGCCGTATTTGTTTCGATAACAGGATTAAAATCAAAATATATTTCAGCTTTATTCGATATTTCATCACCAATTCCGAATTCAGCCTTAGGCTTAATTTTATAAGTGACGTAACCGTGGCTTGCAGCTTCGTTAGATGTGCTGTCTGCAAGGTGAATATTTTTATAGTCAAACTCTACAAGATCATCAGTTCTTTTTACAGTATAGCTATGGCTTGATTGTAAAGGTTTTAAAGTAGACCAGTCTAATAAGGCATCAAGTGTATTTGTAAGCTTGATATCTATAGCCTCAGCGGTACCTGTATTTTGAAAACGGATAGTATAGGTTAAGTAGTCATCTGCCTGCTCTTCATATATCTCAGCTCCTTCGTGTACTGTAATATCATTAGGGTCATAAGAATTTACAATCGTCTGGTTCAAGACCGAAGTATTATTGTCTACAGTAATATCATCAAAATCTGAAATTGAAGCATCAAAATGAAGATTTTCTTCACCCATATTTACAGGAGGAGCAAGTGTATTAAATGTAATATCGCCATTGTTAACCGAAAACGGCTGCATAGTACCTAAATTTATGGCTATACTACCTTGTGTAGCAGTAGCATCATCGTATTCAGAACTTACATAATCAATCCTGTCATCATCAAATGATACAGTAAGCAACACATTTTCTAATACAGTACTGCCTGCATTTTGTGCAACAATGCGGTATGTTGTGTTTAATCCCGGCCTTGCAGGGCCAAGTGGTATCATGGTAACTGAAAGATCATTGCCAACTGATGGCTGCGCCAAGCAATGAACAACTTCTATCTCGAAATTCTCATCACTAAAAGTTACCTCCTGAATTAATGGCGCTACAGCTGTAAAGACCTGTGGAGCAATAACCTGTAAGCTTAAATTATTAACGCCATCCTGTAGTCCGTTTAAACTATATTTACCTTCTTCGTTTGTAAAAACAGAATATAATCCCTGACCATTTAAAGTTATCTGAACTTCAACATACGGAATTCCTGCAGCATTCTCATCGCATATACCATCACCATCTGTATCATATATTACGGTACCTGAGAAAACATTATTATTTACAGATGGCTCCTCGTCTTCATTCATTCCTACCCATATACTAAAACTTTGGCTCCCACAACGCGATCTTACATAAAGCTTGTATTCTACTCCCGGAACAATACCCGATATAGTTACAGTAGGGCTGTTTACTATTCCTGTAGGAGTAGTGCTCGCTGTAGGTATAACATCATTTGCAGAGGTTAAAAAATAATCATATGAAGTAGCATCTGTACCAGTCCAGGCATACGTAATATTGTTAATATCTATAGCAGTTATTACAAGATCTGTAGGTGCAGGGCAACTATCATTAGGAAAATAGAGAGGCCCTACCCATTCACTTACGCCACCATCACCACACAATGATCTTACATAATATTTATAGGCACCGTTTAGGGTAAAGGCTTCGCCTGCTGTTGTTTCACTAACAATAACGGGGTTAACTGTAACAACAGTCCCTATTCCCGAAGGAATTGCGGTTGCATCTACTACCTCTATTTCCCAACCTGCAACCAATCCTTCCTGAGTCCAGCCTAAAGTTGCTTCTGTATTTGTAATATTGCTAGCCATAAGATTTGTAGGAGACTCGCAAATTGTAGAAACGCTAACATTATCTATGAGCCATCTGTCGGCATTATCGCCAATCATTACAAATGCAATATGCATCTGTTGCCCCTCATAAGTGGCAGGAATTGTAATGCTTTTTAACTCATAATTTGTCTGGTTAGAGTTAATTTCCAGTTCTATAGCAGAATAAATCTCTGTAAAAGTTGTAAGGTCTGTCGGATCTGTACCTATGTATACTTTGTAAACAGATCCCTGATCCTGGGCTATACTAAGCTTTGAATAAAATTTTAATACAGCATTAGATTGTACGGCAAAAGCCGGAGAAATAAGCCAGTCTTTTGGTATACTTTCTGAAGAAGCCGCATTTTCTCTTCCCAAATACGCCGAATACATACCTTCATAGCCAAGTTGAAACATATTATCCGGATTTGATTTTTGCCACGTTACAGCGGGGCCAAATTCGTTCACCACAGTCCATCCGGGAGGAGCAGCGGGAGATCCTTCCCAGGGCGATTCAAACCCTTCCATTGGAAGTTGTGCATATCCGCACAACGATACCATTGCCGCAAAAGCAAGTAAAGTTTTTTTCATGTCTATAAAAGTTTAAGTGCTTTAAAGTTAACGTTTTTTAAGTCGATTAACAAAATAAGTATTCACTTACACGATTTTATGCTAATATTTTGATAAAAAGCCAATTATAACACTTCAACGACAGATGTTTTATTATCCGTTTTAAAAATTTCGTAAACTTGTAGTATGAGCAGAACATTAGTAATAGGCGATGTACATGGCGGCTATAAAGCCGTATTACAGCTTATGGAGCGTGCAGCCGTTACCACCGACGATATACTTATTTTTTTAGGAGATTATGTAGACGGCTGGGGACAATCGCCGGAAGTAGTAGATTTTCTTATTGAACTTAAAAAGACACATAATTGTATTCTTATACGCGGTAATCATGATGATTTGCTGCTGGACTGGCTAAAGACAGGCACTTATACCGAAGAATGGTTTATTCACGGCGGACGTATTACTGCCGATACTTATAATGCCCTTAGCGAAGAAAAAAGACAGGAACATATTCTTTTCTTTGAAAGTCTTGATGATTATTATCTTGATGAAAAAAACCGCCTGTTTGTACATGCCGGGTTTTCAAGCCTAAATGGAGTAAAACACGAATATTTTACACGCATGTTCTTTTGGGACCGTACCCTGTGGGAAACCGCAATGGCAATGGACAAAACATTAAAACCTACCGACAAGCACTATCCTAAACGACTTACACTTTATAACGAAATATTTATAGGCCATACGCCTGTAACACGCATCGGCGAAACAGTGCCCGTAAATATGGCAAACGTTTGGAATGTAGATACCGGTGCTGCCTTTAAAGGCCCCGTAACCATCATGGATGTACATTCTAAAGAATTTTGGCAAAGCGATTTTGTGTACACACTATATCCTGACGAAAACGGGAGAAATTAAAGTAACTAATTACAATATCCGGAACATAAAAACGGCAGCCAGACGGCTGCCGTTTTCTTTAAGAAGCTTTTTCTTTTTTCTTCGCTTCTTTCGGTTTGTTTTTCTTTTTTGCCTTTTTGTCAAGGGCTTTTTTATCCTTAACCCTTTTTATATGACTATCCATAGCTTCAAGGTAATAGGTATTTAAAGATGCTTTTTTAGCTTCGGTATAATAGTCTATAGCCGAAGCATACATCTCATATTTTTCATACATAAGCCCTTTAAGATAAAGCATATTTGCTTCATCTATTCCGGGCACCTTAAGGCCAAGCTCTATTATTTTTAAAGCTTCTTCAAACCTGTTGAGCTTAATAAGCATATGCGCATATAAACGGTATACCGAAACGTAATCTTTGTTAAGGTAAAGTGTCATTCTGTAATAAAATTCAGCCTGGTTAAAATCTTCAAGCTGTTCTTCATATATCTGCCCCATAAGGCAGTGCGCACCTGCATGCTCATCATCTGCTGCAATTACATATTGCAGTTTTTCTATACATTCTTCCACATTATAAGGGTAATTGTCCCTTGCCTGGATGTACATCACTTCATAGGTATTAATTCCCATTGTTATTTTGTTTAGTGCCCTATAGGCGATTATAACTTCTTTTTGTTTTTTCCTTTAAAAAAGAAAAATACACAGCTATGCTTAACCTTTATCCATCCTTACGATCTTTGGTAAAAACGTGCCTACAACAGTAACAAGCTCGGTTTGCTGTGCCATGACCTTGTTGATATCTTTATACGCCATAGGTGCTTCGTCAATACCTGCCCCTATAAGCGTTACACCATGATCTTTAAGCATTTTCTTTACTTCGCTCTGCGTTATATTTTGCTTAGCTTTTGACCGCGACATAAGCCTGCCCGCACCGTGAGATGCCGAATTTAGAGACAGTTCGTTACCAGTGCCTTTCACAATAAATCCGGGAGCTGTCATAGATCCGGGGATAATGCCCAACACATTTTTTTGTGCCGGTGTAGCCCCTTTTCGGTGTACTATTAATTCCTGCCCGTTTATCATTTCTTTCCAGGCAAAGTTGTGGTGGTTTTCTACCATAGCAAGCGGCCTTGCACCTAACGCTTTAGCTATACGCTTATGAATGTCATGATGGCAAGCCGAGGCATAATCTCCGGCAAGGTTCATAGCTATCCAATATTCCTGTCCGTCATGGGTATCAAGATCCAGCCATGCCAAGTGCTGTGCTTCTTTAGGCAACGGCGTTTGCTTTGTAGCGAGACGGGTATACTCTTTAGCGATATTAGCCCCAAGCCCGCGTGAGCCACTATGCGACAATACGCCTACATAACTTCCCGGTGGCACTTTAAATTCATTATCGTTGCCGTGCACCTCAACTATACCAAATTCTACAAAGTGGTTACCTCCGCCAGAACTCCCTAACTGTTTATAAGCTTTGTCCTTCAGCTTTTTCAGCAACGGAATATCCTTAAATGCGGCATTCTCAAACACCTCATTATCGTTAGGACTCTTATGCACTTCATACGAGCCAAATTTTGTATGTGTTTCTAATATATTTACATACTTGTCTTTATGACCTTCTAAATAAGAAGGATTGATGTCATACAAGCTCAAACACATCCTGCAGCCTATATCTACGCCCACACCATAAGGTATCACAGCATTTTCAGTTGCAAGTACGCCACCTATCGGCAGGCCGTAACCGGCATGACCGTCGGGCATTAATGCCCCAGCTTTGCTTATAGGCAATTTTAGTGCAGTATACAATTGTTCTTTTGCCGTTGCTTCAATACCGTTTTCACCAAAAATGGTAAATGGTGCCCGTGTAGCATTCAGCTTTCGGGCTTCGGTTTTTTTAGCGCTTTGCAGGGCTTCGGCTATTTTGCCGAACATACCGTCGCCATTATAATTTTCAGGGTTCGCCAGTACTTCTTTCAGAAATACGAGCACCCGTTCTTTAGATTCCCGTTTGTAATGCTTCAGCATCACTTCCATTGCAATACTGATGGATTTATTTTGTGGGTAACCTATATCGATGAGGTCTTTGCCTCGTAAACGTAATTTTGCCATAATTTTAATTTTTAATATAAACTAAGGCAGCCTTTTGCTGCCTTAGCCCTGACTACATTTTGCCGTAAGTATAAATAGCTTTATAGCGATAACAATAACTTTTACTATAGTCGTTGTATCAAAGTTGAAACCTGAACTTTCATAAGCATTGTATGGGCGGTAAGGCCTGTATAATTGCTCCTGCCTGCCGCCTGCTGCCACTCCCTGAAAAGCAGGAGCCGCCTGCCCAACCTGATTGGCCTGTTGCATCCTGACGGCTTCTTCTGCCGGCCAGTATTCATATGCCATAGCCAGCCTTTCCCTCTGCGCCCATTCGCCAATTACAGCATGTGCAGTTTCACAGATCATTTCGTTGAATCTTGCCTGTGCCTGTACGATTTCCATATCTTTTAAAAACACTTCAACTGTGGCAAGGGTTTCAAACCAATGTTGGTCTTGTATAAACCTCCTGACAGAAAAAATTGCAGTCCTGCCTTCTTCACATGAATCCTCATACTCAGCCACACAGTGCGCCATTTCTGCACCTTCTTCATACAAAGCTTCAGAAGTCAACAACTGAATAATTTTTATAGTACAATCGTCATCAGCAACAACATAATTAGCTATAGGAGCCGGTGTCCATTGGCTACGGCCTTCAGCTTCGCGCTTTTTAGCCATTGCAACATGCCATTCGGCAGATTGCCTTACCAATGCTGTCCACGTTCTTCCCTTCATAGTAAATGATGTGCTTTCATCTCTCATCGCTTCTATGTATTCCAACACATTTTGCAAAACGTCAAAAGCAACCTCTTCTTTAACATTCACTACAAATTGAACAACAGTACTATAGAATGCTTCATGTTCAAAACCTATTGATAGTGCTGACCATGCAATAGCTTCTGCCCTTTCTTCAGTAGCGCCAAAACCTATCGCCTGGGCCCTTCTGATTGCCTGACCCACATTGTAATTATCCGGTGTCTGCCTGAATTCGTGCGCCATCTTACCGGTAAACATTACTGGAAATGCACTCAACTGCTGTACACTATCGCCACGACCCAATTGTATGTACCACAACATGTGTATTTTGCTATCGCCGGAAAAAACGTTTTCCATAAAAGCAGGTACTTCAAATGTTGCGAAACAGTGCCTTATTAATGACTTCATTTGGCCTTCGGCTACTAAGCTGTCTTTTGTCCAGGCATCTATGCTCCTTACGGTTTTGTTACCAAAGGCACTTATGTTTGCCAACACCTCTATATATGATGGGTTTCTTAGCACAGCATAGCATTTTTTAGCATACATGGTTAAAAGCAATTGCCTGAAGGTGTCGCGTTTCCATAGGTTGTTCTGCATGCTCATTTTTGAGAAATGCACCATAATTGCGCTCTCTAATGTGCCTTCAAACCCCTGAAATGCGTTTTGCTCCCTGTATGCTCTTTCTATAAGGGCTTCAAACTTTGATGCCCTGTTTATATTTACTATTGCTATTGCCTGTGTTTCCATCACTTTAAATTTTGTGGCAAATCTTATTGCTAAGTTTTGCCTGTTGCCCTTTTGATCATTTATGTATCGTTAGTTATTAATTTTTGTCCATAAAAAAAGCCCGGAACCATTACAGAACCGGGCTACTTACCTGCGTACAGGCATTACTCCTCCTTTCACAAGGGAATATTCGGTTCCTTACAATAATTTCTCTGCTCCCTGTTTTGCAGGCAGCTAAATAAATCTGTATGTAAAATATATATCATCATAGGCATAAAAAAACCCGGAGCCTTTCGGAACCGGGTTTTATATATAGAAGATTAAATCTTTCTATTTATATTTTTGTGCATTGCACAACCCGGCTACCTGTACAAGGATATCTCCTGTACTGTTTAGCTTGTATGTAGATTGTGTAAAACGCATTTTTATATTGTTTTTTCGTTATTGAGCTGCAAATGTAACACTTTGTAAGAATAAACCAAATTTTTGTAACAATTTAGATTTAAAATAAATAGTATTGTTGCTTTAAGCAACTTGATAACTTTAGATTTATAATTACTTTATTAAGTTAAAAACAACCAATTATAGATCCTAAACGACGAATTGTAACCTGAAACAACTGTTAGTTTTACGTTAAATGGAAAAAGAAAAAACAAGGTCAGCTTTTTCTTCGTAAATTAGTTGTAACAACAAACTTACAAATGACGCTTTTAGATAAATATCACCATGTACGCAGGCATACAGAAAGTATATGTTCCCTGCTGCAGCCGGAAGACCATGTGCCTCAGCCGGAACCTTTCGTGAGTCCGCCCAAGTGGCATCTTGCCCATACAACCTGGTTTTTTGAGGAATTTTTACTAAAACCTAACCTACCGGGCTACAATGTATTTAACGACGATTTCAGCTATCTTTTTAATAGCTATTACAATAATGTAGGCAAAAGGGTATTGCGCAACAACAGGGGTGCTATAACACGCCCTGCAACCACAACTGTAATTGAGTACAGAAACTATGTGGATATGCATATGGAACTACTCCTGCAAATGAAAGCGGGACAGCACGATATACACGAACTCATCGAACTTGGACTTAATCACGAGCAACAGCATCAGGAGTTATTACTCACCGATATCAAGTACATATTTTCATGTAATCCTATCTCTCCCGTTTACAATGAAGATATTACATGGGAAAACCAGTATAATACCGATGATGGGTTTGTAACCCTTGAAGAAGGTGTTTATGAAATAGGTTTTACCGGAGACGGTTTTAGCTTTGATAACGAGCATAATCGCCACAAGGTATATCTCGATACGTTTGAGATATCTAAAGCACTTGTCACTAATGGCGAATTTCTTGAGTTTATTAACGCAGGTGGTTATACCGATTTTAACCTGTGGCTTGATGAAGGCTGGAGTTGGGTAAATCAGCACAATATCACTGCGCCATTATATTGGCATAAAGCCGATGAAGGCTGGCAATATTTTACGCTATCGGGCATGCAGGATCTTGACCCTGAAGCAATGCTAACACACATTAGCTTTTATGAAGCTCTGGCATTTGCCGAATGGAAAAAAATGCGCCTGCCTACCGAAGCCGAATGGGAAGCTGCATCCGAGCAATTTAACTGGGGCCGACGATGGGAATGGACACATAGCGCTTACCTGCCGTACCCCGGTTTTGCAAAACCCGAAGGTGCAGTAGGAGAATACAATGGCAAATTTATGATTAACCAAATGGTGCTTCGCGGAGCATCGTGCGCTACGCCCGAAGGGCATAGCCGAAATACATACAGAAACTTTTTTCATCCTGAAGAACGCTGGCAGTTTAACGGCATTCGTCTTGTAAAACGATAATTATGGATCAAACGGTACTACATTCTTTTTCTGAAGACGTTCTTGACGGACTAACATCAACAGAAAAACATCTGTCTTCTAAATATTTTTATGACGATAACGGCAGCCGCATCTTTATGCAGATCATGCAAATGCCCGAATACTATCCTACTGCCTGCGAGTTTGAAATCCTGTCACAACAATCGGGCGATATATTTGATAAGCTTCATTTTGAAGGTAAATTCAATATTGTTGAATTTGGCAGTGGCGACGGCATTAAAACCCGCCAGCTCTTAAAGGCTTTTTTAGACAAGGGAGCTGACTTTACATACATTCCAATTGATATTTCGCAGGAAGCAAATGACGCTTTGCAGGTAAATATGAAAGCAGCACTTCCTGAACTGAATATTGAACCACGTACCGGAGATTATTTTGAAGTGCTTAATACTCTTAAATCGGGTACTGTTCCTAACCTGTTCCTGTTTCTTGGCGGAAACATTGGCAATTACAAAAAAGATGAAGCCCTTACCCTGCTTAAAAAATTTAATGCAGGTATGAAAAAAGGCGACCTTCTATTAATAGGTATGGATTTAAGGAAGAATCCGCGCATTATTCAAAAAGCATATGACGATCCGCATGGTATCACAAAGGCTTTCAATATGAATCTGCTTCAACGCATAAACCGCGAACTGGATGCCGATATACATCTTGACCAGTTTGATTTTTACTGCAATTACAATCCGCAAAATGGCGAGGTAAACAGTTATTTAGTAAGCCTTAAAAAACAGCATTTTCATAGTACTGTGCTTAATACAACTTTTCACTTTGAGAAAGATGAACTGATATGGACGGAACTCTCCAGAAAATACAGCTTTACAGAGATTGAAGAACTTGCTACGGCATCGGGCTTTACAACCACCGAAAACTTTTTAGACTGCAAGCATTACTTTACAGATAGTTTGTGGATTAAGTAAGTTAGCATGTTATTAGTTTCAAAGTTAAAGCAACACACCCCTAACCCCTCTCAAGAGGGGAACAGCTTCACTCATACCTTAACACAAGAGTAAGCGGGCAAGAGTGTTTCCCTCTTGAGGGGGTTAGGGGTGTGTAAAAATTAAACTAACTTATCTATACATAGATATTATTGTTCAAAACAACAAAAAACGGCAGCCTTTTCAGGCAGCCGTTTTCAATTATAAAAACCTTATAGGTAAGATGAATTACAGATCAAATTTGATACCCTGTGCCAATGGCAATTGTGTACCATAGTTTATGGTATTAGTTTGTCTTCTCATGTAAGCTTTCCACGCATCAGAACCACTTTCGCGGCCTCCGCCTGTTTCTTTTTCACCACCAAAAGCACCACCAATCTCAGCACCTGATGTACCGATGTTTACATTCGCAATACCACAGTCAGATCCTGCCTGAGAAAGGAATAATTCCATTTCTCTCATATTGTTTGTAAATATAGAAGAAGATAGTCCCTGAGGAACACCGTTCTGAAGCTCGATAGCCTGCTCGATAGTACTGTATTTCATTATGTAAAGTATCGGAGCAAATGTTTCTTCCTGAACAATGTCAAAATGATTTTCTGCCTCAATGATACATGGTTTAACGTAACATCCGCTTTCGTAACCATCACCTTCTACAACACCGCCTTCAACAATAATTTTTCCACCTTCTTTTTTAGCTTTTTCGATAGCGTTAAGGTAATCGTTTACCGCACCTTTATCAATAAGCGGACCTACGTGGTTATTGCTGTCAAGAGGGTTGCCAATTTTAAGCTGTCCGTACGCATTTTTAAGTACTGCAACCGTTTTGTCATAAACACTTTCGTGGATGATAAGTCGTCGTGTAGATGTACAACGCTGTCCTGCTGTACCTACAGCACCAAACACAGCACCTACGAGTACCATGTTGATATCGGCATGTTCTGAAACGATGATCGCGTTGTTACCACCTAATTCAAGGATGGTATTACCAAAACGTTCTGCAACAGTTTTAGATACGTGGCGGCCTATTCTTGTAGAACCTGTAAAAGATACAAGAGGAATACGTTTGTCGTTGTTTATTAAGTCTCCTGACTCATTACCTACCACAAGGCAGCTAACTCCTTCAGGAATATCATTTCTTTCCAGTACTGTCCTGATTATATTTTGACAGGCAATACCACAAAGTGGGGTTTTAGAACTTGGTTTCCAGATACAAACGTCGCCACAAACCCATGCAAGCATAGAGTTCCAGCTCCATACAGCTACCGGAAAGTTAAATGCAGAGATAATACCTACTACACCAAACGGGTGCCATTGCTCATACATGCGGTGCATTGGCCTTTCGCTGTGCATTGTAAGTCCGTAAAGCTGGCGTGAAAGACCTACTGCAAAATCGCAGATGTCTATCATTTCCTGAACCTCACCAAGACCTTCCTGAAGACTTTTTCCCATTTCATAAGAAACAAGCTGTCCAAGAGCCTCTTTGTTTTTGCGAAGCTCATCACCCATCTGACGAACGATCTCACCTCTTTTAGGTGCAGGAACAAGCCTCCATGTTTTAAAAGCCTCTTCAGCTTTTGCCATAGCAGCCTGATAATCTTCTTTTGTAGATGCTTTTACCTTTGCGATAAGTGTGCCGTCTACAGGAGAGTACGATTCTATAATGTTACCGTTTGCAAAGCTCTTGCTTCCGGTAGATGTACCATCATTAATATCTTTTATGCCTAATTTAGATAAGGCTTCCTGAATGCCAAATTGGTCGGTAAGTGTTGCCATTTAACTTTTCTATTAAAAATTGTTATATTTTACAAATGTATTGAATTTTGATTAATCCGTAATTTATCTTGCTTTAAATTAATTTTAAATACATAATTAGCGGATATAATTAAAAGCACTCTACAATTATTACAAATTTTGTTCCTGCCTCAGTACATTATGGTGCTCTTTACCCCAGTTAATCATAGCCAGAATAATTTCACTAAAGGTTTGGCAGTACGGTGTAGTTTCATATTCTACCAATACAGGGGAGTCATCTTTAACCACTCTTCGTATTACTTTATTCAACTCTAACTCTTTTAATTCTTTAGACAACATTCGTGAAGTAATACCCGGAATACTACGCTGAATTTCGCGGTAACGCCTGTTACCATTACATAAAGAGTTGATAATAGGTATCTTCCATTTGCCATTTATAACATATAATGTGTCCTGCAGGTATTTCATTTCGGCAGCGGCATCTCTTTGTATAGGCTGTTCTGTTTCCATAAATATTGGTATACTTTTGTATACTGCTTACAAATGTATACCATTTTAAAATAACTTTGTCTCATAAAATTTTAAAATTATGAGCAAGACCATATTTATAACAGGAACCAGCAGCGGACTGGGAAAACTAACCGCAAAATATTTTGCCGAACAAGGATGGAATGTAGCTGCAACAATGCGCACCCCCGAGAAAGAAACCGAGCTTACAGCATACAGCAACATTAAGATCTTTAAACTTGATGTTACTAATATTAGCCAGGTAAAACAGGCTGTCGCCGATTCTATTAGTGCCTTTGGTAAAATAGACGTGGTAGTAAACAACGCAGGTATGGGTGCTTATGGCGCTTTAGAGCTTTTTGAAGAAGAAACTATAGACTGGCAGTTTGCAGTAAACGTGCGTGGTCCTATTAATGTGATAAGGGCATTTCTTCCTCATTTCAGGGAAAACGGAGAAGGTAAATTTATTAACGTAAGTTCGTTTATGGGCGTAACCAGCGCCGTACCGGTAGGCTCGCTGTATAACATGTCTAAATTTGCACTTGAAGGCCTTACAGAAGGTTTATATTACGAACTGAAACCGCTTAACATCAGTCTTCACCTTATCGAACAGGGAGGGTCTGACGGGAATAATTTTGTAGACAACATTGCATGGCCTAAAAAGGATGGTATAGTAGCTTATGATCAGTTGACCAACAAACTCAAAAATCTTATGGCAACAAGAAATCCGGAAATGCTGGACGACCCGCAGATTATTGTTGGTGAAATAGCTGCGTTTGCAACCGGAAAGAACACAGAATTCCGCAAATTAATAGGCGATGCAGGTAACGGTTTGATGGCGTTAAGAAAATCTGTTCCTATCGAAGAGTATCTTGAAACGATAGCTGCTAATTATATATAAATAGAAAAGCCCTCTTAAGAGGGCTTTTCTATTTTAAAACAAATTATCTCTTTGTCATCCTGACGAAGGAAGGATCTTTTGTTTATAAAACATATGAGATTCTTCACTCCATTGCATTACGTTCAGAATGACATTGCTGAGATAGCCTTTTTGTTTTAAAACAAATTCTTTTTTCTGAAGAGTATTACCCCAATAACCGAGAACAGCAATGATACACAAAGTATTATTGCAAAGCCATAAGGGTTATCCTGTAATGAGTTGGGTACATTCATACCGTACAAACTTGCTACAAGTGTAGGTATCATCAAAATGATCGATATAGAGGTAAGCCTTTTCATGACCACATTTAGGTTATTGGATATAACCGATGCATAGGCGTCCATCATTCCCGTAAGAATGTTGCTGTAAATGTTAGTTGTATCCTGTGCCTGTTTCATTTCGATCTCAACGTCTTCCACCATTTCAGGATCAAAAGTCTCTTTATAGTTCTTCAGGTTTTTAATACGGTAAAATAACAGTTCATTACCTTTTAATGAAGTAATAAAGTATTCAAGACATTTTTCCATCCTGAACAACGCCTGAAGGTCTTCGTTACGTACCGATCTTTCAAGGTTGTTTTCAGCAAGCTTAATCCCCTGGTTTATCTGCTTAAGATATTTCTGGAACCATATGCTTGATGATAACAGCATCCTGAATACCAAAGAGAAGTTATCGTCTACATTGATGTTCTTGCGCTGTGAGTAAATAACAAAATCTTCAATAAGTTCATTCTCAACAAAACATAGCGATATGCACATGCTATCATTAAAAATAATACCTAAGGGTGCAGTAGTATAAGGTAATTTAAGATCGTCGTTCTTAAAAGGAATCCTTACCACAATAAGGCACCATCCGTCTTCAAACTCAATACGCGGACGTTCATCAATATCTTCAATATCGTTATAAAAAGCCTCGGGAAGTTTTAGCTCATCAAGCAGGTATGTTTTTTCTGAAAGGGTTGGGTTTACTGCGCTTATCCAAATAGAATCTGCGTGAGTGGCAGCCGAAGCAATACCTGTAGCGTTGTTTTTGTAGTACGTAATCATAAATGCATTCCAAATGTTAGTTCGACAGGGAATGCACCCGGGCAGGTTCCCTATCGTAAATTAATTAATTCCCGATGATGATAATCGTCCATTAGTCGTTTAAAATTTGGCGCAAAGGTACTGCTTATGATCTTATTACAACCCTATACCAACGTTATTTTTTCTCTACATAACGTGCATCAGCTTCTAATACGTGACCACACTTGTTGCAGGTACGCAATTCTTCCGAATTATAGAAATGCTGAAAATGGGGCAGAAAATCTTTTTCTATGTTATGAAGCTCAAAATAAACATCATACAGCTTGTTGTTGCAGTTCTCACAAAACCAAAGTAAGCCATCAGTAAAGCCACGCCCGGCACGTACTCTTTCTATTACAAGACCAATAGAATTTTCGCCCCTTACGGGAGAATGCGGCACTTTGGCAGGATGCAGGTACATATCGCCCGCAGTAAGTTCCATTTCTTTACGCTGGCCATCTTCCTGAATAACAACTTTTATAGTACCCTCTAACTGATAAAACAGTTCTTCCGTTTCATTATAATGATAGTCCTTGCGCGCATTAGGCCCTGCTACTACCATAACAATGTAATCATCTGAAAGCGGATAAATGTTTTTGTTTCCTACCGGTGGTTTTAAAAGATGGCGGTTATCGTTTATCCATTTGTTCAGGTTAAAGGGTTTCATGATGGCCATGAGAAAAGATGTTTAGAATTGAACTACTAATGTACGGAGATATAAATGAAAATTTATGATAAAAATCAGTAAGCTGTTTTTAAGTAGTTTCAAAAACTATTATAAAATGTCACTTATTTAGGCATAAATCGTCTATAATCTTCTTTATCTAACTTATCTTCTTCTGATTCTTCCTGCTTCACTTCTTTAACATCATTAATTGGTTCTATTTCCTCTTTCTGAACAACAGGAATAATATTATTACTTTTTGGATTTAATCGTTGTTCTTTTAAGAATTCAATTTCTGACCAGGCTTTTTTAATTTTTAGACACTTAATTAAATAAGGAACTAACAATAATAATTCGAAACGAAAATTGATATTTGTACGACCACTTTCCTTTTCAACCATAGGTAAAATAAACATTGTGATTATACAGATTATGATTCCCAAAATAGCGTCAATAATCGCCATTTTAATAGCCCATTCTCGTTCCATCCACATTGAAAAAGCTGTAATTCCTTTAAAAACAAGGAGAGAAGTTATAAATAGAGCAAGAGGAGAATAGCGTTCGTAAGATGACATTCCGTAAATACTACTTTCTCCATTTACAGAAAATAAAGAAATTCCTAAAATCTCTAATAATCGGGTAATAATAGCTGAAGCACCGAGGATCATAAAAATCCAAATAAAAATTTTAATCCATGATGGAAATAAATCTCGTCGCCTTGATATAAATTGATTGTTCATACTGGTTAAAGTGTTGTTGATTAGAAATATGGTCAAATATATACATCTTTTACAAAAGACAGCTTAGCAATATAACGCCTACTTCGTTACCTCCCTTATCAAATACACATACACCGGAAAATGGTCGCTATATCCTGCTTCTCCATTAGCGTTACGTAACGGGTAGCCGCGGTATTTACCTGTAGGCTGACGCAGATAATCTTTATTAAACACATCGGCTTTCCAGTATCGGAATGTGCTGTACTCTTTAGAAATTAATGATGGCGTTATGATAATCTGGTCGAACAGATCCCATGCATCGTTATAAGCAACAGTACCTTTGCCTTCGCGGGATAATGCATCCATAGGATTGAAAAGTTCGCCGGGCTTAAGTTCATCCTTAAAACGTTTCGCTTTAAGCACTTTAGAAATACTGTTATTATACGGCCCGTCATTAAAATCGCCCATTGTAATAATCTTGGCATTTGGGTTAATGCGGCTAAGCGAATCGATTATCTTTCGGTTAAGAGCGGCGGCAGCTTCACGATAGGGACTGCTTTTTTTCTCCCCACCATAACGCGACGGCCAGTGGTTTACGATGAAATGAATTTCTTCGCCATCCAAAAGTCCGCTAACCAAAAGTTGATCGCGGGTAAAGAGTTTTGGTGATGGCTTTTTCTTTCCTTTTTTTATTGGGGTAGCATCTTCCGGAAGGCTGTCTTTTAAGATCAGTGGAATATTTCTGTAACTCACAGGCCTAAAAGATGCCTTGCGATACAGAAAGCCAACATCGGTACCACGGGAATCGCGCGAATCAAAATGGATAATTCCATAACCTTTGTCGAGCAGGTCAGGCTGTTTTATAAGATCTTCAAGCACCCGACGGTTTTCCAGTTCGGCAAGGCCTATAATGGTTGGAGCTTCAGCACTTTCATCGGTTCCAATATCCGAAAGTACTTTTGCAATGTTTTTCAGTTTGGTTTTATACTTCTCTCCTGTCCATGCCTGTTCGCCTTTCGGCAAAAATTCGTCATCGCCATACCCTGTGTCGTTTATGGTATCAAACAGATTTTCGGTATTGTAAAAGGCAACGGTATGAATTTTAAACTGTTTCTTTTGGGCATAGGCTATATTTAAACTAAAAAGTAACAATAAAAAAGCAACAGGTTTAACCATGTAAGATTTTATTTCGGTTTTTGACCGCGCTAAAGTAATTAATATATTTTATTATTTACTTTTGGGCACCAAAACCAAACCAACATAATTTTAGTAATGCGTAGACTGCTACTCATTGTATTGCTGCTCCAGTCTTTAGGGATTTATGCACAGCAAACCGCATCGGTACTTGGCAAAGTAATCGATTATAAAACACAGGAACCACTACCCGGTGTAACTGCATTGCTGCAAAGTAACGGTCGTGAAGTGCTCACTAACCCTGACGGTTTTTTTGTACTGGATAAAGTACCTAACGGTGAACAGTTCTTAACCGTGAGCATAACCGGCTATATAGCACAAAACTTTAGCCTGAACGTAATTGACGGACGGACACTAGACCTTGGCGTTATATCACTCGAAGAAGACATTACTTCCGAAAAACAACTCGGACTGATAACCCTTACCGATAATGACCTTTCTGACGGCAATAGCGGATCTGAAACCTCGGCAGGATTGTTACAGGCTTCGCGGGATGTGTTTCAGCAAACAGCAGCGTTCAACTGGGGAATGGCGCGTTTTAAAATGCGGGGACTGGATACCGAATATGGTTCAATATTAATAAATGGCATTACTATGAACCGCGCTTATGACGGGAGGCCACAATGGGCTAACTGGAGCGGACTCAACGATGCTACACGAAATCAGGAATATACTACCGGAACCGCGCCAAGCGATTATACTTTTGGCAGCCTATTAGGAACTCAGGCTATTAACACAAGAGCGTCAGCATTCAGGAAAGGTTCGCGATTGTCGTTTGCAGCAACAAATACGTATTACAATTACAGGGCAATGGGCACCTATGCTTCAGGGCTTAATGCCAAAGGTTTTGCTTATGTGGTTTCGGCCTCAAGGCGTGGTGCAGGAGAAGGTTATTTTGATGGGACCGATTATGGCGGCAACTCTTTGTTCCTGGCTTTTGAAAAACGTTTCAGCGACAAACACAGCCTGAACTTTACTGCTATTTATGCACAAAGTGAGCGCGGACGAAATTCACCTAATACTCAGGAGGTAACAAATATTGCCGGAGTAAAGTACAATGCCTATTGGGGTGATTATAATGGCGATAAACGCAATTCGCGTGACAAAGATGTGGAAGAACCGATATTGATGTTAAACCATTATTGGAAAATTGACAACAAAACCACACTTAATACCAACGTTGCCTATCAGTTTGGAAAGATTGGCAACAGCCGATTGGATTATCAGTATGCACCAAACCCTGACCCCACCTATTACACCAAAACACCCAACTATTTTAACAATCCTGCCGACGCCGCCAATGCGCCTTTTTTAACCCAAAGACAATTGAGTTGGCGGGCAATGTATGATACCAACAGTCTTTCGCCCGATGGCAGAAGTAAATATATTCAGTATGAAGACCGTACCGATGATAAAACATTTACTGCAAATACCATATTGTTTACCCGATTATCATCAGCTATCACTTTTAATGCAGCTGCGAGCTACAAACATTTAAAATCGCACAATTACCAAAACCTGACCAATCTGTTGGGCGGTCAGTATTTTTTGGATATCGACCAGTTTTATTTTGGTGATTTCTCCCAGCCTGACCTGAACCATTCCAACCGACAGGTAAGTATAGGTGATGTCTTTGGATACAATTATAATCTGTTTGCTAATATGCTTGATGCTTTTACGCAATTTAGGTTCAGTTATAAAAAAGTAGATTTTTATTTAGCTCAGTCCTTTAGCCGATCGGTTTATCAACGCGAAGGGTTGTACAGAACCGGATTGTATCCCGGCAATTCCTTCGGCGAAAGCCAAAAAACAGCCTTTGAGAATTTTGGCTTTAAAGGAGGCCTAACCTATAAATTTACCGGAAGGCATTTGTTTGTGCTCAATGCACTTCGCCAAAGCAGGGCACCATCATTACGCAATACATTTGCCAATCCGCAACTAAACAATTCGGTTATGGAGAATATTGGTAATGAGACATTATCTAATATTGATGCTTCTTACATTTTGCGAATGCCAAAATTCAAAGCGCGCTTAACAGGCTTTTACACGACTATTGAAAACGCCTCGGAAACATCATCTTTTTATGGTGAAGGCGTTTTTGAAGGCGATGATGCCGATGCCTTTGTTGCGGAAAATTTAACCGGCATCAACAAACGCATGATGGGGCTTGAGCTTGGAATTGAATATCAGGTTATCCCAACGGTCAAATTAATGGCTTCGGCTGCTTTGGGTAAATATACCTACAGCAATAACCCTAATGTATCGCTTAATAACGATGCACTGGCTGTAATTAATGGCGATAATGGCAATCCAATAGCCGATCTGCCACTTACCACCACCAACTTTGGCCAGGCTTATCTAAAGAATTACCGCCTGCCGGGAATGCCGCAACAGGCATTTTCTATCGGTGCAGAATATCGTGACCCGAACTATTGGTGGATTGGCGCTAATGCTAATTACCTTGCCGCTAATTATATTGATGTTTCGGCATTGCTACGAACACAACATTTCTTTGAAAATCCTGACAGCCCCGGAAATGTATTTACAGATATTGATAACAACCGCGCTAAGCAGTTATTGCATCAGGAAAAATTTGATGCTTTTTACCTGTTTAATATTGTGGGCGGCAAGTCCTGGAAAGTAGACCGTAAAATGTACCTTGGCTTTTTTGCTAGTATCAACAATCTGTTTAATACGACCTATAAAACAGGAGGTTTTGAGCAGGCCCGCAATACTAATTATCGTGAACTTAACAATGATATGGCCGATGGTACGCCATCGTTTGGGTCAAAATATTACTATGGCTATGGGCGAAACTATTACATCAATGTATATCTAAATTTTTAAGCGATGAAACGTATTTGTAAAACACTATTTCTTTTAACGCTTATCGGATTTACAGGCTGTGATGATGCTACTTCATTACCACCTTATACCTCACTCGTGTATCTTGAAGATTTTGAAGATTTACAGGACAATACCGTTTTAGATATTGATGGCTTTAGTAATATTGCAGAAACGGGCACAACTCTTTGGAAAGAACAGTTATTTGACAGCAACGGTTATGCCGAATTTCTTAGTGAAACAGATAATCTATCAGCCGCATGGCTTATAACACCACCAATAGATTTAGGCAATACCGAAAGGACATTGCATTTTCAGTCGGCACAACACCATATGCCGCAGGAAGGCAGCACACTTGAAGTCTTTATTGCTACTGATTATAACGGTACTGATATTACCTCGGCGCATTGGATCCAACTTCAGGCAAAAACCCCAACTATATATACCGAATGGTACAAATTTATTTCTTCCGGTGAGATCAATTTATCAGGATATACAGGTAAAGTTCACATAGCTTTTAAAGCAACGCATACCACAACCGGTAGTGGATATTATATAGATAACATCAAGGTATATTAAACAAATAACCACAAAGCGGGTTACACTTTGTGGTTATTTGTCTTTGACTCAAAATAAGCCCCTATAAACAATCATTGTTTGTCAAACAAGGCTTTGCCTCTAATTATGAAATAATCTCCTCAGCAGTAACAGGATTGCTTATAACAGATTGTTTTTCATTTACCAGTTTACCTACCCTCGAAACAAGATAAACAGATATCATGGTAACTATAGCAATTACATAGCCTAATATATTATAATTCTCTAACGGGCTTGTTTTTGTTTGCTGATGAACAATAAATCCGGCACATACAGCTGCGACACCACCCGCAATTTGTTGTAGCGATGAGGTTATGGCCATATAAGCACCACGGTCTTTCATTTCAGGAATACCGGTGTTTAAGGTTGTTGCAGGGATCATTCGGCTCATAACGCCCATAAACATAACCATGTTTATCAAAATTACTTCCCATAGCGGTATAGCATGCAGGTTAGTATAAATGATAATGGTAACGATAGATATTAGCGATCCTGCTCCAAAGAGCCTCACTTTACTAACCTTGTCACTAAGCTTACCTACTACCGGCATGATGAACAATACAGACAAACCAGTAAAGAAATACACTGTTGGCAGGTCTTCCTGCGGAATCCCAATATTGTTTATCAGAAATGCACTTCCAAAAGGCTGAAGCATGAAACCTCCTATTGAAAGAAAGGCAATCGCCGTAAAACCTATCTGATATTTCTTGTTAGTCAGTGTATGCCAAAGATGTAAAAATGCATTTTTATCGCTTTGTAGTTCAAGGTGTTTGTTTACCGGTTTCAATTTTATAATAACGGCCAGCAATATTATCACTGCCATTGCAGCAATCATAATGAAGGCAGCATGCCAGCCCCAATTATTAGCACAATACAGCCCGATAGGAATACCTAATATCTGGCTTGTCGCAAATGCCATTTGTATAAAGCCCATAACACGACCCCTTTGTTCAATAACAAATAAGTCGGTTACTATTGCTAATGATACTGAACCAATAACGCCACCAAAGAGTCCGGTTACTATTCGTGCCGAAAGCAACGTCCAGTAATCAGTTGCCATAGCACAGCAAATGGTACCGATGATAAAGCCTGTATAAAAGAAAACGAGTAGTTTTTTACGGTCAAACTTATCGGCAAACCCGGCAGCTAATAAACCAGATCCACCCGCACTAAATGCATAGGCCGACACGGTAATACCAAAGTTAGTAGTACTCATGTTAAGGGTCTTCATAAGAATATCACCTAATGGAGAAATTATTATAAAGTCCAGAATAATGGTAAACTGCAGCACTGCCAGTACCGCAATAATAAATTTTTGATAAGAAGTGAAAGACGGAACTTTAATTTTATCCTGCTTCATTTTTGTTTGATGATTAATTTTGATTGATGATTGAACTATAATTCGGCGCACTTATGCCCAAGATCGTTTATCATACTGATAATAGCCTGGGAAGTAAGCGTAGGTGAAACGATTCGCAATACACAGTCTTCATCGTCTGTGTCTATGCTCCATTGCTCAATAGCACTGTAACTGTCAAGTATTTTATGCACTTCGCAATTGGTACATAGTTTGCCTATGTCGGTTTTAAAAATGTGGAGGTGGTCAGATAGTATATCCATTCGTATTAATTTTATGGTGTAAGCGCCTTAATAACGGGGCCAAAGGCTTCTTTCATTTTTCCCTCGGTCAGTTGAAAAGGTTTTCCGCCGAGGCTTTTGCCCTCGCGGTGAAAATTTAATAATGTATAAAGCGGTCCATAGGCAATGCTCCAAAAAACATCCAATGGCAGCTCTATAAGTTCTTTATTGTTTATAGCATTTTGCGAAAATTCATTTAGTAAATCTTTAAATTGACTCAACATGCCTGACTTCATTATTGCCTCAGCATAAGGAGTATGTTTCATAGCTTCAAAACATTTTACCCTGACAGGATTTTCTAATGCAAAAGCAGCCCGGTTTTGCCATTGTTTCCATAGTCCATCCTTAAAAGACATATCTGATGAAAAATCCTTTATGGCAGTAGAGAAGAACTGTTCCCCTATTTCACTACCAATTTTTATTATAAGATCATCTTTGTCTTTGTAATAGATATATAATGTAGCTACCGAAATATTACAGGCTTTTGCAAGCTTGTTCATGCTAAAGCCCTGTAAACCGTCATGAACGATCTGTTCAACGGCTTTCTCAATTACAAGCTTTTCTTTATCAGTATCCCTGGTACGCATATTGAAATTTTATGCAAATATACATTAATAAATGAATGTTCGTTTACTTATGTAAAATAATCTTGTATCACTTCATTACAAAACAAAAAATCCTGCCCAATACGGACAGGATTTTTATTTATAGATTGGTTTGTTAAGCGTTGTATCGAAATTTATTTCTTAACGATAAGGAACTCACTCCTTCTGTTTTGTGCGTGCTCTTCTTCTGTACAGTTGTCAGCACAGTTAACTTTAGGCTCACTCTCGCCATATCCCTGACCGGAGATACGCTCTTTAGCGATTCCTTTAGATATTATATACTGAACTGTAGATTTAGCCCTACGGTTAGATAAGCTCATGTTATACTTATCAGAACCCCTGCTGTCAGTATGCGATTTAACCATAACAACAATAGTAGGGTTAACCTTCATCGTCTCTACAGCTTTATCAAGTTCAAATGCAGCTTCTTTAGTTATGTTACTTTTATCGTATTCAAAGAAAATTTCATTAAGTGCGATAATTGGCGTTGTAATAGGCACTTCAATTGGCACAAGGTCAGCTGCAACATCTACAGTACCACCGTTAGTTTTAGCAATTGGGAAACTTCCGTTTTCATAACCACTCATAGTAGCCTGAATTGTGTAAGCCTTATTACAATCTACATTGTAGGTTACTTTTCCATCAAGACCTGATGTACGTTTTTCTATTACGTTATTCTTATCATCAAGTATTGCAACTGTTGCGTTAGCAAGTATTTTTCCTGTTTTGCTGTCTCTAACTAAAACAATAGCCTCTACACCACAAACAGGAGTAGCAAGGTATAGTTTGTCAACACCACTACGGTTACTTGAAAAGAACCCGATATTTTTAGTTGTATTGAAGCTAAATGCAAAGTCATCCTTAGCAGTATTTACAGGTGCACCTACGTTTTTAGCATCGCCACCTTTTGCAAAATCAATGACAAATACGTCTAATGCTCCAAAACCGTTAGGCCTGTCTGAAGAGAAGAACAGTTTGTTATCATCTGTAATAAAAGGATAATCTTCATTACCTTCTGTATTTACTTTAGAACCTAAGTTCACAGGCTCTCCATAAGTGTTATCAGCTTTAACTTCTACTTTCCAGATATCATAGCTTCCACCCATTGCATTTTCTCTGTTTGAAGAGAAGTATAATGTTTTGCCATCTTTACTTACGCAAGGATTTTTAGATGTCCATTCTTTACTGTTGAAAGGCAATAGTTTTGGCTCACCCCATTTGTCACCTTCTTTTACCGATTTGTAAAGGAAAACCTGACCTATCTTAAGGTTCATTGCCTTATCTCTCTCAAACTGTTTTTTCTCGTTGAAGCTTTCGCTGTTAAAGTACATTGTTTTACCATCTGCACTTAAAGCAGCTGGCCCATCATGCCATTTTGTATTAAGGTCTGATACAGGTACTGGCTCACTGAATGTTCCGTTTGCGTTGTAGGTAGCTGTGTACAGGTCAAGGAAAGGCTGCTCGTTAGTACCGTATTTTTTTCTAGCAGTATTTCTTGTACTTGTAAAGTAAAAGCTATTATCGTTAGCTAACACACCACCAAATGATCCGTATTTGTCATCATTGATGTCAAGTACTTTTTCATCATATAATTTTGGCTGGCTTTTTAGTTTAGGAAGATAGTTAGGATCCTGATTAAACATAACAGATCTATTATCCTGAGGTGCAAGCGTTGCAAATTTTTTCATTTGCACATTTGCCTCTTCATATTTGCCTTCTGCCTTAAGCATTTGAGCATAGTGGTAATAAACTTCAGCATCCTGCTGTGTAACAGTTGCTTTAGCATACCATTGTACTGCCTCCTTAGAGTTGAATATGTTATAATAGCTCTCCGCTATTTGTTTGTTTACATAAGGTGTAGCCTCAAGTTTCTGGTACTCTTTAGCAGCATCTATATAATCCAGTTTAGCGTATAGCTTATCTGCCCTCTTCGTTTCTTTTGTCTGAGCTGTTGCAGCCATCGTGGCTAAAACAAGTCCAAGTGTAATATATAAGTTCTTCATTTTCTTTAAGTCGCTTTTAGATTAGAAATAACGTGG
>Ga0157370_10000856_pt1 | contig 38622 bp, 34 predicted proteins | sample C35metaG_FD_113463 | JGI IMG/M metagenome (GOLD analysis project Ga0157370, IMG submission 113463) | Corn rhizosphere microbial communities from Kellogg Biological Station, Michigan, USA - C3-5 metaG | ecosystem: Host-associated > Plants > Roots > Rhizosphere > Soil | place: USA: Michigan... | reverse complement strand
GAGCGAATGCGGAGGCAAAATAAGGAGAGCAGAAGTCAGCAGAAGCCATAGTAGCGAAGAAACTTTTGTAATGAAAGTGGAGCGAAGGGCAGAATCTTTAAAGCAGGAGAGTTTTATTTGAAGCAGTAAGCGACAGTTGGCATTCCGACGGTAATAGATCGGTTGGTACAGCCATCCATCCATCAGGTACTGAGTGTGGGATACGAAAGAACATTTTCAGAAAACAGCTACGGCTTCCGCCCTGGGAAGAGTGCCCATCAGGCGCTTAAACAAGCGGCGAGGTATGTTGCAGAAGGGAAAACCTTTGTGATAGACCTTGATCTGGAAAAGTTCTTCGATGAAGTAAACCATCATCGTTTAATGTGGTTGCTAAGCACCCGCATAGGTCGGATATTTGAATCATGGCCTTTACAATATCAATATAAGGATGAATCGGTCACACCATTGGGAGGAATGCAAGAGATGAAGATGGTAATAGAAAAGACAAAAATTTTTAACAGCTAAGCACCTTGCCCTTGCCAGAAAGAGATAAAAGTTATCTCATTAAACCAAATTAGAAACTCAGGTCCCGGTTACTCAAGAGTTAAATCCTTTAATTTTTCAAATGATCAAGGGAATTAACTTGCTCTTCTTTTAGTTTAAAATTGATTTTCACTGTTCTGTCAAGTATGTAAGCTATCCAGACTAATAAAACAGGAACAATCATGGTGAACATACGAGTCTCCGCACTTCCTAAAATACTACCTCCAAGATACAAGAAAGTAAAAAATAATAAAAAGCGTACTGGAAAAAGCATTTTTCGCCAATTCAAAAAAGTAACAATGAGACAAAACAAGGATAAAACAATAATTATTCCGTTTAATGGTAATCGAAAAAGCTTTGACGGTTTTTCCAATTGGTATGAAAAAGGATAATTAAAAACAATACGTCCTGCATTGCTAAAGCAGTTTTCTAAAAATTTAATTGGATGGGATCGGATATTAATAATTGCGAGCTTTTTAAGTTCTTCATCTTTCTTAACCCCTGGATATTTTAAGACATCAATAAAATCTTTTTCATGATTTTCTTGGAGTATTTTTTTGGAACCTGTAATTCGTTTTTGATTGGCTGTAAAAGGGTATTCAATCCAATTTCCATATTCCCCTTGATATGGTGTGCTCATCCAGTATAAATTATTGCCACCATTAGAACCCCAGTAAAAGAATTTACCAGTTAAATGATAGCTATAGATTAGATAAGGAAGCGTTACCACAAAAGCAAACAATAAAATCACCATCCCCTTTCTGTAGTTTACTGACTTTCTTTTTGCTATCCACAATAAAAAAAGTGAGACGAATAAAAACATCATTACATAGCCAAAAATAGCTTTTGTAAGAGCGAGGTAACCTAAAGAGAGACCTGCAAAAATTAGGTACTTTTTTTGTCCACTATTAAAAGCTTTCAGGGAGTAAAAAATAAGTAAGGTTACGAGAAACGCTGTCAGTGATTCTGTATAAATTATAGGAAGGTATTCATACAAATTAAAAAATAAAGCCCAGAATAGCGAAACAACAAATGCAATTTTAAAAGGGACTAAGAGGCGTAGTGATTTAAATAATAAAATGATGGAAAAATAAAAAAGAAAAGCATTTAATATCGTTATAGAAATCAATGGTAAATGTAAACCAACAAACAGTGCTAAAATTAAAGGAAATCCTGGTACATTTCCAAGATCTATATTTGGTGGTGGAGGGGAATAATATCCATTTAAAATGTGGTGAGCAAACATTAAATATCTGTTTTCATCACCAAAATTTCCATTTGTGGGAAAAATCAAAACTATAATAATATAAAGAATCAGAAACGGTAAAAAAAGCAAAAATGGGTTTTTGGTAATTTTTAAGTTCCTCATAATTAAATAATTAAAGAAAAGCGCAATTTCTTAACTTCTGTTTTTTATCTTTTTAAATGAAGTCCCTAAATGAAATAATTCCTCGAAATACCTCTTACTTTGAAGTGATAAAAATCCCAGACTTAAAAATTGAATTGCCGCAATAAAAGTAATGCCACCAACAATAAAAGATTGCGGGTTTTTTCTAAATTGTATTGCAAGACTTGCAGAAAATGATGGAATTTCCGTTGCTGATTCTGATATATAAGTTAATGTATCCACCAATAACCATATCAATTCATACATGGACAACATCATAAGAAGCACTCCGATTCCCAGGAAAAAAATGTAAGGCCGAAAAATAAAGGCAGACATTATTCCTGAGAAAAATCCCCTTAATACTTTAATACTGGATTTCCTTTTTCCCTTATACTTATTTTGTTCTGTCCAATCGAGATGAGCGGGGATTTCAACAATTCTGGCTCTTAAAATCATCGCTTTATAGAGTATTTCAGGATTGATCTCGTAATCTTTTGTTTTTAAATTTAAAGTTTGAATAAAATCTTTTCTATATGCCCTCACCATACCAGTATAGGTATGATATTTATCCTGTGAAGCAATTCGCATAAATCCATTTACCCAGCGACTCATTATTTTTCGTGTAAATGGTACATCTGTCACTTTTCCTCCAAGCATATAAGGTGAAGCAATAACAATATCAGCAGTACTTTCAACTAATTTCTCAACCAATTTCTCAATATGATCATTTGAATAACTAAGATCAATATCCATGACAACAATGATATCTCCTTTTGCATTTTTGAAGCCGGTTTTAAGTGCATTTCCAAGGTTCAAATTGGTAGGATGATGGATAACCCGAATATTTGAATATTGATTTTCAAAGTCATCAGCTATTTTCCCTGTTTGATCCGTGCTGCCATCATTTATTAAAATAATTTCCCATTTATACTTGAAACTTATATCATTTAAATACTTAATGATCATATTTAAATTATGATCAAGAATGGCTTCTTCATTGTAACAGGGTATTACAATTGAAACAAATACTTTTTCTGGATTTTCATTCAAATTTTTTTCCAACTTGATTAATATTTAGTGAAAAAAACGGGTTTTTAGACCGTCTTTACCTGCAGTTTATTTTTTTGTAAATAATTCCAATGGGTTGACATATTGACCACCTCAAAATGCTTTTCTAATAAGCGGATTACACTTTTAAATATCTGTACTTTTCTATTGCTGTTGACATTCATACCCGGGAAAAAAGCAAGGTCAGTAAGTTGATCTCTGCCAATTAGATCTAATGGATGAAGAAGAAAACTGATCGGAGTTTTGGTGATCTTACACATCTGAATGGCGGTTTTTAAATATAAATGCATCAAAACCGTTGAAATATTCCCAAGATAAATCAAATAACTTAAATGAAAAGGTACTTTAAAAAAGGGCATTGTGGTTACCGGGATTTCTGTTAGTGTTCTGCCATTCCCCAAATCCCATTTATACGGTTTTAATTTTCTAAAACCTTCACTGAATTTTCCAAAAAGTTCGTTTCTTGCCTTTTTTTCATCTTTTGAAAGATTCGATTTTTTAAAATAGTACATTCTTGCAAGTGGCCCTAAATACGTCGGTAAAGTAGAGGCATCATATTTATATCCTCTGCTTTGAAGTACTTTTAATAAATCCTTACTCCAGCTAAATCCTGGGCCTCGAAATCCCTGTGGACGTTGACCGGTTGCATTAAAGATTGCTTCTTCGGCCTCGATTATTTCTTTTTTAATTTCTTCATAACTATACGTTTGAAGCCACGATTCATGGTGATAAGAATGATTTCCTACTTCATGATCATGATCTGTAATCATTTTTAGATATTTCCGGTTTTCTTCTTTTTCGGTATCCTTTCCCACAATAAAAAAAGTGATTTTCAGATTTAATTCGTCAAGTACATTTAAAATATGAGGAATGAAAATATCAAAATAAGAAGGATATTTATCCCATCCTTCATCTCCATGAATTTTCATGTAAGACCATTGGTTATCCAAATCAAGAGAAATACTTGCTATCGGTTTTTTCTTACTCATTTTCTAATAATATTTCCTTCAGTTTATTTTCCGCTACCTGGATTGTTTCATTCACATTGAGGGTCCCGTTAATGATTTGGGCCGAATTTATGATGTAATAATTTCCCAATGAAGTAGTAACACCGGGAACTTTTTTCGAATAGTTAAGGGTAGGCAATGCAAATACAATTCTTGCTTGCGAAACGCCCCAAAAAACCAAGTCGTCTTCTGAAATTTTTGGATACATTTTATATAAAGAACCCAAAAATAATGACCGCAATTCAGTATCACTCTTAGTAAATAATTCATTATCCGCGGCAACGTATTTTGGAAGATAAACCAGGTGATTTCCTTTAGTTTCTTTTTTATCAATCAAGGCGGTCATTTCAATAATTCCCGTATATGGCGGCCAGCTATCGGTTATATTAGTTATATAATAAGGAGAGATAGGTTTTTTTAATAAAAGGGAAGGACAAATGACCCCTAAATATTGTATATCATGATGCTGCTTCTTTTCAGCTTCCGTAAGTTCTTCGGCGATTTTTACCGATTCTCTTGAAGATAATGTAGAAATTACTTTGTCAAATAATTGACAATTGTTTTCAGTAACAACTTCCATTTTCCCTGATAAATCTTTTTTTATTGATTTTACTTTTGAATCGTATTTAATTTCAATTCCAATTTCTGATAAATGCTTTGCGAAATAGTTATTGATTCTTCCATAACCTCCCGTTACATAACCAAACATTTCTTTCTTCAATCCGCTTTTTCTGGCGGCATACATTCTTTGAATCGTGGCCCAGATAAAAGCCGCTGAAGTGTTTTTATAATTATCGCCTAGTTTTGCTTTCAATAATGGCAACCATATTTTTTCAAAAACTCTTTTGCCAGACCATTTTGTTAGCCAATCTGCTACCGGAATAGTTTCCAGGTTGTGCCAGTTTTTTATTTTAGAAGCAGCAAAAATTGTTAAGCCCAAACGGAATTTATCTATCAAATTAATTGGTGGAAATTTGAAAAATTCAACAAGATTAGACATAGAATATAATTTCCCATCAGAATAAAAACCGCTTTTTGTTTCTACCCAATTCAAATCATTTTCAAGACCGATTTCTTTTAAAATCTTTCTGGTATTTAAATCAGACATCAGAATGACGTGGTAAAACTTATCCCATACCACTCCGTCCATTTGCCATGAACTAGTAAGACCGCCAACTTTTTCGGCAGATTCAAAAATAGTTACTTTATGCCCTTTTTGTGAAAGCCTTAATCCCAGAGTCATTCCTAACATTCCTCCTCCAATAATTGCCCAAGTTTTTTCCTTCGCCATTCTTAAATATCATTAATTATTTGAATCATTTTTTCGGTTACATTTTTTCCAAAGATCTCTTTTTGATTTCCTGCTGCTTTAAAAGATTCGATTTTGAAAGCAATATCATTTTCTGAAGGGTCGACCAGAAGATTCCATTTTTCATCAACTGTTTCCACCCATTCCGTTTCTGTACGAAGCGTAATACACGGCTTTTTCAAAATGTAAGCTTCTTTTTGGATGCCGCCGGAGTCAGTAATGATTTTATCAGCTGAATTTTCAAGAACAATAAAATCAAGATACCCCTTAGGATCAGTGAGTAAAATATTATTAGGAACCGAATAAGTTTCATCTACCATTTTCCGTGTTCTTGGATGAACCGGAAAAATTATCTTCTCATTTAGTTGTCCTAATTTGTTTAATAAATGTTCCAGAATTTTTGGATCGTCCACATTATAGTTTCGATGCAAAGTGAGCAGATGAAAAGGCTGGTTTTGTAGTTTTAATTCGGAAATTATAGATGATTTTTTAAGCGCGATTTCAAGGTTGTTTTTTATCGTATCGACCATGATATCTCCAGTAAACGAAGTTTTTTCTCCTAGTCCTTCCTTGTATAAAATATCAAAAGCAGTTTGTGTTGGAGCAAATAAATATTGTGAAACGTGATCGGTCACAAGGCGATTAATTTCTTCAGGCATTCTTCGGTTATAACTTCTCAAACCGGCTTCAATATGAACAATTGGAATATTGAGTTTTGCAGCAATTATAGCGCCTGCAAATGTTGAACTGGTGTCACCAAAAACGATGACAAGATCCGGTTTGAATTCAAGCATTGCTGATTCCAGTTTCAACATCATTTGTGTAATCTGTAAAGTTGGATTTCCGGCATTTATTTCCAAATGGATATCTGGCTTTCTTATTTCAAGATCAATAAAAATCTTTTCAGACATGGCATAGTCATAATGCTGGCCGGTATGTACAATAATCTCCTCGTGCGAACCTGCCAACGCTGCCGATAAAGGAGCCAGTTTTATAAATTGCGGCCTTGCGCCTACTATTGAAAAAATTTTCAATTCAATTGAAGTTTAGCGTTTGAGTATCCTTTTTTTGCCAAAATACTGGAGAAATTATTGTAAACAGGAACGCTTTCGATTGCGTCTGCATCGGCAATTTCACAACCGGTAGAACATGTTTTTGCTAATCTTTGAACATCTTCAAACTTCACTTTATTGTATTCATCAAAAGCATAATTTTCATTATAAAAATTAATCAATCCCTGCAGTTCATGCCCCAACCCTTTTTCCATCGTACGGAAACTTTCATAAACAAAATTTATAAATTCTTTTGATGGTTCTTCAATCCCTTTTCCTATGCCGGCGTATCTTTCCGGCGTTTCAGAAAATAGTTTCCTGCTGTAAATATTGGAAGCATCCATGATGCCTTTGATATTTGGACAGGAGAAAATCATTTCAAAATGATCCAGATATTGTTTATGTGCGGAACAGATGAATACGAAATCAGCATATTTAAGCGCTTGATTTAAATTGTGCGTTAAATGATCCTGCTGGTTAAATCTTAAAAGGTTTTGATCATCATTTTTTACATAAGGATCGTGCATGACGTAATCCACGTTATTTTCTCTTAAATAGTTTGCTAAAACAAGAGTAGGAGAGTTGCGTGTATCTTCAGAATTAAAGCGGTAAGCTACTCCCAGAAGCGCAATTTTTTTATCGCGTAAATTTCCAAATGTTTTTTCAGCCTGCTTGAAAGTATGAACCGGCGAAGCATCATTTATCAATCTTGATTCAAGAATGAGACTTTTAGAAGAATCATTTCCTTTTTGATTATTTCTCCACCAAAGGAGAATCCCGTCTTTGGGCAAACAGTGTCCGCCGACGCCTAACATTGGAATCAATAATCCTCCACTTGGAACTTCATTTGGATTGGAAGAAGCTTTATCAGATTGACAAAGCATCCCGTTCACTGTATCCCTTACTTTATAAAAATCAATATTGTTTTCGTCGCAGTATCTTACTATTTCTGTGGAAAAAGCGATCCTGACATCACGGTAAGCATTTTCCAATGTTTTCACAATTTCTGCAGTAAGGCTGTTTGTTTGAAATACTTCGGCATTTGTAACGATGTGACTATACAATTTTGCGATCAGTTTTGGTGTTTGAGGATGCAAACCGCCTGCAAGTTTATCTGCATCACGAATTCTTTCTACAAGTCTACCTGGCATCACACGATTCGGACTGTTTCCTAACAAAATATCTTTTCCCTCTTCCAAACCATATTTTTTAAAATATTCACGGAACAATGTATCCATTGTAGTAGGAGCGAGGGTAGATTCAAAAATTATCAAAGGAATTTTACCGACCGGTTTTTTTTGTAAAGCTTCGGCCAGTTTTTCAAGGCCGCCAAACATTGGGCCATAGTCAGGCTCCAACCCACTTTCGTTTTTATCTGTTTGAATGGAAACTAATATAACATCAGCATCCGAAATAACAGAAAAATCAGAGCTGGCTGAAAGATTGCCTGCTTCAACCGCTTCAGAGGTAATATCGTCCAATTCAGGTTCAATCCCGCCTATCACAGATTTTCCACCATTAATTGCGTCTACCTTCCAACCGGAGTTTATTGAATTTCTTTGAAGCACCACCACTTTGGCAGGTTCTTCTGTGCCAATTTTAATTTTTGCATTTGCCAACATTGCAGCCATTGGCATTCCTACAATACCAGGACCAATAACGCCTATTTTTCTAATTTTCCAATTTTCTTCTTTTATGGGTGCCGAATTCAATTCCATTTTTAAATTAATTTATCAGATTTACTTAAATTTTAATTATTAATTGCGCCTTAAAGATTGTTTTATTCTTTTTGCAAACTAATTCTAATGTTGAAAGGTATTGGAAGGCAATTAGTGGCTTATGCAATAATATAGGATCATTCTTAAAAAAACAACTGATATTAAATATTTGTTTTTTCTTTCTACATAATTATATAATTGTAATTATTATATCTAATTATCAATAAACTGATTATGCCATAATTCGAGAGATAATAATCCCCATAACCCCCGGCTAAATGGCTCTTCAGCAATAATTAGCTTTTCCACAAAGTCTGTATTGATCATATTTCTTTCCTTTGATTTTTTGGATAATAGCGTATCCATAATAAAGCTTTTTGCTTTATTTTTTGACCAAATGTGTAAAGGAACCGGGAATCCCATTTTATCTTTCCTTTGCAGAATTTCCCGGGGTATTACACCTCCTATTGTTTTTTTCAATAAATATTTCATTTCGCCTCCTTTAAATTTCATTCCGGCGGGCATTGTTGAAATCAGATCCACAATTCTCCTGTCTAGCAACGGAACCCTTGATTCAATAGAAACTGCCATGCTCACACGATCTTCAACCTGTAATAATCCGGGCAAGCTCGCAAGCATATCAAAGTGAGTCATTTTATTGAAATAACTTTTTGTTTCAGCATAATTAAAATGAGTTGAAAATTTTTGAAATATAGCTTCGTGCTTATATTCGTTTACGAATTCCGCATGAAAAAATTTGCTTGAAGTGCTCATTCTGTTGATTAAACGAAAATATCGACGATCCATTTCTTCAAAAGATCCATTGGCCCAAAAGTTTTTCATCATTGGAATATATTGCTTTAGCGAGGAAAGGTTTGGAAGAATAGATTCCAATGAAACAATATGTTCGCCTTCTTCGTTTGTCTCATAAATTTCCCCTTTTAATGCTTGTTCCAGGTATGCAACCAAATAGCGTGTATATCCGCCAAAAATTTCATCTCCTCCTTGTCCTCCCAAAACTACTTTTACATGCTGAGAGGCCAATTTTGAAACAATGTACTGGGGAAATAAACCCGGGCCCGCAACGGGTTCATCCAGATAATAAATTAGTTGAGGGAGCAAATCAATAAATTCATCTTCAGTCGGAAAGATTTCAAATAATTCGCTCCTAGCTTCTTTGGCAGCAATCCTTGCATATTCTAACTCGCTAAATTCCGGCCCTTCATGAAAAGCTCCGCTAAATGATTTTATTGGTTTATTCAAATATTTTGAACAGAGAATGGTGACTAAAGAAGAATCAATTCCCCCACTTAAATAAGTTCCAACAGGTACGTCACTTCTTAATTGCTGACGGATCGTTTCATTAAGAATATTTTGCAGTTCAACAATAAAATATTCTTCGGTGTGAAACTGGTCTACTTTAAAATTCGGCTCCCAATATTTTGTCTGTTGTATTTCCCAATCCTTTAAACCAATGGTTAGAAAATGCCCGGGAAGAATTTTAAAAATATTTCTGAACATTGTTTCTTCCCCCATAATAAATTGAAAGGTCAGATATTCGAATAAATTATCGTTATCAGCTTCTGCCTTAATATTTGGATGAGCCAGCAATGCTTTTATTTCACTTCCAAATGCAATTAATTTATTGTCCTTGTACCAGTACAAAGGTTTTATTCCAAAATGATCTCTTGCTACAAAAAGTTTGTCGGCTTTTTTGTCATAAATAATAAAAGCAAACATTCCGTTTAAAATATTTACAAAGGTTTCTCCATATTCAACATACATGTGGAGGATCACTTCTGTATCTGATGAAGTTCGAAAAGAATGCCCTTTCTTTTTTAAATCTTCCCTGAGTTCTATGTAATTATAGATTTCACCATTATAAACGATCGTGCAATTATTAAAACTCATCGGTTGTTTGCCGTTAGCAATATCAATAATAGAAAGCCTTTTATGAAAAAAACCGACAGGTCCATCGATCATTACTCCATCATCGTCAGGGCCACGATGATGAATAGTGGAAGCCATTTTTTGAAGAAGAGGCAAGTCGGCTTGCTGCCCAGTTTTGTTAATAATTCCTACAATTCCGCACATAAAAGTCTAATTTAGAAAAAATAAATCTGATAAGCTAAATTTATTTTTAGCATATGACAGGGATACCAACAATTTTGATTTGATTTACATTAAATGGAATCACCGGCATGACTTTTTAACGATTCTTGTAGTCAACGTCAGATCTGTGGTGGGAATAGTGAAGTCAGCCGCAAACATTTTTTGAAGTATTTGAGTAGAGATAATACCCGTAATCGCCATTTGATCAACTTCAGAAACATTTTTCTGAAGTTTTATCTTGTTGATCAGCGAATTTACCCTTTGAGGATTAAATAAATTGGAGGATTTTATGCTTTTTTGAGATAAACTATCTATGATAAAGGAAGGAGAATTAGTATTAAAAAAGGTTGTTGCAATTGGCGCTCTATAAGGTTGCTTGGATCTTTTGGTTATTGATTCAGGAATTTTTCCTGCGCTCATTTTCTTTAGCAGAAATTTTTCATTCAGACAATTTAGTTTGAAGTTATCAGGTAGTTTTGAGCAAAATTCTATTACCCTGTAATCTAAGAAAGGATAGCGCCCTTCAACTGAGTTTCCCATTGCCATTCGGTCACCTTGCGAAGAAAGAAGATAGCCTGACATAAAAATAGTTGATTCCAGGTATTGCGATTGTGTCAGATCGCTCCATGCGGAAAAATTTACAGGAAGCTTTTCTGCAATCTCTTGTAAAGGATCATACCCAATTAACTGTTCAGTTAACTCATCTGAAAAAAAGCTCTTTATCCGGGAAGTGTTATGCCAGCGCAATAAATGCGAATAAAGTGGATCTGATGTTTCATGAAGCTTGTACCCGAAAAACATTTTTGCGCCAAGATTTCCTCTGTCTTTCAGCATTGGAAGATAGGGGTAAAGCTTCGATAAAAGCCTGGGCCTAATCGATGAAGAAGGTTGTTTCGCCCAGAATCTCCTGATTTTTGCTTCTTTAAAAATATTATAGCCTGCAAGTATTTCATCGGCGCCTTCGCCTGTTAATACCACTTTTATATTTCGTTCCCGAACTTTTTTTGACAGCAGAAACATAGGGGTTGGAGCCGTTCTCAAAATTGGAAATTCTGTATGCCAGACCGTATTTAAAAATTCTTCTGCGATCTCTTCAGATGTACATTCAAAGGCAGTATGATTGGTGTTGAAATATTTTACTGCTTCCAGTTGATAAGCAGATTCATCAAACTTCTTATCCTTAAATCCTATTGAAAAAGTATTGAGAACACCTGGATTGATCTCTTTAATTAAAGAGGTAATTACGCTGGAATCAAGGCCTCCGCTTAAATATGCGGCTACCGGAACATCAGCGCGCAAACGAATTCTTACTGCATCTTTCAGCAATTCTCTAAATTCTTCTACCGCATCATTTAAATTTCCTGAATAATTATTTCGGCTAACCGGAAAATCCAGTGACCAGTATTTTTCAATATTAATTCCTGTTGGCTTCACAAGCATAAAATTGCCGGGAGGCAATTCATAAACATTTTCAAAAGGAGTATTTGGAGAAATCGTAGTCCAGAAAGTAAATATTTGCGCGAGGCTTTGCAAGTTGATGGATCTTTCAATTTCATTTAAAGCGAACAATCCTTTTATCTCTGAACAAAATGCAAATGAATCAGCATCTTTCCAATAAAATAGAGGGCGGACACCCATTCTGTCGCGCGCTAAGAAGAGCTCCTGTTTTTTTTGATTCCAGATAGAAAAAGCAAATTGACCATTGAAGTGCTGAAGACAGGCAGAACCATAGAGAGCATACATTTGAACAACAACTTCTGTATCACAATTGGTTTGTAATCTTACTCCTTTTTTCTCAAGATCCTTTCTTAATTCCTGGTAGTTGAAGATCTCGCCGTTATATACAATCCAATATTCTCCCGATTCATCACACATCGGTTGCTGTCCGGAAGAAATATCGATAATACTTAAACGAACACTCCCCAATTCGACATTTTCATCCAGATAAATTCCAGTTTCATCAGGACCGCGATGACGGATCAGAGACAACATTTTTTTTACATCTGATTCCGTTATAGATTCTGAAGGAAGGGGATAAAAACGATATCGTCCTGCTATTCCGCACATACTTAGGCAGCTTGTGAAACTTTACCTGCAACAAATCTGCTGATCGCATCAATTGATTCGAAGTTATCTTCAAGTAATTCTGTATCCTTGGCTTTAATATCAAAGGTTTCTTCAATAAAATTAATCAGCAAAATAAATCCCATCGAATCGAAAATGCCTTCTACAAAGATTAAAGAATCATCTTTTACTGAATCAGGCGAAGCATAAGTTGTTTCAAGAATGTACTGCCTGATTTTGCCCTTAATTTCTTCCATTGTTTCCATAGCTAATATATTTAAATTTGTAAAAATCAGTACGACGAACCATTTTTCATTTTTCATTGGAATCAGGAAATAAAAAAGAAAATCATTTTTTGAAACGAAATCTTTTAATTGTTTTAAAAAGCAAAAGTTATTGGGATATATTTACGTCAAAAAACGACGCATGTTGCTTCTCTCGTTTGGATATTTGATTTTTCTAATAGCAGTAATTTTTACCTATTTCCTTATAGGAGACAGGTACAAAATTCAGGTTTTGTTCTTTACAAGTATTGTTTTTATTGCATCATTTTCCATAGGGGTGGCGGCTTTTTCTTTGGTATTTACAATAGTAAATTATTTTTGGGGAATTCTATTGGAAAAGTATGCCATAAAAACCACTTTAAAAAATAAATTATTCTGGATAGGAATTAGCATTGATATTGGCATTCTGGCTTTGTTCAAATATTTTGATGCTTATCTTGGTGAAATCAATTCTTTATTTTTTGATTCCGGAATTTATGCTGAAAGCCCCTATTTAAAAGTAATGATTCCATTAGGAATTTCTTATTACACTTTTCAGGCATTAGGCTATCTGATCCGTATTGATCGCGGAAGCGAAAAAGCCCAACATAATTTTGCAACGTTTGGTACCTATCTACTTTTTTTCCCTAAGTTTTTAGCCGGTCCGGTTGAAAGATCGAATCACTTTTTCTCACAGATAAAAAATCTTGGCAAATTTGATTGGGAACACATTAACTGCGGGCTTAGGTTATTTTTATGGGGTCTATTTAAAAAAGTAGTGATTGCTGATACGCTCTATGTAAGCGTTTCACAGGTTTATCAAAATGTTCATCAATTCACAGGTTTACAACTTTTCACGATATTAATTGTTGAAACCATTTATATCTATTGTGATTTTTCCGGCTACACTGATATGGCTTTAGGATCAGCAAAGCTTTTTGGAATCAATTTAATAGATAATTTTAATCGCCCATTTCTGTCGAAAAATGTTTCTGAATTCTGGCGCCGCTGGCATATTTCGTTGTCTTCCTGGTGTAATGATTTTATTTACAATCCTTTTATTGTCAAATACCGGCGGTTAGGGAATTTTGCGGTCATCAGCGGTATATTTTTGACCTTTTTTGTTGTTGGAATCTGGCACGGAGCGAATCTCACTTTTGTGATTCTGGGGCTTTTGCAAGCCATCGCGATTGTTTACGAATTTTATACAAAAAGAAAGCGGATAAAATTTGCATCGAGGTTTTCAAAAAGCATGGTGAACACAGTCAGCAGGTTGATCGTTTTCTTTTACATGGCTTTTTCGATGGTTTTCTTTTTCTCTGATACTGTTGCTGATGCCGGATATTTTATTTCTCATATATTTAGCAATATTCATTTCGGTTCAAATCAATTTAATTTCATCAGTAATCAGCCTCAATTTTTCTTTGCACTGATTTGTTTTCTGATCATTTTCATTATCGAAATCTTTAATGAAAAGGGGAAAAATTTGTTGCCAGTTTATTTAAAGCAACCTCTCTGGCTTCGCTGGACTGGTTATCTTACCTGTATAGTGCTGATTTATTTCTTTTATTCAGGAATTCAGACTTTTTATTATATGCGTTTTTAATAAACGAAGAAAAATGCTATTTCTTTTTTGCATGAATTACGCGAATATTTCCCATCGGGTCTTTAAGCGGTTCAATATCAGAATAATGATCTGTTTCTTCACAAAGACGAATCATAAATTCTCCCTGTCCTGCCCCCACTTCAAAAATTATTGAACCGCCTGAGCATAAAAATTTGGGAGCTTCATTGAGAAACCTTTGAATGATTTTTGTGCCAAAGATTCCTCCATCGAAAGCGAGAACCGGTTCATGTGCTGAAATCTCAGTGTTCATTTTGTTAACTTTTGCTGTTGAAATGTATGGAGGATTGCAAATGATCAAATCAGTTTTTTTATAAAAAAATTCTTCTTCCAAAGCTGAAAATAAATCTCCCTGCCTTGCTTCCACACGATGATTCAGATTTAAAAAACAAATATTTTCTTTTGCCAGTTCAACAGCTTCTTCCGAAAGATCAGTTGCGGTAATTATTGTTTTTGGATTGTAGTAAGCAATTGCCAAACCTAGATTTCCGGCGCCGCAGCAAATATCCATCACAAAAACTTCCTCCTTTTCTGATGAAAAATCGTTGGAAATTTCCAAAGCTTTTTTACCTAATATTTCAGTTTCTTTTCTGGGAATCAAAGCTCTTCTATCAGAAAGCAATTCGATTCCCATAAAATTTTGCCTGCCTGTCAAATGCGCAAGAGGAACATTTTTTTGTCTTTGTCCGATTAATTGAAGGAGAACTTTTATTTGTTTTTCATCTAATTGCGGCAACGGTTCCTCCATTGCTTTGATCGCTGATTTTGGAAAACCTGCAGATTTGAACCAGCACGCTTTTAAAGTAGATTCTAATGTTTCTTCAGGTTTGTCTTCCAAAAACTGAAAGGTATCCGATAATTCAGAAGAAAGTTCAATGAAAAGCTCCTCTGTTGTAATTGTATTCACAGCGTTGATGTTTTTATTCAGCAAATAAGGTTAAGGGACGATTATTGATATGGAGAGCTGTTTTTGAGTAGGTAATTTTTGCCCTTATTTTTCCATTCTCGAGATGAAGAATGTCCATTCCTCTTCTTATTTCCGGTTGGCCAAAATAATTTTTTTCCAATGAAGGCCATTCCAATTTCCAGCTGAATGCAATTTTCTGTTCCTGCTCATCAATAAAAAGATCTTCAGTGGAAAATTTAAAATTGCCGTGATTTTCAAACCATCTTTCCCATGATTTTTTTAAGAGCACTTTTCCGCAGACACTCGTTTCATTCCAGTTTTCAAAAAAAATATTTTCATGCAAAAAATCCATCACTCCTTCAAGATCATGTTCATTCCATGAAATTAACCATGAGTCAAACCTGTGAAGGATTTCGGATCTAGACAGCTGCATTTGTCTGCATTCTTTTCAATTCTTTTTTATCAATCTTGCCATTGGTGCTTTTGGGCATTTCGTCCAGAAAAATAACTTTTTGAGGAATCATAAAAGATTCAAGATGCATCATGCATTGACGCTGAATTTCTTTTTCTGTCAACTTAGAATTTCCATGAGTAGTTGTGAAAACAACAATTGCTTCACCCATGATCTCATCCGGAATTCCTAAAACTGCTACTTCCCTGATTCCGTTTATTTTGTAAATAACATTTTCAATTTCTACCGGGCTCACTTTTTCTCCCCGGCTTTTAATAATGTCATCATTTCTTCCGAGGAAATATAAAAATCCTTCTTCGTCCATTTTAAACCAATCATTGGAACATAAAACTTTTTCACCAGGAAGTTTCCCATCTTTCAGCATTTGATTGGTCAATTCTTTTTTGTTTAAATATCCCAACATTACATGTGGGCCGCGGATATGCAAAATTCCTGGCTCTCCTGCAGGAACAGGATGACCATCAGGCGACAAAAGAAAAACTTCTGTTCCCGGAATTGCTTTGCCAACAGAAGTTGGCTTTTGGTCAATTAATTCCGGTTCCAGGTAGCAAACTCTTTTACATTCTGTGAGCCCGTACATTTTAAAAATAAGCGCATTTGGGAAAATTTTTTTCAGATCAGGAATAAAATCATCAGGTAAATGGGCCGCTGTGTTTGTGATCTTTTTTATGCAGTCAAAAGAAACATTATTTTCTTTATTCGAAGCGATCATCATTGCATAAACAGTTGGAACGCCGGGAAAAACTGTGGGCTGATATTTTTCAATATTTTTATAAATATTTGCTGTGAAAATAAATGATTGTTCGACGATTAAAGTTCCTCCTATAGTAACTGACATTAATAACTGATACAAACCATAATCAAATGCAAGAGGCAGCAGTAGCATGATGCGATCCTCTTCTGATAAACGCAAATATTCTATCAAACTCCAGCTTGTGAAAACCATCGACTGATGGGTCATCATTACACCTTTAGGAAATCCTGTGCTGCCACTGGTATAAATTAAAGCAGCTAAATCAGTTGGAATAATATTGGGAAAATCGATTTCATCAGTGCTGTCTAAAATACAATTTTCGAAAGATTCAATTTTGAAATGTTCGAACGGTTTTATTTGTTCAGTTTTTCCTGAAACGATCACATTTTTTAAACCGGGTGTATCTTCTAAAGCTGAAGAAAGTTGATTTTTTAAAGAAGACGCTGTTACAAGAATTTTTGCTTCACAGTCATTCAAAATGTAATTGAGCTTATCTGCTTTTGTTTGTGGATTTATTACTAAAAATACACCCCCTGAAAGTGTGGTTGCATAAATTGAAAGGATGCTTTCCCACGAATTATCGATGTAAATGGCAATTCGTTCACCTTTTTTTATTCCTGCTTTTATAAAAAAAACCGCTAATTTTTCAGCCTTATCTTTCAAAAGATTGTAGGAATATTCTTTATCTTTTACAATAATTGCAGTTTTTGAAGGATTGCCTTTTGCAGATCGCATTAATGCTTCACCAAGCAAACGTTGGGGAATTGAAATCATTGATTGAAATTAGGATTTAGGAAAGTTTATTGAAATTAGAAGTCAGCGATGGGTTTCATTCTTAAATACTCAGTAGTATTTTGTTTCCTTTTGAAATTGGCAAAGATTGATTTTATTTCTTCTTCTTTTTTACCAAGCGCATTGCCTACTTCTACCGGATCATAACCATTTTCATATCCATACCACAATAAATCCATTTGATGAAAAGGAAGCTGGAAGAAGAATTCTTCCTGAGTTTGTTCGGCAGAATATGTATCAGAAGTAGGGGCTCTTTTGATAATTTCTTCAGGAATGTTCAGATATTGCGCAAGCTGGTACACCTGAGTTTTATAGAGTTGGCTTATCGGCATTATATCTGCGCCACCATCACCGTGTTTTACAAAGAAACCCTGTTCAACTTCATGTTTATTCGGAGTTCCAATGACTGCAAAATATAATCTTTCAGCATGATAATAGAGCATAGACATCCTGCATCTTTGCTTAAAGTTAGAAGCCGCTACAATTTGCAAATATTCTTTTGCAGGAAGTAACCTGCTTTTTTCTTCGCGATTTTTATTAACAATTGTAAGTGAAAAAACTGGTGGTAAATTTCGGCTGATTCCATGTGGATTAATTCCAATTTTCATAGTATATTCCTGTGAATTATATTCAGGGAAGATCGCTTTTACAGCCTCATCTCTTCTACGGTAACAGCCGAATCCTTCAAGGGCAGCCGTAATGTTTTCTTCGATGGTTTTAACTCCTAATTGATTAGCGAGTTTCAAGGCAAGGTCTTTGCTTTCTCCACTTGAATCTTTTTCAGGTAGCAATATTCCAATTACGTTTTCTGCTCCGATAGCTTTTGTGGTAAGAGCAAGAGTCACAGAAGAATCAATGCCACCGCTGATTCCTACAATGGCACCTTTACGTTTTAGAACCTTTAAAATATCTTCATTTAGTTTTTGGGTAATTGAATTTATTTTTGATTCAATGTTGTTGATAAGAAGAATACCTTTTGAAAACCCTTTTTTTTCACTTTGAGACATTATTGTAATTTAAAAGATCCTTATTTTTTTGTTTTCTGATTAATTTCTTGTTGTAGATCGATAAAATTCATTGGATGTTGTAATTGATACTGCAGTATATGATCAATGACCTTATTAGAGAATATTTTTGCACCTTTATCATTTAAATGGCCAATATCGGCAAATAAGCTTCCATTATGAAGAAATTCAGCGTCTTTGGAAAAATCAAAAAATGGGATATTAGATTCTGTTGCTATTTGTTTTGCAATTATTAGAGAGCTATCTTCAAATTTTTCCCTTGAAAAACGTGGAGAAACGACCAAATAGAGCTTGACGTTAGCAGTGACACAATTTCTAATAAATTCGTTAAAGAAGTGTATTTTATTACTGTCTAAACTATATTTTACATGCTTATTATTGACACCAATAGGCTGATTCCAGATTTTTGTTAAGGGTATATATCCTTTTTCATCGTTAATGTTTTCTCTGCTTTTGTTATACTCGGAATTTCCTGCGACAATTCCAAAAATTAATGAGTTAAAGGGATATATTTTTGATAAAAATTTATATTTTTCATACGGGCTTCTTAATTGAATAATTGGCTTAACATACGGATGTGTCCTATAGTAAGGCAATAAGGATGAAAGTCTGTCGTAGCTTGTCGGCTCCTTTTTAAATTCCTGGAAATTGACATCCAATATGGCTATTTTTGGTGTATAACGTTTTAAAACACTTTGTAAAACAGCATAATTATAAAAAACAGTGTTGCCGTCTCTCCCAGTATTGTACACACTATTGTTCATTCTTTCCTCAAATGATGATGGATAATAATGATGGTTTGCAGTTGAGGAACCAAATATCAGGATTTCAGCTTTTGTACTATTCATTGCATAGGTAGTACGGTACAAATATCCCGAGTCTTGTTTAAAATAGAAATAATTTAAAGCGAAGCCAATGAAATAATCCAGAAAAAAGAGGATGACTAAAAACAATAGCGATTTTATCAAAAACTTTGATGTCTTTTTTTTACTAAACATATTCATTTATCAAATGATATTAGAATGCAAAATAAATAAACTGACCACCATCAAAAACTCCTGCCAATAAAATATAAATTAAGAGAAACGCATAAGATATTTGTTGTATGAGCCAACTTTTGTTTGAAAAAAACGAAAACCTAAAAGGCCTAAATTCTTCCTGAATGTCATACAACATCATTATTCCTATTCCTATTAACATAAATAATAGTGTGGAAGGCTTATCAATAAATAATTTGCCGGGTTTTGAAAAGATTCCTTCTATTATATTGATTGCTTGATCTAAAGTAGGGGATTGAAAGATAATAAGGGAAAAGCTTACAAATAAGAAGGTAAGTAGAATGCTTACATTATTATAAACACTTTTATTCATTCTTTTTGCAATCTTTTTTCTGGCTCTTCTAGTTATAGTTTCATAAATAAGGGCTCCTGCCTGAAGTAAACCAAAAAAAACATAATTCCAGGATGCACCGTGCCATATTCCAATGACTACAAAACTGATTATCAATGCATAAAATACTCCCCAAACTCCCCAATCGCGATGCTTTAATGATAGCGGATTGAAGATATAATCATTGACCCAGGAAGAAAGTGAAATATGCCATCTTCTCCAAAAATCACTTAAATTTCTGGCCAATAAAGGCCGTTTGAAATTTTCCATTAAATTAAAACCAAATAAACGCGCAGTCCCTAAGGCAATATCTGTATAGCCTGAAAAATCGGCATATACTTCAAAAGTATATAAAAGAGTTGCAAATAGTAAGGTGAACCCTGATTCCTGATAAGAATGGATAACAACAGCTGTATGATAAATTGAAATCCTGTCGGCAACTACCAGTTTTTTAAATAGTCCCCATGCAATTCGTTTAGCACCTTCAACAAGGTTTTCACTATCAAAAGTAATTCTTCTGTTTAGTTGAGGTAAAAAGTGGCTCGCACGTTCAATGGGCCCGACTAATAATTTTGGAAAAAATAAGGTGAAAAGTGTAAAATGATAGAAATTCTTTTCTGCTTTTATTGTTTGTCGATGAATATCTATAATATAACCAATGGTTTGAAAGATATAATAGGATAATCCAATTGGTAAAGCAAGGTCAAGAACGGGGGCCGAAGCTGGGCTACTTAAATCGACCCACCCCAATAATGTAAATAGACTTTCAATTAAAAAATTCCAATATTTAAAGAAAATAAGTACACCGAGATTAATTATGAGTGATAAATAAAAGTAATTTTTTCTTGTTGTATTGGTTTTAGTTTGGTCAATTAAAATTCCTATATAATAATTTGAAACAATAATGAATAGGATTATAAATATGTATGATAATTTTACATATGTATAAAACCATATACTAGCCGCAATTAGAAATAAATTCCTGTATTTAACAGGAACCAAATAATACAGAAAAAGTACTGCAGCTAAAAATAAAAAATATATTATAGAGGTAAATAACATTATATATATATTTTATTGATCAGCTCAATAAACCAAATAAGAAGAAAAATAAAAGTTAAGGTGTTTAAAATAAAATACTTTATTTTGCCTCAATGGATCTGCATAAATCCCCCACGTTTTTAAAATTCAGCAGCTCATTCAAATTAAAGCGGATTTTATAGTGTTTCTCCACAGCTGTGATCATTTGAATATGATTGAGAGAATCCCAGGATTCGATGTCGTTGGTAGTGGTGTTTTCATTAATAGAAATTGATTCATCTTCAAAAACCTCAATGAAAATTTTATTTAATTCCTCTAATACATTACTTCGTTCCATTAATTTTCTATTTAGTAGATAATAGTAACAGCTTTTTCAATTCAAAATAAGATAGAGGAAAAAGGTTGATTAGTCTTTCTTTAACTAAGAGAGTTGAATTTTGGAGATTTAAAGATAGGCTAAAATTTTTAAAAAATGGAATGGGAATTTTATTATTTTTCATTTTTTTTCACAATTTAATAAGCTTTTTTATCTCCTCTGAAAATATAATAAACTGTAAGAAATAAGATCTTCACATCCAGCCACAAATTCCAGTTTTCCAAATACCAAAGATCTTTATTGACCCTCATTTTTATTTGCTCCGGGTTGGTAATTTCTCCTCTGTACCCATTTATTTGAGCCCAACCTGTAATTCCAGGTTTAATAAATTGCCTTACCATATAATCATTCACCACTTTTGAATAATCAGAGGTGTGTTTTAACATATGGGGCCTTGGTCCAACCAAACTCATTTCACCTTTTAGAACATTGAGAAACTGCGGAAATTCATCAAGGCTGGTTTTCCTGAGAAATCTTCCTAAATCCGTAATTCGGTTATCATCTAGTGTAGCCTGTTTCATGTCAGCTTCTTTGTTTGCTTTCATACTTCTAAATTTCCAGCAATAAAAGGGCTTTTTATTCTTCCCGGTTCTGAGTTGTTTGAAAAAAATTGGCCGGCCAGATTCTAAAAAGATCGCTAACCTATTAATGGGATTAGCCAGGAAAGAATAAATATTGTTACAAATAAACTTACAATTAAATCCAAAGCTCTTTTTTTAATTCTGTTTCCAGCATCATCAAGTGGTTCTTTTCTTAAAGAGAGAATAGGAAGTTCGCCATAAAATTCGATGTGAACTTCTCTTGTAACAAACATAGAAAGGTTTGGAACAATTCTAAATCTGATACATTCTTTTTCGGATTTATACATTAATTCGTAAATAAAATTGTTTTGTTCCGGTGTAATGGTGGAAAAAATTTCCTGTACCTCTAATTCTTTTGCTATTCGTAATGTATCTGAAACGTTTGTCAGTACAGGATAGTGAGATAATTCATCAATATTTTCTTCATCCTCAATGTATCCGATGATTTGTGTATTCATACCGTCTTGTTCAAAATACAAGGCAAGCTTCTTTGCAGTTTCATTAAATCCAAGGATAATAACTTTTTTTACGAGAAGGTCAGTATGCCTGAAGTATTTAAATATTCCAAGGTAAAAGAATTTATTGATCAACAAACCCAAGCCGAAACATGCGGTGGATGTAACAATAAAGAACCTTGATATAATTAATTCTCTTGAAAAAAACAGATAAAAAAGAATAAGAATGATCCATGCCAGGAATACCTGTATCGTTCTTTTTGTAAAAGATTCAAAATTGAGAAGTATGTTTATAGAGTAAGTTCTAAGAAAGAAAGCAAGAAGCAACCAGGATGCGTTTCCTACAGTCAAGTATCTGAAATATGCGTCTGTAGAATTGAAGTGAAGGCTTTTTGTAAAGGCAATTTGACAAATGAAATAAACCAGGTTCAGTACAATGAGATCCAGCGTAAGCAAAGTAATTTGCAGATATCGTTCAAATTGTTTGTTCACTTCAATTCGTTATAATTATTAGAATAAATGGAAACCAAATAATCAATTATGCGCTCAGAAGTATGTCCATCCCATAATTTTGGCACTTCTCCTTTTTTCCATTTATTGTCAATGATTTTGCTAAGATATTCTGATATTTATTTAGATCGTTACCAATTAATTCATTCGTTCCCACTGTCACTGCTTCAGGTCTTTCAGTAGAATTTCTTATGGTTAAACAGAGAATATTAAAAACCGTTGCTTCCTCCGTTATTCCACCGGAATCTGCAATGATGCCTTTTGCTATTTTTATTAAATAGGTGAATTCTAAATAACCTAATGGATCATTCATGATAATATTGCTGAAGTTTATCTTAAACTGATGTATTATTCGCCGGGTTCGTGGATGTACCGGGAAAACTATTTTAAAACTATCTGTATTTTTCTTGATTGCACGAAGTATGGAAGCTAATATTTTTATCATCTGAATTTGCTAATTTGATTGCTTTTATCAATGGAGCAATCTTCATGAAATTAGGCCGCGCACCAGCCTCAGGAGTAATATTCAAAACATCCTAATTTGAAAAGTTTGTAAAAATTTTAGCCCTAAGGATTTATTATAAATTCATTTTTTTGTGAGTAAAGATCTATTAGTTCTTTTGAATTTTTTATATTGGTTCGCGATGACGCACCAAATAAAATTGATTCAATTCCATCCAATGCACAAACATACTCCAGCGCTTCTTTAGGAGGAATAGTTCCGGCAGCAAAAACCTGCATCGCAATTAATTTGCAACGTTTTTCTGCAATAATTTTTTCATACAATTCCTTTCCTCCTGACATCCTAAATCCGATCTTGTTTATGGAAGCACAAATTGTTGGATTTTTTATTCCCCTACTTTCTAAAGTATTTAAAAGAAGAGGCAAGTTCATGGTGATAAAACCCGGTTCTGCATTGTATTTTTTTCTTACATAGTCATAATAAGCTATTAAAAAATCAGTCATCCCCAAACCAAGTAACATATCCGTTACAACATTCTGCAAAAAAATAACCCTTGTGGCAATTCCATGAAACATTTTAAGTTCTGCATCTATCAATAATTCCATCATGGAAATAAAATCCTTCCTTACGAAAGCCATTCCGCCTTTGGCAAAAGTGCTGAAAATATTTCCGGGAACATATTGCCTGATGGTACTAATTAAACCAAGTTCTGTAACTGCATTGGCATATTTATGCGCATAAGGCATACAAGGATAAATCTCAAAATCCTTGTATCTTGAATCTGACCTTATCGTATTACATATGTCTGCAATTCTATCATGAGTAGTACACATAAAAGTGTGAATTCCCTCATCAATAGCTATATTTAATACATTAATAATAGATTGGTTGTCCTTAAACTTTAAAGCTTGCGCCCGTGATTTTTCATCAGAACTATGATTTACCCCAAAAAATTGATTGTCTCCAAAAATAACTCTGTCCATTTCTTATTTAATATTGTCTTCTAATAATAATTCAATTATTTCGTCTGTTTCGGTTGCATTTTCAAATGAACTCTTATTGTTCAAATCTCCTGTTTCAATGCATTGAACAAAGTAATTTATTTGTGCTGAGTATTCTTCACCACGCAAATAAAAATCTACACCTTCAGCAAGATTTGTAATGTAGTTGATTGTCCATCCCTTTGTTAATCCCGAAGATTCATCATCCTCATTCAAATAAATTTTTAGCTCTGTTGCATCGACAATTATTTTCCCTTTTTTCCCAAGAATAGTGATTTGCGTGCTCATTTTTCTATACGTATCATCACTCCAGTTCACTGATAGTTGACCACTAGTTCCTGTCTCCAGAAACAAGCTGCTATATACCGCATCTTCCACATCTTTTGAGAAAATATGTTTTAATTGTGTGCCTGCTACTTTTACCGGTTTTGCTAATAAAAAATTGAGAAGATCAATAGTGTGAGATGCATAATCGTATAAACACCCTCCACCTTCTAACCTGTCAGAACGCCATGTTCTTCCTTTTTCTTTTAAAACAACAGGCCCATAGGATTCAGCTAGAAAATGATAAATTTCTCCTAGCGCATTTGATTTTAAAACCTTTTTGGCTTCGATAAAAGTTCCCAAAAACCTATTGTGAAATCCAACCTGGTTTACAAGATTTAGTTGCCTGGCTTTTGAAGCTAATAACCTCCCTTTTTGATAATCAAGAGAAAAAGGTTTTTCACAAAATACATGTAAGTGGTGATCGAGTGCAAATGAAACCATTTCTTCATGAAAATTTGTAGGAGAAGCAATAACGACTGCATCGAGGTTCATTTGATCGATCATTTTTTTATAGTCTTTGAAGCATTCAAATTTTGAATATTTCTTAAACCCTTCAATTACCAGGTTTGATGCATCGCACACTGCTATGAGATCTACATCCGGATGCGCTCCTAAAATTGCACAATGAGAAATCCCCATTTTCCCCAGTCCGATTATTCCAGTTCTAACCATTTTTCGCTGTTTCTTCTATTAAAGATTTGATTAAATAATAGGATTCTTTTCCTTTTAAAAGTAAATCCTTGTTTGGCATTTTTTTATTATTTTGATTCAGGTATGTTAATACGTTTTGTACGGAAAGTTCTGGCAGATGTTGCATTAAATTTTGTTGAATCAAATACTTGTCAACATCAAGTAGAAGATCGCGGTAAACAGAAATTGTTGGAATACCTGTCACCGCCATTTCACGTGTCATAGTTCCGCCGGCACCAATAAACAGAAGACAATTTTGGGCAATCTCATCAAAAGAAAGGGGTTTTTCAGGGACCTCTATACCTGAAAATTGAGAAGAATTATAATGCTCAAACTGTTCTTTGTCTCTTGTAAGAATGATGATCCTGTATTTCTCCTTTAATGCACAAATTACATCATCTAAAAAATTCTCTCCACCTTTATAATACTGAGCAGTCCTAGGCTCAGGACGGATATATATATTTTTTTCTTCGTTAGAATTTGAGTTTAAAACTTCGTCAGAAAGATATCTTTGCCATAAATAAATTCCTTCTTTTACCCCGGGATAAGAAACAATCTTTTTGATATTTGCGCCTTGTTTCTTAACTTTTTTCACACTAAGAAATTCCGGAATTAAAACTTTAGTTGCTGAAATGAAAGAAGGAATATTCCCTATGGCATGTTCATTGTCATTCATGTAAATTGATGGAATTCCTAACCATCTTGCAGCAGCAGGTGAATGGAAAGAACTTTGGGAAATAGCAATATTCACCCTGAGTGGTTTTATAAATTTTTTTAATTGATAAACCCGGATTGGATACCCCATTATTTTCCTTAAAAAATTTTTGCCATAATGCTTTCCGATAATGGTATATTTTATTTGATGAAGATCGAGTAAAGAAACTGTGTTTGATAAAGGCCGGCATGTAACTATTATCTCATGTCCATCTGATTCAAGTTCTTTTAGTAATTCTTTAAAAAGGTTTATATGTGGTGCATTTGAAAGATCAAACCAGATTCGCATAGTATAGTTGAATTATATTTATTTTGAAAACTATTTTAATTCTTTTTGATTAGATAGTTTCCCATTGCCAGGTAATTAAGACCTGAATTATCAAGAACAAATAAAGCGTCTTCCGGTGAACTTACTATAGGTAATCCATGTAAATTGAATGAGGTATTAAGTAGTCCTCCAATAGAAGTTAATTTCTCAAATTCTGTAATTAATTTAAAGTAGTTTTTATTTGTTTTTTCTTCAACAATTTGAGGACGAACTGACTTATCATAAGGATGAGTTCCTGCTTTAATTTCTTTCACTTTATCTGTTGTGTCAAAAGATAAGATCATAAATTGGGATTTAAAATTTTTAGGGTTGATCACGTAATCTGTTGCTCTATCTTCTTTAATTGAACAAGCAAATGGCATCCAGAAATCCCTGTTTTTAATCATTTCATTTATTTCTTTTATAAGTTCTGAATTTGATGGATTTGCAAGTATAGCTCTGTTCCCTAAACTTCTGGCACCAAACTCTTCCTTGCCGGAAAAGCGAGCTACAATTTCATTACTACTTAATAGCTTTGCAACTTCTGTCTCTATATTTTCCTTTTGCTCATATGAAATACTACAATTTTTAAAATTGTAATGTTGTATACTGTTGAGAATTTCTTTTTCATTGTACTCAGGACCCCAGTAAACATGATTGACAGGCTCAATATCTGCTGGTTCATTTGCATTCGCATAAGTAGCAAAAGCCGCGCCTATTGCGTTTGTTTCATCACCACAGGAAGGGAAAACGAATAATTGATCTACTTCCTTTAATTCAGAAATCCTCTTATTGGCCTTTACATTCATGAATACTCCTCCTCCAAGTGCGACATTATGAATACCAGTAGAAGAAATACAATTGGAAACCCATTTACATAAAATATCTTCGATCCAATCCTGTAATCCCCGTGCAATCCAATCAAATCTCATTCTTTCAAACTCTTTCTTTAAGAACTGATAAGAATAGAAAGTGTGTGGCACCTGTTTAGCCTTGCTCCAAATAATGCTATTTTCATTAATTGTAAACCATGAGTCAAGTTTATCATAAATTAATTTCGCTCCTTTTTCGTCACCATAAGGCGACATTCCCATAAGTTTATATTCATGTTCATTTGGAACCATTCCTAATAAATAAGTAACTTTTGCATATATGCTTCCAATTGAGTCACTCCAATCTACCTTCGCTATTCGGGTAATCTTATTCTTTTCTGCAATGCTAACTGTCGCACATAATCCATCTCCTCCTCCGTCAGCTGTAAGTATTAAAGTTTTCTCATTTTTATTAAAATCAGATCCCCAATATGCAGCAGCAGCGTGGCAAAGATGATGTTCGACAAATGAAATCCTTTTTTCATTAATCCCTAATAAAAGAGCAGATTTAATTCTACTTTCACGTCTTCTTTTTAAATAGTTTTTATAGGCAAAAGTATTTCTAAGAGAATTTTTTAAAAATACATTGATACTCTTTCCTTCGCTAGCTTTATAAGATTCAAGCATTTCTGCTTTTGTTTGGGAATAAGGTGTATGATTACTTGCAAAGGCAAATTGATCAATATCATTTATGGACAAATTTGTTATTTCCAGGATTTTTTTTAATGCATTTGTTGGAAAAGTGAAATCATTCTTGATACGGGTTATTCTTTCTTCTTGTAAAGCAGCTTTAATTTTGCCATCTTCTAATAAACATACTGATGCATTATGCCCGTCATGAATACCAATTATTCTCATTTTACTATTTTTATTTAATATTTAGTTAGATAAACCAATAGTTAGATAAACTAAACCTTATCGTTTAAAAAAATTTTATTATTACAGATGCTCTTAGAATATTGCAGCTGTTGGAAGTAGGTTAAAGCGAGCATCATAGGAGTAGTGGACCATCTAAAAAAGGGTTTTTTATAAGTAGCGAATTTTGTTTTTTTATAATAAAAAAATCCTTCATTGTCATATAAATTTTTAATTGTATTAGCTATTACCTTGCTTAAAAGTTCTTTCTCTTCCCAGTTAAGCCAAGCGGAAATATTTGATATAGTTTGAATGGCCTGCGCACAATTTTGGGATTCAATTGGATATTCCCTACTCTTTAAAAAATACTGGGGATATCCTTTTTTGGTAAACATATTATTAATATAAAAAGACCATCCTTTTTCTAAAGTTTCTTTCAACTTAATTTCATAACCTTCCTTATATGCAAAAGCTAAAGATTCTATAATAAAACCTGTATGAAAACCGTCAACCCATTTTCCATTATCAGACCGTGAATAATACCAGCTTCCATTATCTTGCTGTTCCTCAATAAGTAAGGAGATTAAGGAATTAATGCGATTATCTAAAAATATCGCATCATTTAGGGCTAATTTTTTAATGAACACAAGAAGATAAATGGTAAGGGCATTTACATTATAAACTGGATCTTTTTGACCCGGGTAATAGATATACCAACCCTTATTAATTTCATCCACATAGCTAAATTCAGTTTCTAAGGAATTTATAATTCCGTTAAGTGCTGATTTTGCAATTTCTCGATTGCTGCTATTTAAATATGGAAATGCGTGACATATAGATATTCCTGCGTTTGTCGTATTATATAAATTTGGCATTGTTACATCCGCATCAATGGACCTGGATGCATATGGAAATTTGAGACCCCAGATATATTTTTCATTAAGTCTATTTGCAATCAATAATTTAAAGAAATGATTAATTTCTTTATTCCTTTCTTTTTTTTTATCTAAAGAATAAAATGATAGTAAATCGGAAATTGTTTTAGTATGAAGCATCTTTTTCATTCCTAAAAAATGCAAATCTATCGGGGATCTTGCTATCAGCTGAATTGAAATTCTTTTAAGAAGCTGGTTGTTTATTGTAAGACGGTTAATTAAAGGACTTGTTAATGCATCAAATTGATCGAAAGATTTATAATCCTTTTTGATAATATACCGTTCACAACTATTAATTACTTCACTTATTAACATAAGAAATTTTATAATACTTGAATATTTGTTTCGTGGTAAGTATAGAGTTAAATCTGCCTTTAAAAAATGTAAAAGAATTAGGTGTGCTTAAGTAAGGATAAATAAAAATTTTTATAATCCTGTTTGGATGTGGCAATAAAATCTTTTTTTAATTCTTTGGATAAGTCTTTGGACAAATTTAAATTAATAAGTTGTACTAATTTCGATTCATAATCATCGATGTCTCTGGTCCGGAATAAATATACTCCATTCGGTCTTTTGGTGACATCTGAAGCTAAAACTAATTTATTTAAAAAAATAGCTTCTCTAACCGTCAACGAATCGCCGTCAGTGTTTGTGGGCCTTAATACAATATCTGAAATTTCTATCAATTTAACAAAGGATAATGATTGGCTGGTAAAAAAAAAATTTTGTGCAAGCCCTAATTTATTTATCAAGTCCTTGGTTTTAAAAAATAAATCGGCATTTTTTTCCATGGAGGAAACAACATAAATAAAAAAAAAAGGAATCTTCCTGAATAATAATCGTCTGGAAACTTCAATGCATAAGTCAAGCCCATATAAATCCTCATTATTATATTGATCTAACCGGGAAGCGTTAGAACAAATAATTATATTACCATTTTTGCGATTGTCGCTTACAAGATCTTGAATATTTTGAGGAAGATGGTCTTCCTCCTCAAGACTTGGAGGTATAAACGCTTCTTTTATAATTGTTTTTTTTTGAGGAAGAAATAAATATTTTTTTATGTCTGGATTCACAAGAATTATTTTATCAGCCAGCTTATAAAATAATTGGTTAAAAATGCGTGTTATTTTTGATTTGTTGGCAGTAAAACTATGAATGGTAAGAATTATTTTTTTGCGAAATATTTTGCCGGATACAATATGAAAAATGCGCAATGACAATTTTCCACTATGGATATATATGAGTTGAGCATTTTTAATTTTTGTAAAATAGGTATAGAATTTTAAACTCCTTATATTGAAATATTCTGGTTTGCAATTTCTGCTTTCATCTATGAAATCAAAATCGAAATCGTTGTTTAATAGTTTAATTAATCTTGAAATATGCATGCTAACCCCTCCAAGCGGAGGTGCAATCGGACCAATTACTAAGATTCTTTTACTCACTTATTGAATTTTTTCTCCTGTTTTCTATAAAAACTACTCAACTGAACAAAAGGACAGAATCTGCGTAATAACCCATCTACCACGATTTTCCCGTCTGCTCCATTAATGGTATGAATGCCGAATTTAAATTTTTCATTTTTATCAGGCTTAATCGACATGTAAAATTCCTCTTCAAAATTTTCTTCCGATAAGGTAGTTATTTTAAAAATATTAATAGAAGACCCATAATATTTTTCTGACCCTTGTGTCGGACGATATAAAATTCTATCAACTTCTACTAAATTTCCTGCTGGCCTCGAACCATTAAGATCATTTTTTACCGGATTTTTTTGATGAGGAACATAAGGTCCAAAAAGGTTTTTTGAATAATAGATATAAAGCTTGTTATTAGAATCTTTACCTCTCATTGTACAAAAAATCCAATAGTTGCCATCATGTTTTAAAATCGTTGAATCGAGCAGGGGCAAATCAAGAATATCTTTTACAAAAGAAAGTGACTGATTTTTATAATCATAATGATAACAAGATAATTTTCCATTGGCACTTGATTCCGGAAAAACATACATTTCGTTATTTTCATAAAAAATGAAAGGATAAGAAAGATGCGTTTGAGTTTGAAGTAATATTTTTTTTGAAATGACTTGAAAGTGATCATTTAAATTAAATTGACATATATACCCATATTGCTTTTTGTAATCGAGCTCTTCGAATAAGATAGCATAATTTCGGGTATTTAACTTAAAAATAAATGGATCAGCAAAAAATTGATAGTTATTATTTAGAGGAATCCACTTAAATGTGCCATTTATTTCTTTATTTTTTATAATATCTTCCATGCTGCTTTCGGCAATTCCAACAGTCCATTGCTTTAGGTATAATTTGTCAGCTAATTTTGAAAAGAAATTCAATAGAAGTGAGAAATATTTAGGCAAAGGGTCTTACTAATTTTATAAAAATAATCTCCTACTTATTCAATAAACAATTTCTTGGCAGTTGTGGTAATTTTGAAAGACAATAAATTTGTAATTATTCTTTTTATCCTTTCGATACGGCTATTATAGTGAATTAATTTTAATTTTTTATATGATTCTTTATATTCCTTATTTCTGGTGTCGTGGATCACATTTCCATTCATATTACAAAAATTGCCGGCACTAGAAACACCCGTAACTTGAATATAAGGTAAAATTTCGCTCCAGGAACCATCCTTATAGCATTGTTCAGCCGCATTTTGAAGAATCGGAGGGCCCGATAAGCCCAATACCGGATGATTAAATTCCAGAAGTTTATCGCTATAAATTAAGGTTTGGCCATCTAACTCAAAGCCATAATGAGTTGTATAGTAATTATTGTTTATTGAATTAAATAAAGTTTGTTGAGCGGCTTTTAAAAAGACTGGATTTTTGGGTTCACTAATAATTAACCACTGGCAAAGATCTTTATTAATACCTAATTGGGTTACCAATGAAGCAGTAGGATCAATCCAGTTTCTTAAAGAATTAAGACATTTGCAGTCCATATCGGCATAGACGCCTCCATATTTGTAAATAATAAGATATCTCCATAAGTCAGCTTTTGAAGCGCCATACTTTAGTTTATTGTATGGCCCTACATACTCAGGAAAATCTTTTTTTAAGAAGTCAATAATATCTTCGTTATCAAAAAACCGGTATTCATATTCAGGATTTAAATCTATCCATGAATCAGAATATTTTTTTATAATAGAAGGAACCCTATTTGTGCTAATAGTTTGCCATATTATTTTAGGAATTTTTTGATTGTAAGATAGTGATTTTCGAGGTTTTAGTAATTTTGGAATTACTGCGAATTCAGTCATTTCTATGTGATTTTCGTCGGTAAAAATTTAATTGAATAATACCATTTTACAAATTCTTTTATTCCAGTTTCAAATTTTTGAGAGGGATTATAACCTAATTTTTTTTTCGCTTTAGAAATGTCAGCAAACGTTGTATTTACATCTCCCCCCGGTAGTGATAATGGATTGATGGTAGCTTTTTTGCCCAATTCGTTTTCAATTGTTTCTACCATGGTTTTTAAATTAATAGCATTAGATTCTCCTAGATTATAAATGTCATAGCCGTTTAAATGTTTTAAAGCGCAATCTATTCCATGAACAATATCTTCTATAAAAGTATAATCTCTCGAAGTGGTACCATCTCCATAGAAAGGGATTGGTAATTCTTCATCAATTAGTTTTGTAAATTTATGAATTGCCAAATCAGGCCTTTGTCTTGGTCCATAGACTGTAAAGAAACGTAAGCAGGTAATGTCAAACTTATACAAATGAGCATAAACATGACAAATCAATTCCCCGCTTCTTTTACTGGCAGCATAAGGAGAAATGGGATTATCAACATTATCTGATTCAGAAAAAGGTATTTTTTTATTATTTCCATATACGGATGATGAGGAAGCAAAAAGTAATTTCCTGATATTATGGAGTTTCATTGCCTGTAATAAGGAAATAGTTCCATTTAAATTTACATCATAATATTCTTCAATTGCTTCAATCGATGGCCTAACTCCAGCCTTTGCAGCAAGGTGAATTACATAATCAACATGATTTTCAGCGAAAATTTTATTTAAAGAAGCACTATCGCGAATATCTGTTTGGAAAAAGTTGAATTTTGGATTATTGATCGATTTCAGTAAATTTTCTCTTTTGATATTTTCAGAATAAAATGGATCGAAATTATCTATTCCGATAACTCCAATTTCCTGATCTAAATAATATTCACAAACGTGTGATCCAATAAATCCTGCTGCACCTGTTACTAAAATATTCATTTATTTAGTTTTTGTAAGGTTTTGATAAATCCTGGAATAATTATTAGTCATTTCTTGTAAATCAAATTTTTCAATTGCCATTTCAATTCCTTTTTTTCCAAATCTTGCCCGGTCTTTATCTTTCATTATCAATTCAATTTTTTCTGCCAATTCTTTCGGGTCATCCGGATTAATTAAATAACCGTTTTTATTATTAAAAACAATTTCATCTGTTCCTCCTCCTCTTGTTGCAATAACCGGTTTCCCTAAAGCCATATATTCAATAATAGAATTGGAAATTCCTTCTCCATGAACTTTTGAATTTGTTATCAGAATTCCAATATCAAAAATATTGATTATGTTTTCAACATTTGCTATTTTTCCTAAAAAAATGATTTTATCCTTTAAATCTACCGGAACTGATTCTTGCATTTGATTAAAATATTTACCCCCACCCACTAATATAAACCGAATATTTTCAATTCTGGAAATTAGATCAATAGCAGCTTTTATTACGGTTGCATAATCTTTACGAATTTCAAATGCCGCTACCATTCCAACGATAAACAGAGAATCCGAATTTTTGCTAAAGATTTCATTTCGAACACAATGGGGATTTTGAAGATTTTTAAAACGTGATAAATCCATTCCATTATATATGCAAACAGACTTTTTTGAAGGAGCAGCATAAGCATTCAAACCAGCTTTAGAATTTCCAACAACAATATTCGAGAAAGGAAATGTTAATTTGGCTCGAAGCCAGTTTTTATTCAAAATATTCTGTCTTATTGGTGTATCAACGACCATTCCATTCACTAATTTTATTTTCAATATTTTACAAACTGGAATTGCATAAACAGCTGTCATACTATCCCAGCAATGAATAATATTTACATGATTATTCTTACAAATTTTATAAAGCATTTGAAAAATGGAGATATCGTTCTTCCTTTTTCTGATCAAATAATGAATTTTAATGTCCAGATCGAATATTTGTTTATAATTTATTTCAGGATGCATGACAACAAGCTCGAAATCAAACTGCTGCCGTATTTTTACCTCCTTCATTAATTCTAATAGTCTTCTCTCTTTCCCTCCTAAAAAAAATCCGTTGATAAAAAATAAAATTTTCATTTCTTTTGCCCGTTCAATAAACTATGAAATAGGTTGTTAATTCCTTCAATTTTGCTGTTAGTTAAAAGATGTTTTTCCTGAACGTATCTTTTTGAGTTTTTAATAAATTCTTCTGTTACAATCATTTGATCCATTGAAGAAATTAAATTTTCTATATTCCCGTTAAATACTTTTCCTAGTTTTTCCTTTTCAATTACCCCTAGATCAAAATATAGAGATAAAACAGGGATTCCAAGGGACCAGGCTTCAATAAAAACATTTGGAAAACCCTCCATGGGAGAAGTGCAGATTAATGCTTTTGAAGAGGCAATTTCTTTTAGTGTCTCAGAATGATTTAACCATCCCAACAGCTTTACATTTTTAAAATCTTTTAACTGTTTGAAGTAAAATTCTGCATGTTTATCACTTGGTTCTCCTATAACTTTAAAAGAATGGGAGGAAGAAGCTTTAGTTACTACCTCAAAAAACTTTGAGAATCCTTTGCGTTTATCAAGTCTGCCCACATAAATAAAATCTCTTTGAACTTTATTATCTTCGGCTTCACTTTCAAATTTCTGGATAATATTTGGAAATATCAACGATTTTATATTTTTCTTAAGTAATGCTTGCTTCTGACCTTCATGCTGGACAAGGACCAAGTCTGCATTTCGAAGTAAATAGGGATAAATAATTTCAATAAGTAAACCACTGCAAAAGGCCCATACTGAACCTCTGGAAACTTTATGTTGATATTTAAATCTATTTTTAAAATTAAGTGCATCTAAGTTAGAGGCGAGACCAAGAATAAATTTCCCTTTTACCCTCTTTGCTGCCCAATAAGCTAAAATGTGTCTGAAATCTCTTATTCTACAATAATAAATATCTGCCTTTTGTTGTTTTAAAGTTCGGTATAAATTAGGAAGCCGATGTGTGAATGAACGAAATACACGGATTCCTTTATTCCAGCCTGTTATTTTAAATACTTTTATGCCTTCGTCTGTAACATAGTCTTCAGAAGTTTCATAATCAATCACAGATACTTCGTTTCCGGCCAAGGCCAAAGCTCTTGCAACTAAAGCAATCTGAAGTTGGCCTCCTCCACTTGTATTGCCTTTTAGCGCTTTGGCCACGTTACCCCAGAAACAAACTTTCATATTCTTCTGCTTTTAGCTGCTTCCGTTAGAGAAACAGCAGTAATTTGGTTCTTATTTAAAAAAATGAACAATTTATCTAATGTATCATATAGTTTTTCAATGGATTCCTTACTCATTCGGTATTTAGAACAACCTGGCATTAGTTCGCTTGAATGAAACATCATTACTAAAAATGGTAATTTTATTTTGATAGCTTCACTAATGATTTCTTCAAAAAGCTGGTTGTTCATGAAAAAATACGGACGTAACCATAGAGGTTGATTTTGGAAGAATAACTTTCTTAATCCTTTTAATACAATATTATTGTCCACCCGTTTGAAATATTTCTTTGCCAGTGATTGATTAGCATTTAAGGGAAATGTGGTGGGTAAAATGGTAACTGGTATTTCCAGTAATGATTTGCTATCAAAAGAATAAGTGAAAGGGAAACTGGTATAATCTCCGAAATCAGGGCCACCATTTCCTTCAGGCATTCCTTTATTTAAGGACCAATTAGTATAAGGTGTTACCGATGAATCTACCAAATATGAATTATTGACCAGAATACGCGCGACTCTTTCATCGAAACCAAAACGACCGGAACGAAAAGAAAAAGGGCGTTTTCCAAAAGCTTGTTCTATGTGATTAGTGAGATTTTTTAATTTTTGATCAATTATATCTTCAGGGAATTCCGTAGCAAAAGCGTGATTTGGATCATTAAATCTATATCCATCTTTATCTTGAAAAGGAGGTGTTGTCCATGCATGTAAATGTGCACCTACTTCCGCTTTTTCTGTTTTTACATATTCTGAGAAAATATTTTGAGCAAATGCATCTTCACAAACTTCTGAAGTAACAAGATAGGTTGGTTTAATACTATATTTCTCACAAAGTTCCTGGAAACGGGGTATATACTTAATGTTTTCAACACTAAGATCTCGTCCATGATCCCATTGATTGTCACCTTCAGTATCGATGGTAATTAAAAAATTCGGCATTACTTTGAGAGATCCTTTAAAATGTGATTCATTTTAATAATTAGCAAAACCCGAAAGGCCAAAATGTTGTGATCTATATTTGGAAGTACCACTTTACGAATAGCTTTCTTTATAAAACCGGGAGTAATACTACTTATACTTGATTTGACTGAAAAAGAAGTAGACTTAGCAGTACTGGCCTGGTTTTTTGTTTTTATATCTTTTAGAATAAAATCTAAAAATTCAGCAGGGAAAAGTTTCTTCGCATCATTTGAGGTTAATTCCTTTTTCAGCAAGGTTACCATCTCTTTATCCTTTAAAATATCCTCAGCAGAAGCTTCAGCAACGTTCGTAGCAAAATCAACTTCGGGTCCTAAAGAACGAACAATTTTCTTAAACAGCGCCTTTTGGGTGCGCAAGTGATCTGGCAGTTGTCTTACCGTTTGAAGTATTTTTCTTGATAATAATGGATTTATTTGCTCTATATAGGAAAGCTTCAAATCGGTTAGAGCAGCCAACACAACAGGCAAACGATATTCGTGGTAGAGCCTATCCCGCCATACATTTAAGGTTTCACCTTTCAGTTGTTGTAACTGCTCAGGCAGCGTTTGTGAGGCAAATCCATACTTCTTATAATCTTTTAAATTGGCAAAGTCTGTACAAAGGCAACAGCCGATATTTAACCTTACGCTTAAAGCAGATGAAACTTTATTCCAGCCAAACCCCTCATCACCTCTAATAGTTCCCTGAATCCCCTCTTCAAATAATGTTTTCCATATTTTGAAGCCGTCCATATAAGATGCTAAATGGTCTACCCGACCCTCACCCGCAAAGATGAATCTGTTAATTATGGTTTCTATTGGTTCTTCCGATAAATCAGTGTGGTAATATTTATGAGAAATATTAAGCGCATCCGCCAGTTCTTTAGCAATATAAGCGTCATTGTCCTTTTGAGTTAATGAGGACTCTAAGCCCCAGGTAATAGTTTTTAAGTTGTGAAAATTGGTGGCGGTTCTGTTTAATAAACAAAGAATGCCCCTGCTGTCATACCCTCCGGAAAGTGGTAATACCCATTGAGAATAGTCAATATTGAGAAGTTGAAATGTAGTTTTCAAGGTTTCCTTTAATAGTTCTTCATGCTGCTCATCTGATCTTTTAACCAAATTAAATTCTAAAGGATATGATTTTTTAGATATAAACCACTGAGTTTTATTGAGTATAATGGATGTATCAGGGGGGATGCGTTTTATTCTTTTATCCCATGAAAAATCCGGGCCCAGAGAACCTGTGGATAACATCCATGGGATTACTCTTTCATCAAATTCAAATCTACCCAGAAACATCACCATCATTCTTTGAGACGTTGATGCTATGAAAATATTTTTGTCGAAGTAGTACCAAATTGTTCTGGAGGCCGCTGGGTCAGACACTATTTCACATAGATTTTCATCGTCACGATATAGGGTAAAAGAACCATCCGGAAACTCCTCAAGAGGTTGATACCATCTATCATTTTTACCGAATATTTGCCCCATTAATAAAGAATTACCTACCTCCTGGAGAGTAATGATTTTTGGATTAACTATCCCATAAGCAACATGCCGGGTTACCCTAACTTTTGGCTCAAATGGAATAATATTATCAGGGCCTATCTTTTTACAAATTTGATATAACCCCTCACCTGTTGAGTAAGACAGTTCTTCTCTTGAACATATGAAAATGCATTTAGACATGCCTCCTTACTTAAACAGACTTTATAAAATCTATCATTCTCTTTGCCTGAACATTGTAATTAAAAACCGTGTTAGTAAGTTTTTTTCCATTTTTTGCTACTTGTTTGGCAAATTCATAATTAGAAAGAACAAAATCAATATTTGTGGCAAAATCAGCGATACTATCCGGTTCACAAACAAAAGCAGTTTCTTTATGTGTAAGAAATGAAGGTATTTCACCAACTTTTGTCACAATTACAGGTACTTCCGCTGCCAGATATTCTGTTAATTTTGAAGGAAATCCGGCATCAGCCTGAATACTTTTCGGTCGTGCTAACGCAAGAATTTTAGCAGTTATTAAATATTCAGGTATTTTCATTCTTGATAATTGTCCTAAAAAGAAAACTCTTTTATCTAACTTTAATTTTAGAACTAGATCTCTTATAAAAATTTCCTCTTCTTTTGTTTCTCCTTTGCCGATTAAAACAAGATTAATAGCAGGAAATTTTTCTGATATACTTGCAAAACTTTCAATTAAAATATTAACTCCGTCTTTTAAAGTACTTAATGCGCCACAGTAAAGAATAAATTCAAATGGAAATAGAGGTTTAGACAAAATATTAAATCGTGTCGTATCAACTGTGCTTGGAATAAGGAAAAGTTTACTCGGGTTTACTCCTCTAGCTTTATACAGATTGACTAAATATTGGGAGATGCAATTAATTCCGGTACAAAGTTTTACTTCCAAATATGTTTTGATCTCCCCTTGAATTTTTCTAAAACTATTGGTTTGATAATTTCTCAATGGATGCTCACCACGCTCCAAGAGAATTTTACATTTAATTAATTTCGAAATATAG